>Ga0209755_10007077_pt1 | contig 12226 bp, 12 predicted proteins | sample TergutCo191P1_FD_187301 | JGI IMG/M metagenome (GOLD analysis project Ga0209755, IMG submission 187301) | Cornitermes sp. P1 segment gut microbial communities from Petit-Saut dam, French Guiana - Co191P1 (SPAdes) (version 2) | ecosystem: Host-associated > Arthropoda: Insects > Digestive system... | reverse complement strand
GGATCTTTTACATGCCGCAAATCTGCGATGTGGGACCCATGGCGTTACTTTCCTTCCGAAGGAAGGCATGCTGAGGATTTTTTCGCCCTGAAAATTCCTGATGGCTTCGGCTGGGTTTGAACCCGCAAACTTGGGTACTTAAAGGCGGCACACTACCCCTAGACCACCAAAGCCGCTTTAGTTTCCTGTTGGTACTTATCATAAAAACCAACGAGATGCACTATTTCTCAAATTTATTTTGGTAAAGAACTCTACATGTTTTGGACAGATCCACTGTCCATCATCAGGAGTCTCAACAATGTATACACAACATACGTATTTGTCGTGCTAGTTATGTTGATTGCTAGCGAGGCCAGGATGGAACTTAGTTCCATCCTGACCATGCTAGCAGGCAACCAACATAACTAACATGACAAATGCGTATTGCTGTTTGTACAGTGTTGAGACTCCTGATGATGAGCAGTAGATGTCTGAAATATGTAGTTCTTTACCAAAATAAATTTGAGAAATAGTGCATCTCGTTGGCTCTTATTATAAGAATATATCACGATGCACAGTCCTCTGATTGTCAATTCCTGCTGATTATTACAATGTTAAGCATATGTGTGACACCCCATAGTGAAATTGCTGAAATGTGAAGACAAGATTGAAGTTTGTATTCACATGTATTTGAGCAGAGCATGTAACACTCATGGTAAATAAGAAATACACAAAATTTAAGTTGTAAAGTACTAGTGAAGAGACCACTTAGGACACTGTAGGTGATCATTAAAATGATTCTTTGGCTGAAATTGGACGTGAAGTTATTAGGTGAAGTGGTTCAGGATCAGATTTAGTGGTGGGTGCTGGCCACGCTGATAAACCTTCAGGTTCTTTAATGGGAACAAAAAAATGTTATTATTTATGTCATCACGAACACAAATTCTTCAGTTTAAGGCATCAAACCTCTTCATACATCAATATTGTTTTTTAAATTAGTCTGTATTAATAAGTGTCTAAGCTTAAAGGGTCTTGTACCTTGCTGGTAATTAAACTGTTAGTTAGGAATATATTTATTTGTTCATTAGTAAAGTGTGGAACTATCATATTTCCTCGAATACAGGATTTTTTTTTTTCACCTTAAATCTTCATCCATTCATGGTCATCTAGGTCCGCATATTAACAATTAAATTAATGACAAGAAAATGACATGTAATCCGTCTGATGGAATGAAAGGATATATGAGATTTAATTTGCTATCTTGCAGGATCAACTGAATGAGTTCCGTAGCAGCTTCAACCATTTTGACAAAAACCGTACAGGTCGCTTGGCACCTGAGGAGTTCAAGTCATGCCTTGTAAGTCTTGGATACAGCATTGGCAAAGATCGTCAGGGTGAGATTGACTTCCAGCGTATTCTTGCTGTTGTGGATCCCAATACAACAGGTTATGTGCACTTTGATGCGTTCCTGGACTTCATGACACGTGAGACTACTGACACTGATACAGCAGAGCAGGTCATTGATTCATTCCGCATTCTTGCGGGAGACAAGGTAAGCTTTATGTGTATTTATTCTTATCATATGAACTGTAAAATGTCCAGGTTAATGGTGTTTGCTAACAGAATACAGAAGTGCCAAGATCAGTCTTATTGTATAGTGTTCCAGAGTCCCTTATTGTATGAAACAGTGGAAATGACATCTCCTTTTTAACAGAAAGGAAGTAGTACATTGAAAGTCCAATTTAGTGAGATTTTGTAATACACATAGTTGCAAAGGAATACTGCAGTGAGATTTGCATTGGCAACATTAATATTATATTTATGGATGTACATATTTATGGGTATCTCATTGGAACTAGTGACACCACAAGAGTCTGTGAAAAATTGCTGTAAAACCTGGTATTCCTGGCATGTGTGAGACCATAGGGTTGCTGGATATCACAGTTTTTCAGATATTAGAAAATTACACTTAATGTGTATCATAGTTTACTTAGCAGCCTCATGGATGGGCTGTTTAATTTGTCACTGATGTATGTACTTAGTCTGCTGTCATTATCTTAACTACTTTTATGTACATTAAATATAAGTTATAATAATTATTCATAATGGTACGTTTTCCTCAGGACCTTCTAAAGGCCATTATACTAGAATTAAATATTTTGCACTTTTACAATTTGGAGCTATTGGAAATTTTTAAGTTATTTGCAACTTTTTTTTATGCTCACTGGTTGGAGACAAGGTAAGTGAACTTAAAACACAAGGAGTATAGTTTAATTAATGCCAACACTCCCATATCTGACTGTAGTTGGAGAGATCTGTAGTGTCCAAATGCCCATATCCAACCATGCTGGAATAAGAATGCCACACAAAAGAAAATGTGAGGAAGTTGAATGACTGTGGTTGTAATACATAGTTCTTATTGTGCTCACAAGATGTTGCTTGAATCTTCTTTTTGACATTGAATATCTTTGGTTTCATGTATTGTATACTTTTTTTGGTTACTTTTTATAAAGAATTTCATTCTGTCAACATGGCACAGAGGAAAGGTGGCACTGTGAACAATGAGAGTGAAAAACCCTGAATGATGTGTGACAGGAGTTTAGATGATGATCCTGTAGAAATACTAGATGATGATGATGATGATTTGAAAATGAGCTTGTTCCATCAGAGAGTGGTTCTAGTGACACAGAAAGTGAAGTGTTGTCCATTTTGTTATTCCGCCTGATTCTGTGCACCTGTATTGCCCTCTCCATTTATGTTTCACTGCAAATGTAGGCATAAATATGGTAGTTCAGTCTTGTGAAGGTATTATGGCATTTGTTGACTAATTTTGTACCCCACAATTTTATGAGTGTTTTGTTGATCAACGATAGGTGCAATGCCATGCACTTTCACATGTTATTCTTTACATCAGACTTGGGTGCTCCTGACAGTGTAAGAAATGAACTTTTTAAGCCCAAAATTCATCATAGAGATAATCAAGAAACCAAAACTCAAAATGTATTGGAGTGATCATCCTGTTTGTGGCACACCAATTCCCCCCCCCCCAAAAAAAAAAAAAACATTGCCATGCATGCTGTGTTCAGACACCTCATTCATGAGGAAGAGATTCCTGCAACTCCAGTCACCTACTTCAACTTCATCATCAGCTAGCCTTCCCGAAACTTCAGGTGTAACAAGTTGAGTTGCAGCCAATGACCTTCCATACAGACTTAATGAAAAAAGAGAAGAACATGTTCTCCTGCATTTCCCTCTGTCTAAAACTGATAAAACATGCACAAGAAAATACAGAGTATGCTTAAAAACAAACTCGGTGCCACTAGATGGTTTTGTAAAAAGTCTGGGATCCCATTGCTCCCATGACTGTACAGCACAAGATATCACACACTAAAACAGTACTGGACAGTGTGTTTTGTATCCAATAAAAATTTAGTGAACCCATCTTTCATGGTTTTTTAAAGTTTTCATTTTTGGGTGTAAAACAGTGGTGTTAATAAAAATATTGCTGGACCAGCAGTTTATCGGGAAGTCCAGATACTGGGAGCAGATGTATTAAGCAACTTCTCAGGAAGTTTGTGATATACAAAGTCTTCTCCTTAGCAGTAAGTTCTTTTCTATGTCAAGAAGAGTGCTATATAACAGCAGCTGTTTTGTCAACAGTTGTCTGAAGCCCAAACTGTGTTAATTAGATGTTTACTGAAACTATAATTGTACATGTCTTCTGACAGTCACAACAGCATTGAATACACCTAGAAATTAGTGCGATGTACTAGTTAACTGTCAGTCAGTCATTGATTCACAAGGATTTTATTAGACATGTTAATAAATGTGCGTTACCATAGCTGAAATGTAGGACAGGCTGATTTTCCCCTAAAATTCCACGTTTAAGTGTGTGGGGATAATCTTGTATTCATGTACAGAGCACCAAACTGGACATGTTGAGCCAAACCAAAGTATGCATTGCTACATTGTCATGAGTATTACCAAGGGAGAACAACACTTTATGTAGCACAAAGTTCATTCGTTACATAGTACATTGATTGGCTACATGGAGAAGAGAGCTATAATCCAAGTGGAATCAGGCATAGTTACAAAGCAAACTACAAATTAGTGCTGATCAACCGTGCTGTGAAGACAAATAATTGCAGTGCAGTGAGAAAGTTCAGGTCGTTGAATTGATCGTTGAAAGCTGGAAGTAACAAATTGAGAAGCTGATAAATGTGAGTGCTGCCCAAAATTTTTCAATGTACCCTGGTGTGATCATTTTCTAGAATTAGTATACTATAGTGTCAAGTTTGTGCACTTAAAAACTAGAGTGTTGATTACACATAAGATGATAAGATATGAAGCATGGAAACTTGCTAAATCACACATCCTGCAGCATTAGTTGAAGACCAGCTTTGGTTGGTGTGTATGTGTGATGTAGAATAATGAGTTCTGTCTCCACTGAAGAACCCACTTTGCTGGAAGGTGCCAGCAACCTCAAGATGAAGCTTGTTGCTTTTCAGCAGCATGTGGTTAATGTTCACACAGACACACACAGTTAGGTCTAGAGCCAAATATGAAATCCTACTGCACCTCAGTAGGCTGTCAGGTTATACTGTCAATTACAGTGGGGTAAAATCTTGAGATGAAAGTAACAGTAAGGAAAGGATGCAAGTAACAGTTATATTGGCAGTATTAACAGTTGGTAGCATGTGCCATCATATGTGATTATAAACTGGCAGGGGTGTGCCTAAGGAGCAGCTGCGTACATGAATCATTGTCAGCAGTCAGCCTCAAGGTTACATGATAAATTAACTAACAAAGAATTGGTTGGCAGTGGAATGGAACAGAAAGCCATGGGTGCTTCTGAGTAAATGGGGTTGTTGGTGTTGTTTGCATTTAAGGGTCAGTTTGTTCTAGAAATAAAAACCACAGTCAGTTCCATAAACAGAGAACTTGTGTTACATGTGGTGTACAAGCCATTTAAGAGACCATCTAAAACAGTTACATGTGAGATGATAATGCTTTGACCCAAGCTGGAAGACTCAGGAAACCCAGTGTGGCACATCGTTGGCTGTGGATTATGGCATGGCAGCATGTCACCAGAAGTGACTGTGAAGGGGTTTCAAGCATGCTGTATGGATAATGCATTGGATGGGCCTGGTTATGATGTGTATCTGGAATGACAGTGAAGAGGATGGAAATGGTAGCTTCAAGCATGAGGAAGGTGGAAGACACCAACTGTGAAGCTGGACACTCGTTACACTGTGCAGGTGGAGAGAATGACACTGACTGGTGAAGGTTGATGGAATCTGACATGTTTTGTCAATTGGTCGATAACACAGTAAAACATCTTTTCTCAACGTGTGTCATAGGGGGTTATCTTGGACTTAGATTAATACATTTTCTCCTGGAAGATGTATTTTAATGTGGGAGGTCCTCTTAGATGATGGTCATATTGCATTCTGGTAAATACAGTATTTACTTCTGGTGGGAATGACGAGTCATGTTAATATGACTGAGTTACAGTGAAGCGTGCAAGCGTGGTGTAGCAGTGTTGCTGTTATTTTTCATTGTTGGGTCATGTATTGGATAATACTTGAATTCTGAAATTTTCACGATTGTGTTTCCAGCCATACATCCTTCCTGATGAGCTGCGGAGGGAGCTGCCTCCTGACCAGGCAGAGTACTGCATTCAGCGCATGCCACCATACAAGGGACCGAATTCTGTACCTGGAGCCTTGGATTACATGTCCTTCTCCACGGCACTATATGGAGAGTCAGATCTCTAAACCCAAACTGACAGAGATCTCTCTTATCTGCAGCACACTACACTACACTACACTACAGTATACTACACTTATTCGCTTGCTCAGTCACTCATTGACTCATTCATTCATTAAGTTGGCCTGTCATTCTGGTTCATGGATTTCTTTCTTTCAATCTTGAACCATCATAAATGCATACAAATTATGGTTAGAAGAATTTTCTCTTATAATCTTGGTATGTTTCAGTTTGAAACCATGAACCAGGATAACATAACTTCTATTTTGATTAGATGAAAAGGAAGGATTCAGATTGGAATCATCTCCTGTGGCGTGATTCAGCTTTTGTAAACCATATGTTGCAAAATGGACTGGAAATGAAATGGATATCAAAGGCCATATGCATATTAACATACATATACATGTGTAAAACTGTCCACACAACACTTGTAGAAATAATTTACTTACTTTTATTTTATCTTTAATCTACTTTTGCTGTGTAATGAAATATTCACTCAAAATGCCCTCTCAGATGAAAGCCAGTTGCTAGGCATTAAAAAGGGTGTGTAATTTTATTGTACAGTTCCTTTAATTTATTTTAAGTGGCAACAGTAGTTTTCATTATCAAAAAATATTCATATTTACATCTATTTTCATAAAAATGTCTTTGTTGCAGAAATGCTACATTGAGCAGTCAGTCTTGCCAATACGGTCTGATTACAAGTATTTTTAATTTTAAATATTTGAGGTTTAACAGTTTTGGTTGAAGATATTACACAAGCCAACTGCTGGATTCAAACTGGTCCGTGTCCCTTCCACGGTTATATTGTTCTTTATTTTTTATTTTTGCTTTTACAACGAACAGCGTTTACTGCCAAATATCAGAGAAAGTGCTGGTAACCTGGTAGTTGCAATGAATCGAATGAAGCTAAGGTTTAACTGTTTGTAGATTTATTTGTCGTTTGAATATATTTATGTACAGTAAATAATATACTAGGTTAAATAAATATATGAATGCATATATTCCGGTCATGTCATGTGTAACATATTTATCATGTTCATATTCCTTTCATACTAACCACAAGGAACTAATATTTCTGCAAGTCTGCCTCGTATCTTAGAAGTAACAAATGAGAAAGCCCATTCACTGCCAGCAAATTAACTAGTGTAATGCTGCATGTTACTTTTTTCAGTGGCATTCATTGCTTGGAATGGAATTTGTAGCCATTTTGTCGTGGCTTTAGGGCAATGATTTTGTTTTACATAAATAGTGGAAGAAATACTTGTAATCGGACAGTGCTTGTCTTGCCCAGGTGAATAATGCATTAGTTGCGGAGTGGTTCATGTACTGAAATTACTCTTGATGGACAAGAATTACAGGGTGAACCAGTTCTTCCATTGTTAACATTATAAATGAAACTGTTTTCAAATAAAAATCATTGGCATATTTCAGTAATAGTTATGTTATTTTGAAACTTAAGACTATAATTTCAAATATACAAAAGTCTGTACAAAATTATTTTGAAGTGTGTGGGTTTTGTGACTCATATGGTCACCATCTGTCTAGTCATTGTATTATTCATGTGTAAAAGATATACAAAATCTGAAGGAAAATTCAGCTGTATCTGGAATTTATATTTTTCTCATTCAGAGTTGAATAAAGATCAAAATTTTGAACTAGCTTTTTTTTCTTTTTCTTTTTTACAAATACGTAGTATTACTGTTCATTTTGTTAGTTTGCAGGACATGCTGCACACTGCTGCTTTTATTAATAATGGTGTATACCAGGTAAATGAAAGCTGTAGAAGTGTCCAGTGCATGATGCACTGGGTGCATATCATCCTTATCACTCCAGTGCTGTAGCATCATACTATGGTGTTGTCATAGACATTCCTTTACTAGAATCCCGATGTCATGAACATGATAAATTTATGCTTACAAACGATCAGGCTCCTTTCCCAGTTTAAACCATAAAGTACAAGTAATAAAATTCAACTTGATATGAACACCATCAGTAAATTTACTGCTAACCATCTGTCAGTATAAATTACCTTGTACTGCTTGGTCTCTGTGGATGATACAAAAAGTGTGAGCTGTGACTAACATTCTGTATAGGTACACGCACATATTAAAACCAACATCATTCTTGTGCTGTAAGTGTTGTTATAAAGCTACAGTGGAGGAATAGAAGTAAAATTATCTTCTTTCACTGATAAGCCATAATGCAGTCATGTTGATGCATGGCTTTCTGACCAAGTCTTGGAATGGGCTGGGTGCTATCAAATAAAATAGCATGCTATGCTACATACAGAAGAGGCCTATGAGATTGTTTACAAGCCTTAAAATTTTAGTCGTACAAAGACCACATGTAGTCAGAAAAAATGGGTGATGAGCATGTAAATAGGACGAGAGCATATAAAGAGTTAAAATGTTTCTCACACTGCACACAGACCAGACCAAGTATTTGACAAGTGTTACATTTCTTCATGCCAGAAACAGAACCTTCTTTCCACTCAATAGATAAGGATTGAGAAGTATCACAAAAATACCAGTTGGTATAAAACTAAATTTGTTTCACAAAAGTAATCTGTTCACCACTTGCCCAATTACTGTGGCTTATAATAACACTCCTCAGTAGATAACAAGCAGCAACTTTAGTTAAAAACATAAGTGCCTCTGTCCTTAAATTTTTTGTAAGTATCATTTTGACTTGTTCCCAAATATTATATACTGAAAGACAGATTCTCAGTTGCACAGACTATTTTGACATGCCACAGCTGATCCGTAAAGGGAAATTAATTTTGAAAGAATCGTCTGTGAGCATTGCATTTGGTTTCAGGTCCTTATCAGTGCATGAATGACCTAAAAGACTTCTACACTATCTAAACTATTACTAGTCACATTTGGAACAGAAAGAGTTTTAGTGGGTGTATTATCTGCAGAAAGAGAGAGAGAATTTAGACATTTATGACACTTTTCAAATTTGTAGGGTTTATTATTAGTGTGAACAAACATAATGTACAATTACTCCACACAACTTTCATTGTACAACTTCATATTTGAAAGGTTTATCACTAGTATGGATGTAAGTGTGAGCCAAAAGACTGGTAGGTCAGGTGAAACCTTTATTACTACCTTTACATTTGAAGGGTTTAAACCCACTGTGGATATGGGTATGAGTCAAAGATGTCCACGCTGTGGGAAGCTCACTACACACTTCATATGTGAATATATCACCAGTGTGGATGCATGAACAAGCCATGACATGTCCACACTCTGTAAACCTTTTGTAGCATGCTTCATATTTGAAGAGTTTATCACTGGTGTGGATGTGAGTTTGATCTGCAAGATGTGCAGGCTGTGAAAACAACCGTGAGCCCAAAGATTGCTAGTCCAGGTGAACCTTTACTGCATATTTTATATGTGAGGGTTTAGCACCATTATGGATAGTAATGTCTGCCACAAAACTTGTGTGTCTGCTGTAACATTCACCACACATTTTACAGTTGACAGATTTTTGTCTGGTGTGAAATGTCAGTGGATGTTTCACTATCACTTTCACTCACATTGACTGGATCATTCCTTGAATAGTCGCCAAGTGTTGTTAAACTCCCATAATCAAAACCATTATTTGCATGTTTCGTGAACATGCATTCCACACTATAACAGACAAATGACTTGATTACTGTCGATGTTTGTGTCATGGTACATTTATTAGTGCAAAGTTAACAGATACAAGGGGCCAGGAAAATAAAGTTAGGTTTGGTGACTAAGCTATGGGCTGGGCAACTAAAAATTATGGTTGAATTCTTGGCAGACATTTCTCACTCCTTGAAAGCATCTGGACTGGCTCTCAGGCCCACCCAGCCTCTTGCTCAGTGGGTACCACGGTTTCTGTCCCAATGATTACTGTGATGAGGGCATGTTGCTGACCATCAGCTCCATCTAATCTATGGTTGAGCTTAAAGAGTGTAGCTGTACCTCCACTCCCCCACATGCACTGATGTTTCCACAGGGACAGCTTTACTGTATGTCATGTCCAATTGTACTTGCTAATTGTGGAAAATTAATGTAGAATTTGCTCTACGTTCATGGTGTGATTGGAATAATGGACACAAATGGAAACAGTTTCCTTGCTGATTAAAACTGGTTCTTCTGTTTAAAAAAATATATGCCAACCACTGTAACTTATCCATTGATGAATTACTCTGGCAACACCAATGCATGACTGCCAAACTTAAAGTAACTTCCTGAGTTTACTGCTTAAGGGCTTTTGCTGTCAGTAAAGTCAGCTTTGACATTTTCATAGTGGTGTAAAGGGTTCACTTTGGGAATATAACACTGGGTTAATGCATTGTAACATGTGGAACTGTTTTCTGGTGACACATCTCTAGACCACAGAAGAACAGAATCCCTTATAAGGTTAGTTAACCATGTTTGAAACATCCTATTGCTTTAATTTATGTGCATGGATGTTTTTATAAAGTTTAGCTACACTGTTGAACCAGATTTAAGGGCTCCTCGAAAGTTGCTGATATGCAGATTAATGAACTGAAATTCCATATTGTCAGAGGTGATTCTAAATTAAGTCCTTGGACCATCTGAATTCTATCAATAGTGGTGCTTTGCAGAAAGGCAATATGAACAGGACAGTTACAAGAAGCCTCTCACTTGCATCATTGCCCTGAATGCTCGCGCTGTCCGCAACTGATAACCACTCCACAATACAGAACTATGCCTATCACCTTTCCAGTTGCACAATCTGTTCTAAAATTGATCTCGTGAGGGCTTATAAAATTCCCGCCTATAGTGACGACATTAAGAAGACCGCAATTACCACGCCTTTTGGTCTTTATGAATTTCCTTGCATGTCCTTTGGTCTGAGAAACTGCCCAAACCTTTAAACGTTTTGTGGACGAAATCCTACAAGATTGGGATTTCTGCTTCTCCTATCTGGTCGACACCTTTGTCATTAGCTGTTCTCCGTACCCTCTTCATCAAACTTCAAACCGACGATATCCTACTGAACCCATCCAAATGCGTTTTACGTGTTCCTGAAATATTCTTGGGATATAAAATCTCATCCCCAGGTTCCCAGCCTTTCCCTGAACGAGTCGCAGATCTTCAACCCTGTCCGCCTCCCAAGTCCGTCAGCCATCTCCGAGGTGTCTTGGGAATGCTAAATTTCAATTGACGTTTTCTTCCCCACGCAGTTTCTATTTAAGCCCCTCTTCATGACATCCTTTCCGGCCCCAGAGCTAAGGGCTTCCATCCCGTCACCTGGACCGCAGCACTCATCACAGCTTTCGACGAGTGTAAAGCAAGACAATCGAACTGCTCTTCTGGCACACCCGGATTCGACGGTTCCACTTGCCTTGGTCACGGATGCTTCAACTGCCTCCATGGGTGCTGTCCTCCAACAACGAGCGCAAGGCGCGTGGCAGACCTTCGCCTTCTTTACCAGGAAATTCAGCCCGGCGCAACAAAAATGTGGCGCCTACGACAGGGAGCTCTTGGCGATTTATGAGGCCGTGAGATACTTCCGCCACATGCTTGAGGCCCGTCATTTTACCATTCTGACGGGCGACAAGCCACCTTCACCTTCAAACAAAGGAGGGACAAGTGTTCGCCAAGGCGGTTCAACCAACCAGTTCACGACGGGCATTCGTCACATATCCGGCCAAGACAACATCGTTGCCGACGCGCTTTCCCGGTTCGAAGCAATCACCGCACCCGTAACTCATTACGCGCTTGCCGCAGCCCAGGGCAACGATGACGAGCTCCGAACACAACTGGTGAGCAACAGAGTCCTACAGCTCGAGAACCTTCTTATTCCCGGCACATCAGTCGAGCTGTACTGCGATACATATACTGCAAAACCAATCCCATACGCCCCATCTCCTCTCCGCCGTCAGGTATTTGACTTTTAACATTCCCTCAGCCACCCCGGAATGAAGGCAACGACTAAGATCGTCTCCCAACGCCAGCCATTCGAGAAGACTGCCGTACTTGGGCCCGAGCTTGCCAACCCTACCAGCGCGCCAAGGCTTCTCGCTACACTGTCGCTACATTTTGAAACTTTCCTCTCCCACTTTCCCGCTTCATACAAATCCACATTGACCTGGTCGGTCCTCTACCGTCCTCGGCAGGTTTTCAATACTGCCTTACTGCATTGGAGCGCTTCACGCACTGGTTGGTAGCATTTCCTCATCGCGACATCACAGCAGAGACGGTGTCACGCACCCTACCCTCTGGCTGGATGTATCGCTTCGGTTGTGCACAGACCATCACGACCTACTAAGGACGCCAGTTTGATTCTCAGGCCTTCCACTGCCTGGCCAAGCTGTGTCGTACTCATATCTGCAGGATGAGCTCCCGTCATCCTGCCGCCAATAGCCTCGTGGAACGGCTACAACGCAAGCTTAAAGCCGCCATCATGCGCCATGCAGATGAGCCATGAACCGAGGCTCTCCTCGGCATACGCACCACCTACAAGG
>Ga0209755_10007076_pt1 | contig 12228 bp, 12 predicted proteins | sample TergutCo191P1_FD_187301 | JGI IMG/M metagenome (GOLD analysis project Ga0209755, IMG submission 187301) | Cornitermes sp. P1 segment gut microbial communities from Petit-Saut dam, French Guiana - Co191P1 (SPAdes) (version 2) | ecosystem: Host-associated > Arthropoda: Insects > Digestive system... | reverse complement strand
ACCGCAGTCGGCACTTCGTGCCTTTGTGCGGTTTTGCTCCACCACATTTTGCCAGCCCTGGTCTTGCTTCGCAAGCCCTTATTCGGGCTGGCAAAACGTCAGTTACCTGTAACGTTAGACGAAATAATTTTTGAATTATCGGTAAATGGTTGACAAAACATTCATAATTGGATATAAATAAGGAAGTGGAGAAATACAGTGGTAAAATGTGATTTTAATTGTTCAGATGTAATAATAAAAAAGCACTTTCAAAAATCTGCACCCAAAAAGGAAGCTATTAAATTAGTGCTTATTTCTGAAGCATTACCTCAAAATATTGAAGAATATTTTGATGGAAAAAATGAACCAACATTCATTAAAAATTCAAACATTATATTCAATTCTCTTGGATACAACTTTAAGACATATAAGGATTATTTGTCAAATGGAATATATCTGACTACTGCAATAAAGTGTGTCAAAAAGGATTATCTGGTAAGTTCTGAAACAATAAAAAATTGTTCTATAAATTTAGAAAATGAATTGGACATTTTTCCAAATATAAGTGTAATAATGTTGATGGGAGATTTTGCGATAAAGGCAATAAATTATATATGGAAAAGAAAATACAATGAAAAAGTTATTCCAGCGGGATCTACTTACAAAATAAGAGGTGGAGTATATGAATCAAATGGAATAAGATTTTTTCCTTCTTATACACAAACTGGAGATAGTTTTGGATTGGAAAAATCAAAAGTGGAAATGATAACAGAAGATGTAAAGAAAGCAATGAAAATAATAGGTTAATTTGAAAAAAGCAAAAATTACTTCGTCTAACAAACGGTAACTGCTCACCGCCTATTCGGCGGTTCGGGCTCCGCAAAACCGCAGTCGGCGCAAGCGCCTTTGTGCAGTTTTTCTCCGCCACATTTTGCGGTTGCTGGTCTTGCTGCGCAAGCCCTTATTCGCAACCGCAAAACGTCAGTTACCTGTTACGTTATATGCAATTTGCCCTAAGGTTATATAAAGAATTAAAAGAATAGTTGACAAATTAAGTTTTTTACAGTATAAAAATGTATGGGTGAATGTCCATTTTGCAATTTTAAAACTGATAAAAAAGGTACATTCCTTTTTGAAAATGAATATTGTATCTGTATAGAACTTAATGAACCTATACTTATTGGATCTTGTATGATAATTCCAAAAGCACATAAGGAAAATGTTTTTGATTTGGATATTAATGAATGGAAAGATACTAAACAACTTATTGACAAAGTAAAACAATATTTAGACACAAAGTATAATCCCGATGGATATAATTTAGGTTGGAATTGTGGTAAAATTGGTGGACAACATGTTTTTCATGCACATCTACATATAATGCCAAGATATTCAGATGAACCTTTTGCTGGAAAAGGAATTAGAAACTTAATAAAAAGTGAAGAAAATAGAAGACAAAAAAAATAATATATAAAAAATAATTTTAACAAACATGAATCCAAAGTAAAATCATTTACTGTAAAAAAATATTTTTGTTTAAAATTTTAGTCAATTGATAATTAAACAGGGCAGTAGTGATTTTTATTAAAATTGGAATATTTAAAGAAGATTTTAAATGAAATATAGAAAAATAAAGTACGGGCAAACTGCATATAACAAACGGTAACTGCAAAATGCCCTGTTCGGGCATTTTGGGTTCCATTCGGCTAGGTCGCCTAAAGGCTCCCACGCCTCACTCCACCACATTTTGTCGGTTGCTGGAATTGTTTCACAATTCCTTAATCGCAACCGCCAAAACGTCAGTTACCTAGAACGTTATGCGAAATACAATCCTAAGATTTCTGGAAATTGTTGAAAAATATAATAATATTTCTAGATAATTTAAAACAGAATTAATTGACAAGGGAATAAAATTAAGATATTCTAAAGAATGGAGAGAACATGGATTTTAATGAAATGTTAATTATTGCAAAAGACTTAGTAAAAGAAAGAAAAATATCGCGAAATGCAACAGCTGGAACTGTAGCTGCTGTATTATTAACAGATAAAGGAAATATTTATAAAGGTGTTTGTATAGATACACCTGCTGGAATGGGATTTTGTGCAGAACATTCAGCTATTGCAGCAATGATTACAGCTGGAGAATCAAGAATTATAAAAATAATTGCAACAGGAATTGATGATAAAGCTGCTTGTGCTCCTTGTGGAAGATGTAGAGAATTTATTAATAATGTGCATGATGAAAATTATAAATGTGAAGTAATGTTGGAAGATGGATCAGTAAAAACAATTGAACAATTATTACCATATAGAATGAATTGAAAATGTATTTAATAATAATGGTATACGGATTGTACTTCGCATAACAAACGGTAACTGCAAAATGCCCTGTTCGGGCATTTTGGGTTTCGTTCGGCTAGGTTATGGCTAAAGCCATTCCCACGCCTCACTACACCACATTTTTTTGTGCCCGTAAAACACTTCGTGTTTTCCTTATCGGGCACAAAAAAACGTCAGTTACCTAGAACGTTATGCGACAGTATTGCAGTAATATTTTTTAATCGCTCCAGTAATATTATGCCGCTTTCTAATATTCTCTTTACTTCGTATATTTTCTTTCTTCATATCTTTTATGAAGAAAATTGTTTTTTCTCTCTTTACTTAGTTTTATTTATATGTTACATTTATTTCGCTTTTGCAAAACCGCTCGCATAACAAACGGTAGCTGCTCCGGCGGCGTCAAGCGCCGCCTCCGGGTTCCGCAAAACGCCGTTCGGGCTGCGCCCTCTGCGACGTTATGCGAAACCACATTTTGCAGCCCTGCAAGCGCAAAAGCTGGTTATGAATGTTATTTACGCTTTTGCGCTTGCCTATTCGGGCTGCAAAACGTCAGCTACCTAGTACGTTATATGCCATATTGCCTTGACGTTTTTTGTAAATTTGTCTATAATTATATGAAAAAAAGGAGAATATTAAAAATGAATGAAAAATCACGTGTTGAAGAATTTATAAACATCTCAGAATCTATTCGTATAAATGATGGAAAAACATTTCGATTTTTCAATAATTTTGATACAATGCTAGATGAGAAAAAAGAAGATATAGATAAAGCAAATGCTTTATTGTTTGATTTAGAAAAAACACCCCATGCTTTTGTTTTAGGATGTGTAATGGATTTAGGAATAAAATTCGAACTTGCATGGATATTACCATTTAAGGTTTTTTCTGCATTTAAAAAATTGGAGTATACTAAAAATGATACAATAGAAGAATTGTCTAAAATTGACTTAAAAAAATATGAATATGTATTTAATGATTATTATCCAAAACATCTTCATCGTTTTGATTATATGGCAGAACGTTTTTTGAATGCTATTGTTTTAATTAAAAATAAATACAAATCTAATGCTTCTGCGATATGGACAGGAAAACCATCGGCTGGAATTGTAGCAAGACGGTTTGAAGAATTTAATGGGGTTGGACAGAAAATTTCTACAATGGCAGCAAAAATACTAGGAGGAAAACTTAATATAGAATTTTCTCATTATAGGGATCTTGATATTCCCATAGATAGGCAAGTAATTAAGGTAATGTTTAGGTTGGGTTTAGTTAAATATTCTCATGATGAAAAATCATTTAGGAAAAACATAATTTATAAGACAAGAGAATGGAACCCAGAATATCCTGGTATTTTTGATTATGCTTGTTTTAAGGCAGGAATAGATTATTGTAAAAATGAATCTCCTGATTGTAAAAATTGTATATTAAAAAACATTTGTGATAAAAAAATATAAAAAAGGCAAAACGGCATATAACAAACAATAACTGCTCCGGCGGCGACAAGCGCCGCCTACGGGGTGCGAAAAACCGCAGTCGCCGCTAACACGGCTTTGTGCGGTTTTCTCGCACCCACATTTGGGGCAGGGGTCAACGCTTCGCGTTGCCCTATTTCCTGCCCCAAACGTCAATTATTTAGAACGTTATGTGAAAGTTGGGCTAGAATGATCTGGAATATTGACAAAAATTAAAATAAAATATAAATATATTATTAGGAGAATAATATGGAACATCTAGGAACTAAAAAATTGGAAACGGAAAGACTTATTTTAAGGCAATTTACTGTTAATGATGCTGAAAAAATATTCAATAATTGGGCAAGTGATGACGATGTTACAAAATATTTAACATGGCCTTCTCATAAAAATGTAAATGAAACTATTATAATTAGGGAAAAATGGATGAATGAATATGAGAAAAAAGACTTTTATCAATGGGCAATTATATTAAAGGAAATTAATGAACCAATTGGAAGCATAGGTGTTGTAAAAAAAGATGATGATATTGAAAATGTAAATAGAAATGGAGAAATAATATTTAAAGAAACTATTATAGAAGAAAATGAATATTAAAATTCAAAAATAAATACGTCGCCTAACAAACGGTAACTGCTGCGGGCGCTGTTCGCGCCCTCGGGGTTCCAGAAAACAGCAGTCGGGCTTCGCCCTTTGTGCTGTTTTCTTCCACCACATTTTGTCGGTTGCTGGAATTGTTTCACAATTCCTTTATTGCAACCGCCAAAACGTCAGTTACCTAGAACGTTATGTGCAATGCTGGCTAAATTGGTTAAAATAGAAAAAGAGACTTGTAATTAAAAAATACATCTAATATAATAGTATTTTAGGAAGGTGTAATATAATGAAAATAATTATTCTTGGGGCATCATCTGGTATTGGAAGAGAATTGGCTAAATTATACATAAAGGAAAATAATAAAGTTGCAGTTACAGGAAGAAGGATTCAATTATTAGAAGAACTTAAAAAGGAAAATAATGATTTTGTTATAAAGTCATTTGATGTAAAACAAACAGATGAAGTAATAAAAAATTTAGATGAATTGTCAATTGAGTTGAATGGAATTGATTTAATAATAATTTGTTCAGGAACAGGCGACTTAAATTATGATTTGGATTTTTCTATAGAAAAACGAACAATAGAAACAAATGTTATTGGGTTTACATGCGTTTGTGATTGGGCATTGAACTATTTTATCAAGCAAGGTAATGGGCATTTAGTTGGAATTACTTCTGTGGCAGGTATTCGGGGAAATAAAGAGGGACCATCTTATTATGCGTCAAAGTCATACCAAATAAATTATTTGGAAGGAATGAGGCAAAAAGTAATATCTTCAAAAAAGCCTATATATGTAACAGATATACGTCCAGGGTTGGTTGATACCGATATGGCAAAAGGAGAGGGGCTATTTTGGGTAGCGTCTGTGGAAAAAGCGGGAAAACAAATTTATAAGGCAATAAAAAACAAAAAGAAAATTGCATATGTAACAAAACGTTGGCGGTTAGTTTATGAATTTTTGAAACGAATTCCAAATATAATTTATGAAAAAATGTAAAAAATATCGTGAGCGCCAGCACTGCACATAACAAACGGTAACTGCTCACCGCCCTATTCGGGCGGTTCGGGTTCCGCAAAACACCGTTCGGGCTGCGCCCTCTGCGGTATTTTGCTCCACCACATTTTGCCAGCCCTGGTCTTGCTGCGCAAGCCCTTATTCGGGCTGGCAAAACGTCAGTTACCTAGAACGTTAGACGAAATAATTTTTAAATTTAAGATTTACAAATTTTTACTGTATGAAAAATCATACACTTAAAATATTTATTAAAATAATCAAGAATACTATTGACAATATTTTATACTTTTGTTATACTTTAAAACATGAAAACAGCAGTATCTTTACCAGATAAAATATATCTGGAGGCTGAAGAAACAGCCCAAAATATGGGAATTACTCGAAGTGCATTGTATTGTAATGCGTTAATTGAATATATTAAAAGGAATAATAGAAAATATATAACTCAAAAATTGAATGAAGTTTATAATGACGATTATTATAAAGAATTTGAACCTATTTCTGAAGCAGGGCTTGAATCAATTAGGGAATTAACAAAAAATGACTCGTGGTGAAATATGGTTGGCTGAATTTGGAATTCCTTATGGAAGTGAAATAGGTTATTCTCGACCAGTACTAATTGTACAAGATGATGGATTTAATGAAAGCAGGATTAAAACAATTGTAGTATTGCCATTAACTACAAATTTACGTTTATTAGATGCACCGGGGAATGTATTAATTAATAAAAAAGAATCAAAATTAAAAGAAGATTCTGTAATAATTGTTGCGCAATTATATGCAATTGACAGAAGCAGGTTAAAGGAAAAATATTCAAAAATAACAAAAGAAACAATGGAAGAAGTTGAAATAGGAATGAAATTAGTTCTAGGAATTAATTAAATAATAGTAAAAGCAAAAATTACTTCGTCTAACAAACGGTAACTGCTGCGGGCGCTGTTCGCGCCCTCGGGGTTCGGTCGGCTAGGTCGGTCGCTACGCTCGCTCCCACGCCTCCCTCACCCACATTTTACCAGCCCTGGTCTTGCTGCGCAAGCCCTTATTCGGGCTGGCAAAACGTCAGTTACCTAGAACGTTATGCGACATTAGAGCTAAGATATAAAATTCATCTATTAATAATTAGACATTAAAGTAAGGGCTTGTTATGTTCATAAAAACATATTAATATATTTCTTATGCATGAAAATATAACAAAACGCGAACAAGAAGTTTTAAATATTATGCTCGAGGGCGTTTCTTTAAAGGATATTGCCGAAAGGCTTAATTTGAGTTACCATACAGTTGATACACATAGAACAAGAATATACCGCAAACTTGGCGTAAAAAATATTCAGGAACTTCTTTTAAAATATAATTCTTCCTTAGAATATCAAAATATTTCTTCAAATGATATTTATTCTATAGCGTCCGCTAAAAAGCCTTTAAAAATAATGCTTGCTGATAATGCTCCAATAAATTATTATTTAGAACTTTATCCTTTTAAAAATAAAAATTATAAAATTACAGCCGGAGACACTTTTATTTTTTCCTATTCTTTTGTATCAAATATTGATTTAGGGGTATTATTTATCGCATTTCAGGATATGACCAAAGGATGGGTGCCGCTTTCTCCGAATATACATTTAAAAGGAGATATTAAAAAAAATATCAAGTATAAAGGCAATGTAACAATAATTGCAACAAATACCGCAAGCAGTACAGATCCCAATGCAAATTTGGTCAGTATAGGAACACATCCTTATACTGTTGAGCAGCCAGCTATAACTTTTACAAAATTTGAGCTTTTAAAAATAAGTAAAAATCAGGTATAAATTATATAAAATCAGGTAAATACGTGATTTTATATTTCCTTCTTAATATTGTACAATTATACAGAAAAAACATTTTAAGGAGATAAAAAATGAAAAAAACAATAATTATACTCATAACATTATTAATTGCGCCATTACTTTTTCTGTCACAACAGAGTTCGGTTAATAATGTAAACGGTTTTACTGCAGACCCTGGTTCATTTGAAATTTTAAACAGATTTCAAGGTAGAAGCAATGTGCTAAAAGTTGAAAATTCAAAAACACAATGGGATAACGCTAGATATTCATTGGCGCAATACAGAGGGAAAACAATAGCTATTGAGTTTTCGGTAGATGTATGGCTTGAAGGATCAACAAATATGCTGATGTGGAACGTGAGCGATCATCCAAATTATCCTCGTGTTTCCATGCTTTCAAGTTCTACGTCTGGTCAATGGAACAACATGAGAGGAAGAATCATTGTAACTCCAACGCAAAGTAATGCTGTACTTAGTTTGAATAAATGGGGACATCCTGCGAATACGATATTTTATATTGCTAACCCCACTGTAACAATTACAGAAGGAATTAATTATTCCCCTGCTCTTTCATTACCATCGCTAAAAGAAGTATATGCCAATAATTTTCTTATAGGAAACAACATAGATTGGGATGGAAGATATAATTCAGGAAAACACTTCGATCTTCTTAACCATCACTTCAATATAGTTTCTACTACAGCATCAACAGTGCCAAATAGCTTAGCTCCTTTAGAAAAAGGGGGAGCATATAGGTTTTCTGAAGCGGATAATATTGTAAATCATTTTATTAAAAATAATATGCAGATATATGCTCAAGTTTTAATTTGGCACATGGAGCCTCATCCAGCATGGTTTTATGAAGGAACAAGAGAAGAAATAATCCAAAACATGAATGATTATATTGCTACTGTAATGCGTCATTTTAGGGGTAGAATTAATACATGGGAAGTAGTAAACGAAGCGGTCAGAGATGGGCTTACTGCCCGTGATGTTCGAGGGGATTGGAGAAATTGTTTATTTGATTCACAACACCGCCCGAATGTCTATAGCCCAAGAAATATATGGTTTGAAAAATTAGGCTCTGATTATATTGAGCTTGCATTCCGTGCCGCTCGTGCAGCTGATCCTAATATCAAGTTATATTACAATGATAATAATCTTGAGGATGCTAATAAAGTTGAAGTTGTACGAAAGATGATACAGGATATAAATGATCGCTATAAAAGAGAAACAGGCGGAACTCGCAATCTTATTGAAGGTGTTGGCACTCAAACTCATATATGGAATTTGAATCAAAACATTAATAATGTGCGTAATGCATTGGATAAACTAACCAGTTTAGGTATTGAAATATCTGTAACTGAATTGGATATACCAGGTGACTTTATTGGAATTCAAAGATATGGGTACGACACAGATATGTCTGAAAGAGACGCAATAAATCAAGGACTTCTTTATGCCAGATTAATGCAGCTTTTCAAGGAGTATTCTGCCCATATTACTCGTGTAACTTTTTGGGGTTTGGATGACAATACAAGTTGGATATCAAATGGCAATCCAAATCTTTTTGACTGGAAATTAAACGCTAAACCTGCTTTTCATGCTGTAAGCGATCCTGACGGTTTTATCAGGCAGCATGGAGGAAGAACAAGACGTTAAATAATGATTTATAAATATTAAATGTCAATTATAATATACGCTCTAACGTCGCATAACAAACGGTAACTGCAAAATACCCTGTTCGGGCATTTTGGATTTCGTTCGGCTAGGTCATGGCTAAAGCCATTCCCACGCCTCACTACACCACATTTTTTTGCGCCCGTAAAACACTTCGTGTTTTCCTTATCGGGCACAAAAAAACGTCAGTTACCTAGAACGTTATGTGAAATTGGGGTAGAATGGTTGACAAAATTGGAAAATAATATGAAAATACATTGTAGATAATTTATATCATGAACGGAGAGCAAGCAATGAGATTCGATGTAAATCAAACAGAATTTCCGAGTAAATTCCATAAAGATGTTTGGCAAACAGGAGTAGCGGTTTTGCCGCTAGAAATAACCCTGACTGGTATAGATAACCCTGAAACGCGGGAAGGACTTACACAAATATATAGCTTCATTCTCGAACTATTACATGATATGTATAATAATCCTGACAAATACGATAAAAAGAATATTAATGATTTTTTACGCTCGATTGTGAATGAAGCAAAAAACAAGAAAAACGATAAATATCCGCTTCTGCAAAAATATATGAATGAATTTGTTTCGTTGGTTTGGTCGCGAAAGCCGAAAGCCGCTGGGCATAATTGGGGAATTATACAAAAATGTGATTTCCATTGTTTCAGTAATATTAAGGTACAGGGTATAGACGACTTGTTATACGATTTATCCGACCAAAACCGCGTGTGTTTCAAAGAACTACATGATTATGTAATTACAAAGGGAGGCAAAAAGGAATCAGGAAGATATAGATATGGATATAAAACTGAACATATTATTTGTTTTGATTGGAAACCTTCTATTTTCATTTCTTGGAAATTGAAATCGGGAAACTCTTTTAAAAGTTTCATTTCGGAATTGAATAAACAACCGGATAAAGCTGATTTGTTGAACTATATACAAAATGAAACTACAATTTGTAATCATTGTGGATTATCAAATTGCAAAACTTATGTTGATTTTTTTATTTGTACACCTCACGGAAGAAAACGACATCATCACTTTGCGTTTAATGATACAAAAAAAATAAAAATTGAGGGTATGGAATTAAATCGAGGCTGTTTATATCACCTCGACGATGTAACGAAATCATTTTCCGAAAGTGAAATTAAATTAATGAAACGGTTGCTTGATATAAGATTTACACAAATTGATAATGCTTAAACTTCCAATAATAAGTATTTTCTACATATTTATGCATATTAATAAGAAAATTTTAAAAAATATGCAAGTTTTACACAGTACAAAAAATCGTAAAAATGAAAATATGGTATAATAATACATTAAGAAAGAAAATATAGAATTTATATTATTGAAAAGTAATCGTGAAAATGCCCCAACTTCACATAACAAACGGTAACTGCTGCGGGCGCTGTTCGCGCCCTCGGGGTTCGGTCGGCTAGGTCGGTCGCCTGCGGCTTGCTCCCACGCCTCCCTCACCCACATTTTTCCAGCCCTGGTCTTGCTACGCAAGCCCTTATTCGGGCTGGCAAAACGTCAGTTACCTAGAACGTTATGCGAAAGTTTTCCAATAATTCTATATTAAATAGTTGACAATATTGAAAATAATGTGCAATTATGAAATAATAAGAATAAAAGAGGTTGTAAATGCAATATCGTGAAGATAAAGTTTCTGGGAATAAATTGTCTATTTTAGGACTTGGTTGTATGCGTTTTTCACGTAATATAGATGAAACTGAGAAAATGATTTTAACGGCAATAGATAAAGGTGTAAACTATTTTGACACAGCATATATGTATATGAACAGTGAAGAAACATTGGGGGCAATTCTTGAAAAAAATAAAAAACGTTCTTCTGTTTTTATTGCTACAAAATTACCTTTGATTATGTGTAAAGCCTCAGATGACTTTGATAAATTCTTGAATAAAAGCCTTGAACGGCTAAAAACAGATTATATTGACTATTATTTATTACATTCAATGACTGGGGTAGATCAATGGAAAAATTTACGCGAATGGGGAATAGAACAATGGCTTGAAGAAAAGAAACGGGAAGGAAAAATACGTCTATCTGGGTTTTCTTTTCATGGTTCTGGCGTAGATTTTTTAAAAATACTTGATGACCATAAATGGGATTTCTGTCAAATACAGTACAATTATTCCAATGAAAATTATCAGGCGGGAAAAAATGGGTTAAAAGCCGCTTTTGCAAAAGGAATTCCAGTAATAATCATGGAGCCGCTTCTCGGAGGGCAACTTGCCACAGGATTGCCGAAAGATGCAGTTAAAGTATTTTCTAAAGCCAACTCTTCTCTTTCCCCTGCATCATGGGGTTTACGCTGGTTATGGAATCAAGAGGAAGTAATTTGTGTATTAAGTGGAATGAATACAGTTACCCAAATGGAGGAAAATCTTCAAAGTGCTCAAAATTTCAGTTCTTTAACTGAAAATGAAATGACAGCATATAAAGAAGTAATCAAAATATTTAATAGTGCATATAAAATTCATTGTACTGGTTGTAATTATTGTTTGCCATGTCCGAAAAGTATAGATATTCCTGGATGTTTTGCCGCATATAATTCAAGTTTTTCACAAAATATGAAAATTGGAAGGCATCAGTATTTTGCCAGTATTGCTGCGTTGACTAAAAAACATTGCAGTCCAAGGCTTTGTATAAAATGTGGCAAATGCGAAAAAAGTTGTCCGCAACATTTACAAATTTGTAATTTACTTAAAAATGTTAGCGACAAATTTGAACCATTACCAATTCGTATTGGGTTATCTATTATTAGATTCTTTTTTAATAGAGGTAAATAATTTGGTAAGGGAAAACCTTCGCATAACAAACGGTAACTGTACGCCGCCTTACGGCGGCTAGGTTCCGCAAAACCGCAGTCGGGCTTGCGCCCTTTGTGCGGTTTCGCTCCACCACATTTTCCGGTTGCTGGTCTTTGCTTCGCAAAGCCCTTATTCGCAACCGCAAAACGTCAGTTACCTAGAACGTTATGCGAAATACAATCCTACGTTGGTCGGATAATATTAAAATATGACTTGACAAAATTTGATAAAAAAGGTTTAGTAATTGGAAGGGTAATTATCAATGAAGGATAAAATATTAATTGTTGGAGGTTATGGACAAGTTGGTAAATTTGTTACTTTAGAATTGGCAAATGCTTTTCCAAAGCATGTAATTGTTGCAGGCAGGAGTTTAGCAAAAGCAAATGACTTTGCTCTGGAAAATGGTAACCTGTTTGAAACGTTAGAGCTTGATATATATGATAAAAAAATGTTTTTGCCTTCAATTGTAAA
>Ga0209755_10007075_pt1 | contig 12229 bp, 30 predicted proteins | sample TergutCo191P1_FD_187301 | JGI IMG/M metagenome (GOLD analysis project Ga0209755, IMG submission 187301) | Cornitermes sp. P1 segment gut microbial communities from Petit-Saut dam, French Guiana - Co191P1 (SPAdes) (version 2) | ecosystem: Host-associated > Arthropoda: Insects > Digestive system... | reverse complement strand
TGTTCGGGCATTTTGGGTTTCGTTCGGCTAGGTCATGGCTTCGCCATTCCCACGCCTCACTACACCACATTTTTTTGTGCCCGTAAAACGCTTCGCGTTTTCCTTATCGGGCACAAAAAAACGTCATGTAGCTCAAAACAATGACAATCTAACGTAACTCCTTATCTGGTATAGAGTTAGCTCTAGCCGTTGCCATTTTAGGTCTATGGTTTAGGTCGCTAAATTCTTACCCAGCACCCGTAAAGGGTAGAAACAAGCCTTGACTGCGACAGGGCAAAAGACCGATAAGCTTCCGGCGGATCGCAGCCGCCGACCTGAAAAGGTTCCAGAGGTTTATCGGTTTTTTTATTTTAAGGAGTGTAGAATGAAAATTTTTTATCGTGTTCATGCACAATTTTTTACAAAGTGTAAAAACAAACCATTAGCAGGTTTAAAGGAATATCAAAGAGATGAACAGCCAAAAGATCAACGCGAAGTTAAATATGGTATAATCGGCTTTTTTATTTGGACTGATAATAAAATCGCAGCAAAACAATTAGTTAAGCAAATTCTCGAAGAAAGAATCTCATTAAAAGATATGGAAACTATCATTTATTCGCAAGAAAACGAGTTCTTTGATGAACAGGCGGAAGCGGCATGAGTAATAATAATTTAGGTTTTATTGACAGCGAAATAATTGATATACAGCAAAAATTATTAAATATGCTCATGGTATGTAACAGCGACACTAAACTTCATAAACTTATACGTAAAGCATTTAAATTAATAGATGACGTTAAAAACGAATGCCGTAAAGAAATTTCAAAGGAGACCGTATGATGTACTGCGTCTCCGCTCAATACAGGGCTAACAATAAGCCTAAAGCGCATATCAGCATGATGGATGTTAGAAGGCTTCCTAAAAATAAAAAGCAAAAAATCGGCTCAATTACTGGTTTTGATATATGGTTCACTGAAATGGATCAAGCTAAAAAGTTTGAAAATCAAATCAATAAGGAATTGATATCAATAAATAAAATTAGCAGATTAGTCTGCGATAAATAATGGAGGGGTGTATGAAAGTACCAAAAAGCAGTAACAAGATGAGGGTGTCTATTGGGCAGGTTTACAAGCGTAAAAGAAAAGATCGTCCAAACAAATTCACTGTTATTGAATTTGTAAAAGATGGAAGTTATTTCGCGGTAGTTGAGTATGGCAAGGGCAAAAATAAGTACACAAGAAAAATCAATCTTGCAAACTTCGGCGATTATCAGCTTGTAAAGTAAAATGGAGGCGTTTTGCCGTTTGCGCTGTTAAACGGCAAATAAATATTCTTTAACGATGGCTTATGTCTTAAACCGATGTTGTTCCGGCGCACGGTTAAAGTTAAGGATGTCAGGCAGTGAAAAAATCCAGTCATAAACTGGAAGGTCATTGCTTTGTAAAAATTCACTCTTGATGAGTGAGTTAGAATCATGTCTGGAGGGGAAATGACAAGAGAGTTAATTATAAGTTTAATAATGGCAATATCAATAGAGCTTAATGTACCGCCTCAATTTAGTTTGAGTATTGCGTTAGAAGAAAATCCAACACTTAATCCGTTAGCTGTTAATCTAAATGAAAACGGAACTTACGATAGAGGAATTATGCAATTAAATTCAGCCAGCTTTCCAAACATAGACTGGAAAGACCCTGAAACAAATATCAGGGCTGGAGTTGGATATATAAGGTTTTTAATGAACCGTCCTGAGATTAATACGTATTATGGGGTTGCTGTATCGTATAACACTGGATTAAATAGATTAGGCAATCCGCCTAAAAGTACGATTGAATACGCTATAAGAGTAGTTAATAGATATAACAATTTGATGAACGGCAACGCTCCGGTTGTAGTAAGGCGGGGTGTATGAATATTTTATATAAAATGAGATTTTTTCTTAGAAGGTTTGGAGTTGCTATTAAAGATATGGGCGAAAGAATGTCTCACAATAAAATACCTTGTCATGATTTAATAATATCTATTGGTTTATCAATAAGAGATTATGCGGGTAAGTTATGACAATATTAGTTTTTCATAAAGAATCCAATGCTCCTATTATAGGCGAAGATAATAAGCCATTAAAATTTAATGATTTTGAAAGTTTGCTAGCATTTTTTGATAAGCATGATTATAGCCTGTCTTTAATGAATGAGTTTTTAAGATTTAAGGTTATCAATGATTTGTAAAGAATGCGGTCAAGAAATTAAAGCAAGGACTTATTATGACTTAATGAAAGAATGCTTAATAAGAAATCCTGAAGAATATTTTGATGAATTAGCTGGCGCGTTATGTCAGCACGGATGCCCGTTTGATAATATCTGCTCTGATACAACAATAAAATGTATATTTATTCAATTAAGTAGTTTTATGAATAAGGAAATAAATGCCGTACCGTAAATCAAGAAAGTATTCCGGCTATTCAAACCCTAAAAAAAGAACAGCATGGAATAACTTTTCAAAATATATAAGACTTCGGGATGCTATAAAAACAACTGGTGATATATATTTTGTAAGGTGTATAACTTGCAGAAAAATTAAACCATTAGACGGAAAAATACACGCTGGACACGCAATATCGGGCAGGGGTAACGCGATATTATTTGATGAAGATTTAGTAAATGCACAATGCTATGACTGTAACTGTGAACATAACGGTCAGTATTTAATGTATGAAAGAATAATGATTGAAAAATACAGTCAAGAAAAATGGGATTATTGGCAGTTAATCAAAAACAGCAATGTATTTTATACAGATGATGATTATAAACAAATTTCTAAAAAGTATTTGAAAAAGATAAAAGAACTGAAAGCGAGTTTATAGGGGTGTGGTGTAATGGATAGCATTATCAAGTTGCAGACGCGCCGCGGCGTAAGACAGTACCTGCGTAAAGACACTAGATGGAGCGGATTCGAATTCCGCCGCCCCTGTCTTACCTCCCATGTAAGACTTCACCTTAACGGAGTATTGTTAAGGAACTAGATTGGGCTGGGTTTAACTCCTTTAACCAGCCTGATCTTTTTATTGGAGGGGAAAATGAAAAGTTACGAGATTAATTATGTTTCCGAAGCTGTTAGAGATGTAATAAGCAAATATCCATTAGGGTATATATTTACCTTACAGCAGTTTGTTAACGACGTGAAAAGAAAATACCCTAAGCTAAAGCACAAAATATTCACATCGTTTGACAGGCGATTGAGGGATGTTAAAGTGGGCGGCAACAGGGTGGCTGTTTGCAAAGACCGCAGTAAATCTATTTATCAGATAAAAATAAAAATCAAGATTAGGAAGGCAGCTTAAATGATTACAATAGGAAACACCCTTGAAAAACGATAGGAACAGTAATACGTAAAGGAGGATAATATGGAAAAACTTACAGTAGAAATTGAGTTAACAAAATTAGAAATGGAAGCGTTCAATAACCTTATTGAACAGGGCTGTTATGATCAAAAAAAGTACTTAAAACGATTGATTATCCTTGCAATCGGAAGAAGAAATAAAATTATTAATAATAAAATGCCTAGAATCAATACGGGCGGCGCAGATGCTTAATTTCCTTTTATGTGATTTTCATATATTTTTGAGGCTAATATGATTTTTTCTTGTATGTCTTTTTTGAAATATCATCTTTTTTAATTTTAGTAGCAAAATCAAATAAAGAATGAGCAAGGGAAACTAGAGCCGTAACTGCGGCTATTGGATTATCCATATTTAAAATATCGGTTTTATAGAGGTTTTTATGAATTTATATTTAAAAGAACAAAACGGAAAAATGTTAAAATTAGTCAATCCTTTAAGCGGTATGCCGTTCTTTGCAGAAATTATCAAAGATACAAACGCATATCTTATAAAAAATAAAGGCGCTTACATTAAAGGCGAAAATGTCAACATTAAAATCAGCGATGACGGCGAAGCCTTAATTAATATAACAATAGCGGTAGCCTCTGAGGCAGACGAACCTCAAAAGGATGTGTCTTGAAAACCATGAAAAAATCGCATAAGCAGATACCGTATATATCTACTTAGCATGAATTACCGAATTGATAGGAGTAAAAACAATGGAATATCTTGATACTGAGGTTATAAATATGGCAAATGAAATATGTATAAAAAAATACGGAAAGACTTACTGTTGGAATCCAGATACAAAGATAATTGAAGAGATAATAAGAAGACCGGTAGATTCAAATAATTGTCCTAGAGCAGTTATGTACGAGCTGCTAAAATTAATAGGCGAGCATAATAGAACCGAAAAGAATAGAGAAAACACACCTTGAAAACAATGAAAAACCCTATTAAAATGAAAGACACTAATTATCTATATTATATGGCGCATCGCAAGCAGGACAGATGTGGCTTGCTATACCTATTCCTACATAAGATAATGGAATTATTTTTTTATCTTTTCCGTAACAACCAGAACAACAGGGAGAGCCATCTTTTAAATAATAAATCCGGTTTTTTAGTATTGGTTGTTCGTTTTTGTCGTTTTCTAATGAACGAATCTTTTCTTTTAAATCTCTGTTTTCATTTTGAAGATTTGCGTAATCGGTTTGTATTTCTGCGATCTTTAATTTTAAATCAGAAATTTCCAAAGCTAGTTCGGAATTTCCTATACGTTTTGCAAGTTCGTAAATTGCAGTCGCTTTATTCTTAGCGGCATCAAGAAGGTTATTCATATTAAATTATCGGTAAAATAAGGAGGGAATGTTATGACAATTTGGCAAGCAACAGAGGAATTAAAACAAGTATTTGATAAATGGTTTAATTTTGAATACTGGGCATATTTACAGCTTGAAATAAGAGGCGAATATTCGCAAGAACGCATGAGTGAAGTGTGCGAAAACCATAAAAGAGCGGAAATGCAGCTTAATGAATTTCAAACTATGGTTTCTGATAATATGCAAAAAATGCTTGATTTAGACGAAAGCAAGGAAGCGGTCAATAATTATAGTTTATCAGTACAGAAAGAGCGTGATAAATTGGTAAACGCATGGCGTAGCCTTGAAGGTACACCTGAATAAAAAAGGCATTGTAAACTATGGGAAAATCACCTAAAATGAAAGACATGGACAAAGACAGTTCCGTCATTAAACTACTAAAAAACGCTTATGAAAAAAGCGGAAAGTCTTACTCAATGATACATAAAGAAACTGGTATAGTATCAAATCAGTTATCAAGAATATTTAATGGCAAGCAATATGCTTCACTTTCAATGCTTAATAAAATAGGAAAAGCCGTAGGACTTCAAACGAAACAAATAGCAATCTCATGGAAAAAAGATAAAATCGCTGAAATAGATGCTGAAATAGCAAAAATACTCAGTTTAACTACATAACCGTTAAGTAAAAAGACAAAAATAATGAAAATATTTTCAAAAAAGTTATTAGATGCTATTGACATATTTATATAAACACCGTTATAATATAAATATAAGCGATACAGAGAGTATCAAATATTTAGGAGGCAAGGAAATGAAAATGTATTGCAGTTTTGAAATCGAAGACGCTATCGAAAACAGCGGAAAGTACGATCTGGCTACGCTGGCAGCCATGAGAAAACAAATGCTTAAACATGAAGAGCATTTAACAAAAGAATATGAGTTTTTGTCTGAAATAAAAGCAGGATTAAAAGCTGATATTGTTTTAGGTCAAATCAGAGAGCAAAAAAATAATATACAGAAAATGGAAGCAAACATTATAGAGCTGGCGGCTTAATTAAAAGGAGGCAAGGCATGGCAAAGATAATAGCGGAAAAAGGAAACTACAATTTTGTAGATTACGGTTGCGGATATTGGTCTGTTGACTACGTGACTGAAAGCTTAGGAATGACAATGAAACAGAGTAACAACTATCAGGAAGTCAAAGATTATTTTGACAGTCTGAATGCAAACAAGATACCGGAATAAGGAGGCAGGAAATGAAATTTGATATTTACAAAGGAACTATCAAAGACATGGAGGAATCAGGCGGTGAATTATTTCTTACCAAAATTAATAAAATTGAAATTGCTAGGTTCTGCAATCGAGTTAAGATCAGTTTTGACAAATTCTTTAATGACGGTGAATTTATCAATGTTGGTGATTACGGTTTCTGGTTAGAGGAAGCATGAAAATGATAGAAAAGAAAATAACCGAATACACAATAACATTTGAGAAAAGCATAACAATCATGCGTAAAGGAAGAGCTTCCAGTTTTAACCACGACGAAGCAGTTAAAGAAGCCATAAAACAAGCGAAAAGCGAAATTGATGAGGACTGGATTGTGAATGTAGAAGATGACGAGCAAGATGATGACGATGCTTATTACGATGAATGGCTTGAAAAAGAACTAATGGAGGCAAACAATGGCTGAAAAAAGAAAATCAGGATATGAAATCGGCGAAGACTTCAAAGCCCTATGGTCATTAATTGATGAATTTAACGAATTGGAGAGAGAATTAACTGAAGAAGATGACAAACGTATAAAAGAAGAAATTGACAAAATTATTAATGAAGAAATTATAAATAGCTACAGCGATTTTAAAGACAAATTAAATAACTGCTGTAAACTGGTCAAAAATTGTGAAATAGAAGCCGACATCGCTATCGCTGAAAAAGACTCTTTAAAAGAACAATCTGAAAGACTTATGAAAAGAGCAAACGCGAGATTGAATATTGCTAAAAGAGTTAAAAATGGAACAGTTAGTTATCTTATGGACTTATTGATAAGCAAGGGTTTGTTAGAAAAAAATAAATTTAAATCCGAGCTGTTTACAGTCTATTATAGAAACAATCAAAAATCTGTACAAGAAGTTAAAGGCTTTTTCAACCCCGATCAAATTCCTAACGAATTCTTAAAAAGAAAGATTAATCCGACTGCCATTAAAAACGCAATTGAGGAAGGGCGGTTGTTTACAAAATCGGACGAAGAAGTAGAGAAAAACCCGCTGTTAAAAGGCAAGTTGTTTTTCAAAGACGGCAGAGAGTTGAAAGGTGTGTCCTACACTGGCGGACAAAGTTTAGTAATAAGTTAAAGGAGTTATTAAAATGAGTATGGAAAATCAATCAAAAACAGCTAAAACTTTACCGCCTTGTTTTAAGTGCAAAGACGGGAAAGATAACTGCGACAATTCATGCGTTTTATACGATACATGGATTAAATCAGAGCTTTACGGCGATGAAAAATAAAAGGAGGAATAAATGGAAAACGCAGTAGTAGTACAAGAAAATAGGTCTATTCAAAGTTACTCTGTAAATGAAGTAAAAGCGCAAGTTGCGCAAGTACAATCATTGATGAAAGAGCTAATGGATGAAGGTATCCATTACGGCAAAAGTTTTCCCGGCGATACTAAAAAGAACTTATTAAAACCGGGGGCTGATAAGCTAATGTTCATGTTTAGGTTAAGACCTGATTTTGATCAGGAGATTAAAGAGCTTCCAAACGGTCACAGAGAAATAATAACTCATTGTAAAGTCTTCCACATCGAATCAGGAAACAAGATCGCTGAAGGCGTAGGATCGGCTTCTACAATGGAATCCAAATTCAGATACAGAAACGCAGGCAGGAAATGTCCTGAGTGCGGAAAAGAAACCATTAAAGAAAGCAAATTTGACGAAGGCGGATTCTATTGTTATGCAAAAATAGGCGGGTGCGGTGCGAAATTTGGCAAGAATGATCCTGAAATAATTAATCAACAAGTTGGTAAAATGGAAAATCCCGATATTGCTGATTGCTATAATACCGTGCTTAAAATAAGCAAAAAAAGAGCTTATGTTGACGCTACTATAACAGCAACGGCGGCAAGCGATATATTTACGCAGGATTTGGAAGAGTTGACAGGCGAACAGGAAAACGGTTACGAATCAAACGGTTTTCATGGTAACGGGCACAAAGAACCTGAAAATAAAATAGCGCCTAAAAATAATAACGTTTCTAATCAAAACAGCAAGAATTCTCCTCAAAGCAATAATCAAAAAAGCCAACGGGATTACATAGAAGAAATGAAATTTATGCTTTCAAAAGTAAATCCTGATAACGAAATGTATTTCAATGATAAAGAGATTGATATATGGAAAAAAATGTCAAACTCGGCAACATCAAAAGATGAATTTTTAAAGGTGTATGAGAACTTAAAAAGAGAAACTGAAAAAAGAGAAAAGGCTTATATTGACCAAATACCTTTTGATGAACCAGCCGATGGAGTAAGAAAGTTTGATGACGATCTTCCATGTTGGAATGAAGAACCTGTAAAAAACAGTGAAATAAAAACATTTTAGGAGAGTAGTATGGCAGATTTAAATCATGTTTCTTTAATCGGACGTTTGACAAGAGATGCGGAAATTAAAACCACGCAAAACGGTCAAACTGTATGTAAATTTTCAATCGCTGTAAATAGGCGAATGAAAAAAGGTGATCAATGGGAAGATGAGGCGAATTTCTTTGACGTTACCTTATGGGGCAAGCAAGGCGAGTCGCTCAGTAAATATCTTGTTAAAAGCAAAATGATAGGCATTGACGGAGAGCTCAGGCAGGATCGTTGGCAACAGGACGGGCAAAACAGATCAAGGATTGAAGTTGTCGCTAATTACGTGCAGTTATTAGGCGGCAATCAGGAACCACGAAATGACGATTTTAAACAAGGTAGCTGGTCTTAATGAGAATTTTAGCTGTAAGTGATACTGAATACACAGGCGGCAGATTAGAAGCCGGACATTATTATTATGCTGAAAAAGACGATTCAGGATCATTACAGCAGAATTCTTTATTCCATGCTTTACTTGATGTTTATTTTACTTCAAATTGTCATTCCTATCCAGTTAACAATGCAGATGATTTTAAGAAAGCAATAAAATTAAGTCTCGGAGTAGGGTATGAAAGCTATACTTATTTTATAGATTCAAGTAACGGTAGACCAGCTCATAGAACTTGTAAAAAACTTGAAGAAATACCTAAAACAGTAGCAATAGACGAAAACGGCGAAAAGATGATTTATGGACATCTAAAAAGCTGGAGCGATTATTCTAAAAAGCAAAGAACAGAATGTATTGATAAGCTTATCGCAGAAATGCACCAAGCAGGGGTACAGACTAAAAAGTTTTACGAGATATTACAAGGATTGGAAGAAAACGGCATGAGCAGGGTATCGGCATGATGTTAAAACGAAGTGATTACAATAAAAAAATTACATACACTGAAAAGAGCGGACTTGAAAATTATTCAGATGGCAAATGGAGCGTTCATGATTACGGCAATGGCAACCATCAAGTTAGATGCAATGGCGATTTTGTTATGGATTTAAGCGAGCTGGTTGAACTGACTGAATTTATATCTTTTGTAAAAGTAAAAATACTAGAGAATAAAATAAATAAGGTATCGGCATGAAACAAGTTAATATTTATAGTAGACCAGGTAGTTTTAGATTTAACAAAGTTGTTTGAAATAGAACAACCGACAGCGGAAAATGGCTCTTTTGTATCCGAAAGAAAATTCTGCATTGATAAAAGGAAGTTTGAGCGTTTTGAAGTAATTGATATGTTACAAACTTATTTTTCAGACAGATGTGTTCTTGACGGTTATTTAAAGGTTGACAGTATAACTATAGTGTTTACTACTTTTGAAGTTTTAGAGGGAACTCCATAAAAAGAGTAATGCTAAAATTAGCAAATAGATAAAAATACTTTTTGATTTGGGAAAATAAAAAATGAAAAACGATCTTCCTTATTTTTCACATGATAATAATGCAAGAAACCATCCAAAGTTAAAAGCATTAAAAGGTAAATATAGCTGGGAGGGTTTGGCAAAATTTTGGGCTTTATGTGAAATTATAGCAGAAACAAATGGGGCTTTTATTGATATATCACGAAAAATAAACAAATTAAATCTTATATCTGAATTAGATTTTAATGAAATTGAACTAGATGAATTTTTGTCTTTTTTATCCGATCCGGAAATAGATTTAATCAACATACAAGATAATAAAATAACAACTGATAGAATAAATGAATTACATAAAGAAGTTATGAATAAAAGAGAACAGGCAAGAAATAAAAAACAGCAAAAAAAGAATAAACAGGAAAGTTCTATAGAAAAAGACAATTTTTCTGAGGAAAAACAGGAAAGTTCTATAGAACTAAACAACAAAGAAAAGGAAATAAAAGAAGAAGAGAATAAAGAAAATAAAAATATATCAGGTTCTTTTTCTGAAAATAGTTTTAAATACATTCCCGAAGAAAGCCAAGAAACGAAAGAAGACGCTACAACATTGTTTAATAAAGCCCGTAATCTCTGGAATGAGCTTAAAGTACCGCCTAATTGCAGAGATATAATAATCCCACATACTCAAAGCGACTGTTTACGAACGTTACAAAACTACTTATGGCTAGAAATCGAGAACGCAATTAAAAATTATGATTTTCACAAAAAGCAAAATAATAACGACTGGAAACCGCCGCCGCCTTATGGCTCGCTGTACGGATTTTTAAAAACAGGCGTAGAGCGTTATTTTGACAATGATGCTTTTAAACAACAGTTTTATACAGAGCCGATTGAAGAGCAAAAGATGACTAACTACAGCGTACCGGATGTGGAACAATCTAAAAAAATTATTGAGGAACATAAAGAAAGTCTAAAAAACGCTGATAATAATAATTCTTTAGTTGAGGCGTTGAGAGAAATATACAGGGAAAATAATAATAGTGAGGTATAAATGATTTTATATCACGTAACTACACCAAAAAAAGCAAAATTTTATAGAGAATCAGGCTTTATACAAAAACCAGTAAGGGGATTCAATACCTTAAAAAGCGCGATGATGTGGGCGTTAAAAGTAGGCAGGTCGGTTATTTACGAGATACAAGGAGAGCCAGTATATAAACTTCCGGATCATCATAATAAATTTGGCGAGGCTTTTTGGATTGATGAAAATATATCCGTTGAAAATATTAAATGTATAAGAGGTTAGATATGAAAAAAACTAAAATCGACTGGTGTGATAGAACATGGAACCCTGTTTCTGGTTGTTTGCATGGGTGCAAATATTGTTATGCGCGTGGTATTGCTGAACGATTTGGTGGACGATGGAATCAATCCACAGGAGAAAACATAAGAACAAGTGAAGCAAAATTGTATGAATTAGGTATGCCATTACTGTTTGAACAAGATAAAGGCAATCTTGTTAATGCTGGATATCCTTATGGGTTTAATCCTACCTTCTTCGGATATAGGCTAGATGAACCTTCGCAGATAAAAAAGCCTCAAAATATCTTTGTATGCTCAATGGCAGATTTATTCGGGGATTGGGTGCCGGATGAGTGGATTGATAAGGTTTTTGAGGCTTGCATGAAGGCTCCGCAGCACAGGTACTTGTTTTTGACAAAGAATCCTAGAAGATACAAGGAACTTAACAGAAACGGCGATGGAATAATGCCTGTTAAAAATAATTTCTGGTTTGGTAGTACCGTTACAACGCAAAATGATATTCATTGGTACAGCGAAGATCATAATTACTTTTTTAGTATCGAGCCGTTAATGAGCGAAATTATTAATCCTAACTTTGAGGCGCATAGAATTATAGGAGCACCATTATATCCTAAATGGGTAATCATAGGTCGTGAAACAGGCAACCGCAAAGACAAAATAATCCCTAAAAAAGAATGGATAAAAAACATCGTCAACTACTGCCGTGAAAAGAACATACCAGTGTTTATGAAAAATAATCTAGCTGAAGAAAAATGGCGTAAAGACAAGAAGACAGGCGAGATGATTTTAATAGAACCCAAAGTTTGGGGTGAACCACTGATTCAAGAATATCCGTGGAAAAATTAAAAGGAGTAAAACATGAAAGAACATTATGATGGCGATCTGGTTGTAACGGAAGAATCAGACAAAGAATGGCTGGGTAAGTTAAAAAGCATTAGCGGGTGTTTGAGGGTACTATGTAATGCTAAATTAGACGTTTTAGAATCGGTCGGCGGTTATATTGATGTGAGAGAAGGCGCGGCGCTTGAACTGCCTGTGTGCCAATCGGTCGGCAGCTTTATTGATGTGTACCAAAACGCAGCGCTTGAACTGCCTGTGTGCCAATCGGTCGGCGGCTATATTTATGTGAGAGAAGGCGCAGCGCTTGAACTGCCTGTGTGCCAATCGGTCGGCGGCTCTATTGATGTGTACCAAAACGCAGCGCTTGAACTGCCTGTGTGCCAATCGGTCGGCGGCTATATTTATGTGAGAGAAG
>Ga0209755_10007074_pt1 | contig 12235 bp, 11 predicted proteins | sample TergutCo191P1_FD_187301 | JGI IMG/M metagenome (GOLD analysis project Ga0209755, IMG submission 187301) | Cornitermes sp. P1 segment gut microbial communities from Petit-Saut dam, French Guiana - Co191P1 (SPAdes) (version 2) | ecosystem: Host-associated > Arthropoda: Insects > Digestive system... | reverse complement strand
ATGAAATAACCGTAAAAAATCATGAGAAGGTAGAAACCTTGATGGGAGAAGTATCCAAATTTAAGGTTGAGTAACAGTTTCGCTGCTTTTTATATATATACAAGCCCCATGAGTACCGCAGAAATGAGGAGAAATACGGCATAGCCGATAAGCATCAGGGGGGTAAATAGCGCCGCCATCGCCGCAAGAGGGGCGGGGCGCAGCGCGGGACCGACTAGAAAGAACGCAAGGGCTGTGCCTTTTCCTAATCCTATGGCAAGCAAAGATTGTACAAATGGGATGGCGCCGCCTCCGCAGGCGTTCATTGGTATTCCTACAATAGCGCCTGCAAGAATTGATTGCACGCGTCCCATGTAAAGGGCTTCATAGAAAAATCTTTGCGGTACGAAAACGCTTACCGCGGCTCCTAAAAATATGCCAATGAGTAAAAAAGGCGCAACATATATAAAACTTTTATAGCAATTAATAAAATATTGTTTAACGGCAAAAGTTTTCTTTTCTCTGTTTTCTATTTGTCCGCCGCCGTCTTCGTAAACTTTTATATTTTTTTTGATCATGAATTTATCGGGGATGATTAAAGTTAACATTCCGGCGGCGAAACTGAACGCAAAAACCGCAAAGGTGCGGACAATCGCCATTTCCAGTCCTACGCCGCCCGCTGTCATTACAAAAAGCTGAGGGTTCATTAAAGAGGAGGCTGCGCAAAACGCAATGAGCGGCGCTACGCGCACTTTGCTTTTATATAACTCGATAACGATTGGAATTGTTCCGTAAGTGCAAAGCGGCGATAGTATACCTATGATAGAAGCTGAAATTACCGCTTTTACCGGTGACTTTGACACCCATTTATAAATTATTTTTGTCCAGGAAGCGAATTTAATTAACTCGCCTAAAAATATTCCCGCAAGAAAATAAGGAAAAAAACCGCTGAACATATCCCAGCAGGTTTGAAAGAAAAATTTAATTGCCGCTAAAATCCACTGCTTGTCCAATATAAAACCGCTATTTCGCCGCTGTTGTAAACGCTTCTCCATACGCCATGTAATTGGTATAAGCGCGCGCTATTATTATATGAGAACCATCAGCGATTTTTGAAGCGTCAATAGTAATATTGCCGAAATTCTCTTTTACGCTTTTTAAATAAATTTTACCGATAAAAATATCTGCTTTAACAGTATTTGACGATACAGTCAGGTTTAGATTCAAGTTTCCTTCAGAAAATTGCGCCGAAGTAATTGTAACAGTAGGCTTTACCATCTGCTCTGATGATAACCTGGTAGTAGAAATACTGCCGTTAAGACCTGTAGCTATGCTTCCATTAAAATTGACGCCATCTCTTAAATCGTGAACTCTTTTATTCCCAATCACAGTAATATCTTTTGGATTCCCGTGTACCGTTAATTTTTTTCCTTGTTTTGAACCGACTTCGCCTCTTTGCGTCAGATATACTAAATGACCTACCTTAGTATAATCTACTTTAATTATATTTGATAAAACAACATCAATCGCAAGACCGTCTCTTGACGCGAGCATACTGTTCATTTTTTTAAGAGCTGTTACATCCCCCGCAGGCGGGAGCGGTCCCTGATCAACGCCCTGCAATGCATCCATAACAACAAAATCCGCAGGCATAACTGAATAATAATCGGCAATCCATTTATGTATACCGTTGGATTCTGCATGAGGTATTCTGTAATTACGCCCTATATCGCCTGCTGAGTTGCCGTAAATTCTAGGCGGAGTTGCTCCAATAGAAATATTTTTAATCGCGCCAGTAGTGCCTGCGGTTGTATGGAGTTTTAACACTGGAATACAGATAAGCGCATCCGCTTCATACATTCGTTTAGCGACAAAATAATTCCCCTGACCGTCATAACTTGTATAAGCAGGCGACATCGGGTTTCCGCCGAAAACAGATTGATTAAAAGAATTATTAAAAACAGGGTTATTCAATTTAATTTTAAGAATATCGGAAGGAAGTTCAGGCGGATTTGGATTTGTCCAATAAGCGCCTCCGACAGCGTCAAGCGTAAGAATCTCGTCGACTGCGGAAAGATTTGTTAAGTTATAACCTACATTTGCATATTGAGTCGCGGTATCACCTTTACCAGAGCTTTCCATAACGATAATTTTACCGGCACCCGCAGCGCCTTTCGCTCCGATTATTGTTCTTACATTTTCCGCGACGGCTTGTACAACGCGCCAGTCTGTAACAATTCCGTTTGGCGCTGCAGGGGTCGCTGCATCCGGCGCGCCCGCAGGAATCTTTGTTCCGCCGGGCCATGACCAGCCGTAGATAGTAGTAATAATATTCGGCTTAAGAACAACTGTGTCGCCGAATTTTACAATGCCGTCAAGTCCGCCTGAAAGTCTTATCGCTTCATCCACCAACGGTTTTATGCTTGCGTAAGTATGCTGCGTAACGGCAGTTTTTGACTGTACCAATGAAACAATTGAATTTTGATCATCAATTACAGGCGTTGGAATGTCTGCTGTATCTTCTTCCGAATATATAATCTCATTCCCGCCGCCGCCGTCAATACACGCGGAAAAAACCGCAAAAATAACAAGAACCAATAAATAAATATATTTTTTCATGCTGTCCTTCTCCTTATCGATAAATTTAAAACAAAATTATTTAACCAGTTGCAATTTAGCGAACACGCCGGCGTTTTGATACGCGACATTTTTGTTAGCGCCATCAATAAACATGCTGCCCATAAAGTATTCGCGCTTATTGCTGGCGCCTGAATTGCAGTAAGCTACGGCGAAACCCATGGTTTTGCCTTCAGTCAATTTTACCGGCGCATAATTAATGTCACCGCCGATAGGATAATTTTTATCGAACACTTTCATTTCGATTTCCCATGTGTAAACATTAGAACCGTCGATACTTTTTTTGTTTGGTAAATCAAGATTTCCAATTTTATATTTTATGTGATGATTGCGCGCTATATAACTATTTTTAAAAGGAGAATTGTTATTTTGACCGGCGACATAATCCATTGCATTAACGCCGTCATAACTTATATGATACGCAAAAGCGGTATTATTATTCACATGCATTCCGCCTTTCCCATCCTCGTTAATGAACAACTCAAGGCAATCATCTTCATATATTTCATTATACGGGTTTGAAATTCTGGTAAGACTTAAATATGTATCCATTATTTCTACAAGATAGTAGAGCCTGTCTTCTGTCCATACAATCTTGAATCTACCCGAATATGTCCCTGCCGGAGGAGGAGTAAGATTTGCTTCACCTGCGTTTCCGCCGCCGAGCCACACCTGATCTATCTGTCTCCACTCTGCCTTTTCCCACGCAAGATCATTACCCGTTCCGTCAATTTCGGGAGCTGTTTCAGTAAAAAAAGCGGAATAATTATATTGATCCCACGTAATTACGGGGGAAGATTCACAAGCTGCAAGACCAATACAAAATGCTAAAATTAGTATAAAAATATATTTCATCGTCTGATTATACAATACAACCAGATGTATGACAACACGAACAATCCTGACATACGCTGACAAAAGATCATGATTTTCTTGCTGAAAATCGATTTTATTGACATAAATTCGTAAAAGAGTTATTATTTATTTTATGAAACACTCATTTATATTATTATCTTTGTTATTTTTATTATTGGCTGGCTGCGGCTTTTTATTTGATAGCACAACCGAGGAACCAGATCCCGAAATTCCCGAACCCGGCGAACCGGGAGCGAAAACAACTATTGTTTTTGATAACACGAAAGGGACCTGCGCTGCGGTAGTTTATAACAGTCCAGAAAGGGAAAGTAATAGCTTGATTGCCGAAGTTCCCGCAGGCGGAATTTCCAGAGAATTCGAATGGACAGACGGTGAATCTGTTCCATTCTTTTTATCGTACAAGATGAGTTTGACTGGCATCAGCGATTTCACTGTGAATTATACGAGCCCTGATAAGAATTGGAATCAAATATATATCCGCGTAGACAAGGACAAAAAGACAAATATTATAATTCCTGCTATTGGGGATACTGTTTCTTCGCCGGCAGATACATTTTTGTCAAATAACAGCTATATTATTATTCAAAACAGTTCCTCGCGCTCAATCCAGTTAAACAGAGGCAACACTGTTCTGAGTACAGATAATAATAGTACAACCGGGGTAAATCCCGGAGAACGTGTATCTTATACCTTAAAAAGTTCGGATCCTAAAACAGCGGCTTTGTATGCAATATGCGTAATGGGAACAGATAATTCTCTTTATACGCCTGTCAGCGATTTTCAAACCGGACGCATATATTATTACAACTATTTTAACAGAAATATAACTATTGAGGTTGTTGAGATAAAATTAGCAAATCTTATGGTAGGTTCGTTAAACGACACAATAAATAAAACTTATGTGCGTTTTACTAATTTAGACGATTTTGATGTCAGTGTTTATACAAATTATCAGCGTAATAATTTAATTTCTGATGTTCCGGCAAAAGGGCGATCTAATTCAATATTGACAGATCCCGGTATAAACGCTACATTTTATCCTAATTACAATATTGTTATAGAAGATGTTCTTATTCCTTACGAAGGTGCGGCGTTATTTGCGCGCGTAGACCCTAAAAAGACAATTGCAAATCCAACAGATGTATATATTCCTTCACTATTTGAGGATCTTACCTTGCAGAACGCAACCGATGAGTTAGATAAACTGCTTACAAATTCTGTTTATATAAAAGTTCATAATGATGTAACTGCCACATTTTCTTTACGATACAATTACAGTAATCAAACTCCGCTGGATGCGACATCTCCTACTGTTAACGCGCGTGAAACTGTTATTTATGAAGTAAAAAATATAAATAGTTCTGTCGATGTATCACAATTTGACTTCAACCAGGCTGCCAATATTAATTATCCTATGCAACTCCCACCAAATCTTACGCAATTTAAATCCGGTTATGTATATTCTTTCCGTGTCGAGCAAGCAAGTCCCAGAAATAAACTTGTATTGTTAACCGAAAGACCTTTGACTATCAAGGAGGCATTTGCTCTTAAACCGCCGGAAGACATGATTGCGCGTAACTTGCCGTCAGGCAGCGTTTCTCTTAACTGGGGAAGAGTGGGAACTGAAACTAAATATGAGGTATACCGCTCCGGCAGCAGTTCTGGAAGTTATAGCAAAATTGGAGAAGTGGTAAGCACATCGTATATTGATAATACTGTTCAAACCGGTAATACATATTATTACAAATTAATATCCGTCCGAGAATTAACTACAAGCGAGATGTCAGAAAATTTCGCTTCTATAACTGTTGCAGAATCTACCTTACCTTCTCCAACAAACGTAACCGTAGCTGTACAGGGAGCGAGCGGTATTTCATTGTCATGGACTGCAGTGGTTGAAGCTAATGAATACATTATTTATCAAGGCAGCAGTTCAAGTAATGTTAATACTTATGCCGGTTCAACGTCTTCATCGACATTCCTTGTAAGCGGACTAGAAGGAGATACTACATATTGGTTCACAGTAAGCGCGGCAAGCAGTAATGCAGAAAGCAATCCGTCAACGGCAGTTTCTGGGAAAACCCCTCAGGTTCTCCCTTATGATGAGTGGAAAGATGACAGCATAACAGCCGGTGAAGTGAAGGATTATTTTATTAATGTAACTAAAGGTAATTTATATTTTATCAGATGGGAAGACAGCAGTACCGGCAATAGAACGAAAACATGCGATATAGTAGTCAGCGCAAAATACGATAACGGTGCTGATGTGTTTTTGGAAGAAACCAGTAACAATGTTAAAGTTACTTTTAACCGGAAAGATTCTGGATATGAATCGCCATATTTGTTCGTCTCTGATAGGGACGGCAGCGTGAAAATTACTGTTGCCGGGTATTATAATAGTTATTTTGGCACTTATTCGCTTCGGTATTTTTCACGTGAAGGAGGAGAAACTGCCCTTAAAGAAGGTGACTGGACATCAGGTGAGCTGGAAGCTAATTATCAAATAAATAGTTATACGCTTGAAGTGAAAAAAGATAATTATTATTTCATTTGGCTGAATAGAAGCGGCAGCAGTTATGGAAATAATACAAAAACAGGCGATGTAGTTGTCAGCGCAAAATACCGAACCGGTTCCAGCAGTGATGCTCCTTTTAACAGAGAATATGACATGTGGAAAACTCCTTATTTATTTATCGCTTCCAGAGATGATGTTGTAATTTTAAATGTGAATGGATATTACAACAGTTATAGGGGTACTTATGAGCTTAGATATACAACTCGTGAGGGAGGAATCAGAGCGCTTACCGATGGCAGATGGTATGACGATGTAATTACCGCAAACAAACAAGTTAATCAGTACTCGTTTAATGTTGAGCAGGGAAAAACCTATTATGTTTGGCTGAATAGAAGCGGCAACAGCTATGGAAATAATACAAAGAACGGCGATATGAAAGCATCTTTGGAATACGAGACCGGTTCCAGCAGTGACGCTCCTTTTATGAATCAGTATGATTTATATAATACTCCCAAGTCATTTACAGCAGTCAGAACCGGAAAGGTAATTCTCAGTATAGAAGGATATTATAGCAGTTATGTCGGAACGTATGCGGTAGCGTATAGAACCACAAGCACAAGACCATAAAAAATAAGCGGCTGCACTTTTGCAGCCGTTTTTTTATCGTTCTCTCTCTTATCCGAAGATATACTTTTAAACCACAAAAAATAGTTCTGGTTTTGAATGGAGCTAAGTGGGATTGGACCGCTGACACATCTTGAATGCCGTTTAACAAATTTATATTTTCATGACGTAAAGAGTGTCAAATTCCGGCAGTGTCACTTTTAAAGAAATCAATTTTTTATTATGATAATATAGATAATATCTGATAAATTTACAGCCAACGGATTAGGTAAAACCTGTCTTTATAATTATTACAATTCGTAAGCCATTTAATTTGTATTCCAAAAACTTTAATTTTGGCGTAAAATAGAGTTATGAACGATATTTCTGAAATAAAACAAGAACTTGATGAAATCACCAAAATAATTATAGATACCGTTCCTGTAGAAACAATTTATCTTTTCGGCTCTTATGCTTACGGCACACCGCGAGAGGATTCAGACTTTGACCTTTATATTGTTTTTAAGGATGAAATGCCTATGCGTGAACTTGACGCAATTCGTTCTGTTCGCAGTACAGTTTATCTTATTAAAAAGAAGCCAATTGATTTTTTAGGCTTAAAGAAAAATCGTTTTCTTGACAGAAAAATATACGCAACCCTTGAACGAAAAATTGATAGAGAAGGCGTTAGGCTATATGGATAACAAGTAAGTATTAACCGATTATGCTGCTATACCTAGTTATCCAAACGAACTTATAATTACCAACGAAGACATGAAGATTGCCATCAAATACGCAAAAATTGAACAGGAGTTTGCGCTAAATGCAATCAATGAGAATGAGTTAATAAGCTAGTTCAATAATAACTTGAAAAATTTACCAATAAAAATAGATTTCTTTTAGGTTTGTCCTAAAATATAACGCCTCCGCGCTGTAGATTACACGGATTTAATTTATAATTGGAGCTAAGGGGAATTGAACCCCTATTCTTTTTCACAATTCCTTATTATATAAGGAGTTGCAATAAGCCTTTTCTCCTAGGTCTAGTTTAGGTCTATCCTTTGGTTTATTCGGGATTGCCGAAGTGAACCATTGCTCTAAAGACTACCATATTTAATAAAGTATATCAATTGAAAATTAATAGCTTATACAGCTGCAGCCAATTGCTCCTGCACCATATCGCTTATAATGTCTGCCGGGGTCTTATGAGCGGCTTTCGCTTTGGTAAATATGTAATCTGCTGTAGTGGAGTCTACTGTTATAGAACAGGCTGATTGAGCCTCTAAAGCCGCCTTCCTTTGGGCAAAGAAACCTGTCCCATTTGGACCGGGTTTTGGCGGATTCTTTGTCCATTTTTCATCTAAGGCATCATATTCTTCTTCTGTCATATCCGGCATTTTATTTTTCCTCCTGCTCATTTTCAAGCAGATGTTTCTAGTATACATTAGTTTTCAATATATAATAATATAGATAATATCTGATAAATCTACAGTCGACGGATAAGGTAAAACCTGCCTTTATAATTATTACAATTCGTAAGCCATTTAATATGTATTCCAAAAACATTAATTTTGATGTAAAATAGAGTTATGAATGATATTTCCGGTATAAAACAGGAACTTGATGAAATCACCAAGGTAATCACTGAAACCGTTCCTGTGGAAACAATTTATCTTTTTGGCTCATATGCTTACGGTACACCACGAGAGGACTCTGATTTTGACATTTATATTGTTTTTAAGGATGATATGGAATTGCGAATAATTGAAGCTATTCGTTTGGCTCATAGAGCAGTAGACCCAATCAGAAAAAAATCAATTGATTTTCTCGGTTTAAAGCAAAACCGTTTCCTTGATAGAAAAATATACGCAACCCTTGAACGAAAAATTGACAGAGAGGGTGTAAAACTATATGGGTAAGAAAGAGATATTGCAACAATGGATAGATAAAAGTAATGAAGATTTAAGGGTGGCAGAATACCTTTCTACAATGCACCATCCAACGCCTGATGAAACAATTTGTTTCCATTGCCAGCAATCATCAGAAAAATACTTAAAAGGTTTTTTATTTCTGCATGATATAGAACCACCAAAAACCCATAATTTAATAGAACTCCTAGGAATGTGCGAGAAGATAAATGTTAATTTTAATGTTTTATTACCACAGCTTGATTTATTAAGAGTTTATGCTGTTTTTCCACGTTACCCAAATGAACTTAGTATTACCGATGAAGATATGAAGAATGCCATCAAATACGCAAAGATTGTACAAGAGTTTGTTCTGAAAGTGCTTGATGAGAATGAGTAATTAAAGTATAGAAATTATTATAATCTAAATTCTGCTTTATGTTCATTATAGAACTTGTTTTCTCGTTCAAGTATAATAGGTTTCAATATAAAAAATAACCTGTTTTTCAAAATTTTGCAATAAGCAAGAGGAGCTTGTGTTATATTTATCTTGCCATTTGGCAAGACAAATGGCATAAAATATTAATATGATTTTATATTAAAGAGAAGATGCCGATGAATTATGGGGCTGTCTAAGAAGTAAGGCTTGGGCAGCCTTTTTTATATAAAAATAGGCTTGAATCTTAAAGTCTATTGCTCTTTCTTGGCATATAATTTTTTGACTCTCAAGTTAATAAACGCATTTAATCCGTTGCCTTCATCAGCAAGTCTTTTCATTTCAGTTATATTTTGAGAGCCTGCGCTAACATTAGTATACAGATATACCGCCCCTGTACTGAATTTTACTCTGATAAAGTCTGTTCCATATTCGTATGCCTGCACACCAGAATCCCCATCAATATCTTTATACAATTGCATTATTTCCCTCCTAAAATTTATAAAAAACAAAGTGTAATAATTTCCACACCTCAACATAAAAATATATAGAAATTAAGATAATTAATCAACAGTTTATCAAAAAGATACTGTACTTGTGGTACAATAATCATATGAGTAAAGGAAAGAGCGACAAGATCACGTATAAACCTTATGAACAAAATCAAGTTTACCTAATACCGCCGAGCGCAGATGAACTAATACCGAAGGACCATCTAGTAAGATTAGTAAACGAAGTAATAGACGAGATGGGAATAGAGAGGCTGTTGAGGAAATACCAAACAGGCGGCGGAGCGAGCCGATATCATCCAGTGATGATGACAAAGCTATTTGTTTACGGATATATGACAAAAACGTGTTCAAGCAGAATGGTAGCGAAAGCGGTGCGTGAAAACGTAATGTTCATGTGGCTTTCAGGAGGACAGAAGCCCGATTTCAGAACATTGAACGATTTCAGAGGGAAACTTTTAAAAGGGGTAATGGAGGAGATATTTGTAACGGCGGTAAAAATGCTCTCAGCCAAAGGGTATATCAAGCTGGAAAATTATTTTGTAGACGGAACAAAGATCGAAAGCGCTTCCGGGCGGTATACGTTTGTGTGGAAGAAGGCTGTTGAAAAGAATGATAAAAAACTGGATGAAAAACTGTGGGCATATATCAGAATGGCAGAAAAAGTATGGGACGATGAAAACAGCGAGTACGGAAACCGTGATCTTGAGGAACTTGGAGGCAAGGAAAAGTTTACCAGTAAGGACGTGAAGGAACTTGCCGGGATCCTTCGTGAACGGCTTGAAAGTCTGGATGTAGAAGAAGATAAAAAAAAACTGAAAAAGGAATTGAAAACGATAGAGAAAGACTATCTGCCTCGAAAGAAGAAATACGAGAAAGCGAAACGGATATGCGGGAAAAGGAACAGTTATTCCAAAACCGATCCTGACGCGACATTTATGAGGATGAAAGAAGATCACATGAGAAACGGGCAGTTAAAACCCGGTTATAACGTACAAATAGGAACTGAAAACGGTTTTGTAGTCGGGTATGATCTGTTTCCAAACCCGACAGATACAAGGACATTGAGACCCCATTTGAGGAAGCAGGCGAAGCGGCTTGGGACAAAACCGAAAACAGTCATAGCGGACGCGGGATACGGAGGAGAAGAAAATTACCGGTATCTAGAAAACAAGGGGACGGCGGCGGTTATAAAATACAACACATACCGAAAAGAAAAAAGCAGAAAATGGAAAAATGATATATTCAGAACGGAAAACTGGGAATACAATAAAAAAGAGAAATATTATATCTGTCCTGACGGAAGAAAACTGACTTTCAGAGAAACAAGAAAAAAGAAAACCGATTCCGGTTACCCGATAGAAATTGAACGTTATGAATGCGAATCATGCAAATACTGCCGCAAGAAAAAACAATGCACCAAGGCGAAAAGAAACCGCGTCATTGAGCGGAATGAAAGGTGGCTGAGGCTTAAGAAAAAAGCGCAAAGGATATTAGAAGACGAGCATTACAAGGAACTGAGGAAACAACGTTCTGTAGAGGTAGAAACGGTATTCGGGCAGATAAAAGGAAATCAGGGATACAAGAGATTTTTACTGCGGGGAATATCAAAGGTTTCAACTGAATGGGGATTACTGGTTCTGGGGTACAATTTAAAACAGATATACCGGTTAAACAGAGATATAACGGCGTAATACCCTTAAAATTCTAAACGTCTAGAATTTTAAAATTTATATTTTTCTTAAATCAAAAAAAGACTGCCCAAGCGTTACTTTTCGGACAGCCCCATAGAGTTAAACGTAAACTTGTTGTTTAAAATTGTAATTAGATAATGCACTCTTTGATTAGATTTATTCATCCCAAGCAGAGTCTTTATTCAATCGAATTATACTATCTCACCAAGAGAATTAAAAACTATTTTTTTCGTGCGGCTAGTGTTCTTGGGGTAGATAAAACGAAGATGTAGGCAGGTATCAGAATTAATGCGTTTATAAATAACTGGTATATAATTGATGAGATAGTAAAGGGAGTTTTGTATAGTGAGACTGAGTTTTCTGATGGGGTTCAAGAACAATTAATACTTGTCAATTCAGCACATGATATTTTAACTGTTGTGCCAATGATGAGACCGGAGTTTAGGAATTAAATAAAGGTTAGACGATTTTATAGATTTTGGTAAAGATTTTGACCTGATTAAGGGACTAAGGTATTTTTATATGTATATGTATATTTCTATATTATAATCAAATAGTCTGTTTATACATAATAGATTTAGTAATAAATATGATTGACTTGAGATATAAAATAGTGAGATAATTAAACTATGTGGAAAGCCTTTCCTCTTTCTGGTGTAGTTTTGTTAATCGCATAATTTTTTAAGACTTCTAAACGGTTATCAAAACCTAGCTTTACAGCCTCGCTCACAACAGCAGTCTTTGTAGTAAATGTTGCTCTGCCTTGAGCTATCTTCTTTCCGGCTAAATCTAATTTATAACGAACTTTATATGTAAAACCTTCAGGGTATCTTTCAGGATCACGCTTTATGATAGTGAGATCGAAATACTTTTTATATTTCCCGGTTAACGGATCAAGCTCTTCCTGTGTGTATACCATTCCGATTAAGTCCTCTAATGAAGCGCCGTGCTTCAATAATAATTGAGAAAACTCCCGTAAAAATATTGTGTTTACCATAAGACAACTCCATTGATAAAAATATTTTCAATGGTTCATTAGGTGCAATTAAATAAACACAAAGGATTGCCAAGGTCTAAAT
>Ga0209755_10007073_pt1 | contig 12236 bp, 7 predicted proteins | sample TergutCo191P1_FD_187301 | JGI IMG/M metagenome (GOLD analysis project Ga0209755, IMG submission 187301) | Cornitermes sp. P1 segment gut microbial communities from Petit-Saut dam, French Guiana - Co191P1 (SPAdes) (version 2) | ecosystem: Host-associated > Arthropoda: Insects > Digestive system >... | reverse complement strand
CATTCTGGCAATAGTTAACAATAAACCTGTTATCGGAACGCCGGGGTATCCTGTGTCGGCTTATCTTTCCTATATCACATTTGCGGCTCCCATTCTCTCCGTTCTCACAGGAGAAACCGCCGCCGCACAGAGCTATGATTTTAATGACAAAGAAGCAGGAAGCGCAATCAAGGCGGACGCGGTAATAACAAAGCGAATCATTTCTTCGCTGAAACATCGTGAATATGTTCGCATAAAAGCCGGCCGCGTAAACGGAAAGCTCGTTGCCTCTCCTCTGGCAAGAGGCGCGGGAGCGGCAATGTCTCTTGTTAGAGCCGACGGCTTTTGTGTAATTGACCAGCAGAGCGAAGGAATTGAAGCGGGAGAAACCGCTTCAATTGAACTTTACTGTTCCATGAAAGAAATTGAGCGTACGTTAGTCGCCACCGGCAGCCATGATCTGATCCTTGATGTAATCTCCGATATGATGTCTTTTAGAGGGATTGGATCTCTCGCGAGCACTCATACGGGAAGCCTCGCCGGCTTAAACGCGCTTAAACGGGGAGAGTGTCACATTGCTCCTGTTCATCTGCTTGATGAAGACGGCAGTTATAATACCGGCTGGATCAAAAAAGTATTTCAGATAACAGAAAACAAAGAGCAAATTTATTTGATAAAAGGCGTGGGGCGCGTTCAGGGGCTTATTGTTCAGAAGGGAAATCCGCTTGGGATAAAAACGCTTAGTGATATTTGCCGCTGTCGTTTTATCAATCGGCAGCGGGGAGCGGGAACAAGAATTTTCTTTGATTATCTGCTTAACAAAGAAGATATAGATCCTGTTGATATAAACGGATATACAAGAGAAGCTGTAACGCACATGGCGGTAGCTGCCGCAGTTCAAAGCGGAAGCGCCGATGCCGGCATGGGAATTGCCTCTGCAGCAAACGCTCTGAATCTTGATTTCATTCCGTTAGGTGAAGAGGAATACGATTTTGCCGTATTTTCAGATACGTTAAAACAAAGAGAATTAATTCTATTTATTGAAATACTGAAAAGCCGTGAGTTTCATCAAAAACTTTCGGAATTAAGCCGCCCATATAACGCGTATACATGGAATAAAGCGGGAGAGATAATTAAAATATAAGGAGTTCTTATGAATAAAGAATTTAACCATTTTGATACGCAAGGAAACGCGGTAATGGTTGACATCTCACAAAAAGAAATAACGCAGCGTACCGCCATTGCGAAAGGCGTTATTTCCATGAACGAAGAGGCAATGAAAGCTGTGCTTGCGGGAACAGCGAAAAAAGGCGATGTTCTGGGAGTCGCGCGAATCGGAGGAATAATGGCTGCAAAAAAATGCGCAGAGCTTATCCCGCTGTGCCACCCGCTGAATTTTGATAAATGCACAATTGATTTTTCTGTTGATAAAGATAAAAACGAAATAGAAGCTATTTGTGAGGTGAAACTATCGGGAAAAACGGGAGCGGAAATGGAAGCCCTTACAGGAGTTTCAATCGCGCTGCTTACAATTTATGATATGTGCAAGTCTCTGGACAAGACAATAGTAATCGGCAGCATAAGGCTTTGCGAAAAAAGCGGCGGAAAAAGCGGTCATTTTGTATGTTAGTTGATTCATTTGGCAGAACGCTTGATTATTTACGCATCTCAATTACAGATCGCTGCAATCTGCGGTGTTTGTACTGTATGCCGCCGGAGGGCGTTAAGTGGAAGCCTCATGATAATATACTGACATTCGAAGAAATTATCCGAATTGTTAAAATTACAGCCGATTTAGGCATTTGCAATTTAAAAGTAACGGGAGGAGAGCCGCTTCTTCGAAAAGGAGCGCCTTCTTTTCTAAAACAGCTAAAAACCATCAGCGGAATTAAAAAAGTAACGCTGACAACAAACGGAATTCTGTTAGGCACGTATCTTGATGAAATTGACAATATGAGTGTTGACGCGCTTCCTGACAGTGTAAACATCAGTCTTGACGCGCTGGACAGCGAAGGATATAAACACATAACGCGTTTCACACAACAGAACTTAAACGTGTCCCCAGAGAAAAAATTATACTCTCCGCCGCAGATGATTCTCCCTCAAATTGAGCGTCTTCTTGAAAAACAGATAACAGTAAAGATAAACTGCGTGCCTATACGCTCTGTCAATGAAGATGAGATACTGCCTATTGCCTCTCTTGCAAAAGAAAAAAACCTGATAGTCCGTTTTGTTGAATTGATGCCATTCGGCAGCGCTTCGATTTATCAGCCTGTTTCAGGAACAGAGATTGCCGCTCTTATAGAAAAAACTTTCGGCGCTTTAACGCCTTTTGACGACGTCACAGGAAACGGTCCCGCTCATTATTTCAGCATTAATGGTTTTAAAGGAAAAATTGGTTTTATAAACGCAGTAACTCACGGCTTTTGCGAAACCTGTAATCGCTTGCGCTTAACATCAGAAGGCTTTTTAAAACTTTGCCTTTCAAATGATACAGGAATTGATTTACGCGAACCGCTTCGATCCGGCGTAAATGATGAAGAAATTATAGACATCATTAAAAACATCGCGGCAAAAAAACCCAAGTCTCATTCTCTTTCAGAAATCTATGGCGCGGTAAAATCACATCCCGACGGTTTATCAAAAATTGGAGGATAGAAATATGGGAACAATACTGGCAATTTGCGTAAGTGAAAAAAAAGGAACAGCAAAACACAGTATAGAAAAAGCCGAACTAATAGCAAATCACGGCATCGCAGGCGACGCACACGCTGGAGATTGGCACAGACAGATAAGCCTCCTTTCTCAACAAAAAATTCAGGCATTCCGCGAAAAAGGAGCGGTCATAAAAGACGGCGACTTTGGTGAGAATCTTGTAATAGATGAAATCGATCTGCGCTCTCTTCCCGTAGGCGCAATCCTTGAATGCGGCAATGTCATTCTTGAGATAACCCAAATCGGAAAAGAATGTCACAGCCATTGCGCGATTTACGATACAATAGGCGACTGCATCATGCCCCGCGAAGGAGTTTTCGCGAAAGTAATTCAAGGCGGCTCTATCGCTGTTGGAAACGAAATAAATGTCAGTCTCACTCAGCATGTTTCCCGGCAAAAAAATTTCAAACAACATTCTCAATCCTCAACTCTCAATTCTCAATCCTCAATTCCAAACTACCGCGTTTGGATTATCACAGCCAGCGATAAAGGTTTTCAAGGAGAGCGCGAAGACATCAGCGGAAATGTTGCCAGGGAAATCGCCGAAGCCGCAGGATATTCCATCGCCGGTTACACTCTGTTAGCCGACGAGCAGGCGGAGATTGAAAACGAACTTAAAAGAATTTGTGATAACAACCTTGCCAATCTTATCCTTACAACGGGAGGCACCGGCTTTTCTCCGCGCGACTGTATGCCCGAAGCCACTATCGCAATCGCCGATCGCCTTGTGCCGGGAATAGCCGAAGCGATGCGGGCCGCAGGCATGGCTATTACAAAAAAAGCGATGCTCAGCAGAGCAACCTCTGTAATAAGAGAAAAAACTCTCATTATAAATCTTCCGGGAAGCCCAAAAGCAGTCCGAGAAAATTTAAACGCAATCATAGAAGAACTGCGGCACGGACTTGATGTACTGACAGGACGGAATACGGAGTGCGGAGAAAATGCATAACATCATTAAATCCGCAGTTTCTGCCCCTGCTGATACGCTGCGGCGCGTAATTGTTTCACATTTTTATCAATAAGATAATCGTCAAATTGAGTCATGCGATCGATCAAGCCGCCGATCTGATCGCTTGCGTGTCGAGTAACATCCTGAGGCAGAATTTCGATAATGCGATTTGCTATAGAATTGATAAACTCGTGATCATGAGAATTAAAAAGTATAACGCCGGGAAAAGCGGCAAGACCGTCGTTTAGAGCTGTGATTGCTTCAAGGTCGAGGTGGTTTGTCGGCTCATCAAGGATCAGAACATTGGCGCCTGAGAGCATCATCTTTGAAAGCATGCAGCGCACTTTTTCGCCGCCTGATAAAACACGCACCGGCTTCAATGCTTCTTCGCCTGAAAACAACATTCTCCCCAGAAAACTTCGGACATATGTTTCATCCTGATCCGGTGAATATTGCCGCAGCCAGTCTGTTATCGACAAATCAGAATTGAAAAAAGCTGAGTTCTCTTTTGGAAAATAGGAAAATGATGTCGTTTGCCCCCAGATACATTCTCCGCTTTCAGCTTTTTTATCGTCTGCGATAACATCAAAAAAAGCCGACTTTGAAGTATGCTCAAGACCGACAAAAGCGATTTTATCACCCTTGTTCACTGTCAGAGAAAAATCTTTTAAAAGCGCTATTCCTTCAAATGAGTAATTAAGTTTTTCCGCCCGCAGAACATTATTTCCTATTTCACGATCAGGCTTAAAACCAACATACGGAAATTTGCGGCTTGTAACAGGAACATTATCAAGATCAAGTTTTTCCAGCACTTTTTTTCGGCTTGTCGCCTGACGGCTCTTGCTTGCGTTAGACGCAAACCTCTGAATAAACTCTTTAAGTTCTCTCGCTTTATCCTCACGTTTTTTCAATTGATCACGCGCCTGCCTCTGTAAAATCTGGCTCATCTGATACCAAAAATCGTAGTTGCCCGAATAAGGAGTAATCCTGCCGAAATCAATATCGCAGACATTGGTGCAGACAGAATTTAAAAAGTGACGATCATGAGAGACAACAATCACCGTGTTGGGAAAATCAATTAAAAACTCTTCAAGCCATGAGATAGATTCAAGATCCAAACCATTGGTCGGCTCATCCAAAAGCAAAATATCGGGGCTGCCGAAAAGCGCCTGCGCCAAAAGCACGCGCACTTTTTTTGATTCATCAAGCTCCGCCATAAGGCGGCTGTGATCATCTTCATCAAGACCAAGACCGGAAAGAAGCTGCCCTGCCTGCGCTTCGGCTTCCCATCCGCCAAATTCCGCAAAATCAGATTCCAGCTCGCTTGCCCGAAGACCGTCGGCCTCGGTAAAATCTTCCTTCTCGTAAATCGCTTCGCGCTCTTTCTGAACAGCGTAAAGTTTCGGGTAACCCATGATAACCGTTTCCAGCGCCGGATATTCCTCAAACGCGAAGTGATCCTGTTTTAAAACAGCGATACGCTGATTCTTTCCAACGCTGACATCCCCTTTATCATGCTCGATCTCGCCTGAAAGAATTTTTAAGAAAGTTGACTTTCCGGCTCCGTTCGCGCCGATTATCCCGTAACAGTTTCCCGGCGTGAATTTTAAATTAACGTCTTTAAAGAGCGTCCGCTCTCCGAAAATTAAACTTAAATCTGTAACTGTAATCATTTCTTGAATAGTCCTAATAATTTTAAAAATAAATTTTTCTTAACAACAACTCTCTCCTGTGGTTTTTTATCTTCATGCTGTACAATCACTTGTTCAGATACAGGAGAAAAACTTTTTTCAGTATTAATTGAATGCGCGGAATGATCTTGATGATGTTTTACATTCCCTTTATTATGCTCTTTGCTTCCGCCATGACCTGCGCTTGAAGGATGTAAACTCTGTTTGTGCGCGTACTTTTTCTTGTACAGCGCCATCCGCTCTTCCATAGTAAGCTGCGACAAATCCTGAAACTGTTGTGTATTTGTGTTTTCAGATGCTTGCGTAAATCTCTTTTCTTTGTTTCCTCTCTGTGTTTTCTGCGTCTTAACCGAACCTTCGGCTCGATGCCCGCGTGAATCTCTTCGCACTTCTTTTTTTTCTTCCCTTCCTCTCTGCGATCTCCGTGTCTCCTGCGAACCTTCAGTTCGAATTTTGTGCGCGCTTCTCCCCTGAACGCCGCGCTCTTCATAAAACTCAGTCTGAATATATTGATGAGCGCTTTTATCCTGCGCGTACAAATCCTGCGCGGCAATTTCTGACGGAACTTTTTTTCCGATATAACGCTCGATGGCAGGCAGCTCGTACACGTCCTGCTCGCTTGCAAGCATTACAGCTTTTCCCGTCTTCCCCGCGCGCGCTGTCCTTCCGATACGATGAACATAATTTTCAGCTTCATTCGGCACATCGAAATTAATCACCATCGCAAGATTATCAATATCAAGACCGCGCGCCGCGACATCTGTTGCGACAAGCATTTTAGTTTTTCCCTTCTTTACATCATCAATTATTTTAAGCCGCTTCACCTGAGGCAAATCGCCGATGATAAACTCGCAGGGAATGCCGTTAATCCGCAGGCGCTTAGCGACAATCTCGGTATGTTTCTTTGTATTGCAGAAAATAATCGCGCTCTGGGGCTGCTCGTGTTTTAAAATGCCAAGAAGAAGCGGCATTTTATCTTCAGACGGAACATGATAGAGAACCTGAGTTATTTCTTCAACAGTAACAAGCTCAGGTTTAATCTCAATTTCAAAAGGAGTTTTCGTATATTCCCACGCAAGATTTTTTACCCATGCGTTTAACGTCGCGCTGAACAGCATAGTCTGACGGCGGTCAACAGACGGCACTACTTTGATGAGCTTTCGCAGATCGGGATAGAAACCCATATCAAACATACGGTCGGCTTCATCAAGAACAAGGAACGCGATGTCCATCAAATTCATTCTGCCTGTTTTATTCAGATCGAGAACACGCCCGGGAGTACCGACAAGAATCTGCACATTTTCTTTTAATAATTTTTCCTGCTGAGCATAGCCCCCCCCGCCGTAAAAACTGCCTGTTTTAAATGGAAGATACTTACTGAGCATTTTCGCTTCTTCTTCGATCTGCACGGCAAGCTCCCTTGTCGGAGCCATGATAAGCGCCTTACGTTTAAAAAGCTGCTCTTCTGCCAACATTCTCTGAAAAATAACAATTAAAAAAGCGGCTGTCTTCCCTGTACCGGTCTGAGATTGAACATATAGATCATGCCCGCCAAAAGCATTTAAAAGCACCTGCTCCTGAACGGGCATACAATCTATATAACCGGCATCTACTATGCCTTTTTGTAAATCAGGATGAAGGTTAAAGTCTGTAAATTTCATATATGTATGTTAAGTATACTGATTTTCAAATAAATAGTGAATAGGCAGCCAGCCTGCTAAAACCATACCTAATTTAACCAACATACCTCGCCCTGAAGGGCGAGGTATGTTGTTCTCATAGGGTATTTACATTCGGTGTTTAATACCTTTTAAGCGCCCTAAAGCTCGCACGCGAAAGCGTGCAGAAGGTATTAAACCCCTCAGCACGAATCAACAACCTCGCGATCTAAAATTGTTTTTTGATACTTTTTGCCTTTGCTTTTTTTCTGACTAGGCATATAATATAAACGTGGCCCTTAACCCACATTGTAAGGCGGCATGACCGACCTTGGTGAAGCCGGAATGGGCGGCTTCCTTGCCCCTCTTCGGAGGGGCGTTTTTTTATAACACTAAATTATGACCGCTGCCAATTTCAAAATGATATTTTGCAATGCCGAGGTCTACTTTTGTATAAAATCCGGAACCGGCATTAGTTTTAACCGTATCATCCCGTAATTCAAAAAGAAATTTTTGCTGGTTCATTGCGGTAGGCGCTAATTGTACCGCTTCCATCCCTTTCTTAAACCAATCCGGCATTTCCCCTTTAACGGAAGATAATTTTTCAATCGGTTTAGATTTATGAAGAACGCCGCCGTTTTCACCGTAGCCAAGAGATAATACCATCAACAATTTTTCACCGGCGTTTACATTTGCTGTACATTTCTTTTTATCGTAAGTCATTGCAACCCAGCAGGTATTCAAGCCAAGCTGCTGAGCATTTAGTACAATCATTTCACCGTAATAGCCAATTTTATCTTCAAGCTGACTGTCTTTTTTCCCAATTAAAGCAATATAATTTTTTACATTTTTAAAATTTCCGTACTTTGCCATAAAACTTGAAAATGCATCCGGTTCGTTCAGGCAAAGTTGAATATTCAATCCGCTTTTAGAGTTACATTCATCAATAGTTTTCAGTAATTGATCCAATGTTTCTCCTTCAATTTTTTTGTCCGTATAACTCCGCACAGAATGACGCGCTTTAATAGCTTCCAATAAGTCCATTTGTTAATTCTCCTTTACTTTGGATTATTATATCAGTAAATAAGAAAAACATACAATGAGAAATTTTTCAAATCAATTGAACAAGACGCCAGCTAACAGAATAAAAGGACTCACACGGGGGCACAAAGGCACGAAGTTTTTATCCGATATCTTTATGCTTTTCCTGAAATATCAAATAGAAAAGTGGGGTCTATTACCGGGGCGCCTTCAACGGTACCTGATTTCATTCCAACAATACTAATACATCATCAAGGTTAATAACTTGTGTTTGAGGAACATCAGATGAGTTAAAATTAATCTCATAACTAAAATACTCACCATTCGGAAACCGAAGAATAATTGTTTCAAGTGTATCAGTTATATTATTTAATCGATGAAATACAGGGTAAATAAGATACTCACCGGATTGTACATACAAGGAAGTCATCTCCATTCCAGACGGAGCATAAGCTAAAGTTGGTCCAATAATACCGCCTGTGCGGAACTCAACATCGTAATTTGTTGAATTATAATATTGTATTTTATGTATCCCACCCAACCTATTGCTTATTTCGTATACTTTATTATCATCTAAACTGCCGTTCCAGAAAATATAAATTCTTGTAATAATCTGATCATTCAAATTATCAAGATTATTTTTATTCAGATTATACTGTTCATTGGTAACAAGAATCACTTGAAAGTGTGACGGTCGATCTGAAAAAAGCGTAATATTTTTTGGAAGACCATGGTTACTAGAATGCGCAGGTATCCCGCCAATGAGATTTGTCTTTTGAATACTTTCTTTAAACGCAACAAGATCCATGTTGGAATAATTTGATACCCTTAATGAATAATCACTGTGGTTTACAAACAGTTCATCAACAGCGGAAACATAATTCACAGACATTTCGCTTTCATGATTATTTTTAACAGAAGCGACTTTATAAAAATAAGTATTACCTAACACAACCGTGTTATCTGTATACGAAGTATACTCTGATGATCCAATCAATGTGAAAGAATCAGGATTTTCTACAGAGCGGTATATCTTATATGAAGTTTCAGTACCTGCCCTGTTCCAGCTTAGAACAATATGTCCTGACGGCAATGCTCTTGCATTAATGCTTTCAGGAGGTGAAAGATCGAACGCCTGTTTAAGCGTCAGCGGTTTTTCGGCCAGTAAAGTAAGGTTTACATCGTCAAACCTGAAAGAATACAGCTTGCCTGATTCGAATTGCGTTACATTTGCGGGGAAACTGATTGGAGTAACCGTATTGCGTCTGAATGAATAGTTTGACGTGTTCCCTGCACTGACAATATAGAGAGCGCTCTCGCCCTCGTTCACGATAGCAGACATCGCGCCTTGAGGCAACAAATCGCCTGTACCTTGCCTGAAAGACAATGAGGAACTTGAATCATTTTGTATTTTTATATACGCGGAATTAGTCAGCGGTTTTTCAAATTCCGCATCGTCTAAATGTTCGAGTAACGGAATTGTAACAGTATTCGGCTGATCCGCCGTTTTATCTGCGTCTATGCGCGTAATTATTAATTCGCCCTGATACGGAATGGTTACGCCTTCTATCACAATATTGTAATTGGGATAAAAAACCGCTCCGCTTATATTAGGATCGGTTTGCACCGCGCCGGACTGGCTTAAAGAAGAAACATCGGCAATTTTATTATTGCGTGCAAAGTTTGTGTATACGCTCACCGTAAAATCATTGTTGTTTGTAAAGCGCACATAAGTTTTATTGTCGGGATCGTCTAACGAACCTGTCGCTAAATTCGCAAGTTTTATATCAAGAAAGGAAAACAGGGAAATACTGCTGCCGTTGTAGATAAAGCTATAAACACGCCCTGCTTCAAAATTGACAAGATTGACAAGAGATGAAGAAAAATACGAAGGTCTCCCGTTTTCGTTTATCAGATAACTTGAAACAATTTTAGAGTCCGTTTTTTTAATTGTGTAATACGCTCGCTCTCCCCGGCCTACTCTGTCATCGGAAAAGTTATCAGGTTTAAGAACAGTGCTTCCACTTTGCAGACTAAATGAAAAAGAGGCGTTATTCTGAATAATCAGGTAGCTGTTATCTGACAGTAACTTATCAGGAGATGAAACAGTCGAAGCAAGAACAGGAATTGCAATTGAATTTTTCTTGTCAGCGTATACGGGAAAAGTGTCCTGATCAAACCCAATCTCTGGCGTATAATTTATTGTAAGAGCGTTAATTCCGATTAAATTTAATTTATACGAAAAAAAGAACGGTACAGACGAACCGGGTTCACATTCAAATTCCTTCGAAATCTGTCCTGCCGGAACTTCGGTAATTTTATCTGTTCTATATTGAGTACTATAAACTGCCGCGGCGCAGGTCCCGTTAGTATTATCAAAAACAATAACGGTTTTTTGTACTGGATCTTCCGGCGGTTCCGGTTTGTCACGTTTGCCTGTAGGAAACCAATCTTCGCAGGCAGCCAACAGCCCAATCAACGCAATTGAAATTAAAAACCATTTTTTCATTTTTAGAATCCTTTCATATTTAGTGAGAAATTTATATTTTTGATCTGATTTAATTCAAAATTTAACGGGGGATAGGGAGTACAACCATTATCTACAGCGCAATCAATCATTTATATTATTGTACAAAATAAATATAATTAAATCAACTAATGTATGTTTAAATAATGATTTCAAACAATAAGTTCGTGCATCCATCTCTTCATTCCATCCATCTCCGTTCGCTCCTGTTCGTGTGGTTTGTGGTAAATTCCCCTCTTCATCCCCTTCTTCTTCGTTCGCTCTTGTTCGTGTGGTTCGTGGTAAATAATAAGTTATCTAATACAGCGATAAATCCGTGGTAATCCGTGTTAAATGAATTTCCCCAATTGACAGATTGTCCAAAATACCCCACCATTATCATATAAACAAATACGGAGGAAAAAATGAGTGTAATTGAATATGTGGAGGCTCGTGAAATTCTTGATTCGCGGGGAAATCCCACGGTAGAAGTTGAAGTGTTTCTTGAAGACGGTTCCATAGGACGCGCGGCAGTGCCGTCCGGCGCATCTACAGGCGCTTATGAAGCGGTCGAATTACGGGACGGCGACAAAGCCCGCTATCTCGGCAGAGGCGTATTAAAAGCGGTTGATAATGTAAACAACATAATCGCGCCGGAAATTATCGGCTGGGATGCCTTGGATCAGGTTGATATTGACAGAACCATGATTGAGCTTGACGGCACCGAGAACAAAAGCAAGCTGGGCGCAAACGCCATATTAGGCGTTTCAATGGCAACAGCCCGCGCCGCGGCGGATTTTTTGGGACTGCCCCTTTACAAATATTTAGGCGCGTTTCACGCAAACCTTCTGCCCGTTCCGATGGCTAACATCATCAACGGCGGCAAGCACGCCGACAACAAAATCGATTTCCAGGAATTCATGGTAATGCCCGTCGGCGCCGAATCGATGAGGGAAGCAGTCCGCTGGACCGCCGAAGTTTTTCACAACCTCAAAAAAATTCTCCATGACGCGCATCTCAACACAGCCGTTGGAGACGAAGGCGGCTTCGCTCCCGACATCGGCAACGATGAAGCGCTTGACTACATCATGAAAGCAATCGAAAAAGCAGGATACAAACCCGGCGAGCAGATGATGATCGCCCTTGACTGCGCCAGCTCAGAGCTTTATGACGAAGGCGGCAAGAAAGGCTACAAGTTCTGGAAATCAAACCCTGACAAGCTTTTCTCAGCAGATGAAATGATCGAAAAATATACCGGCTGGGTAAATAAATACCCGATCATCTCGATTGAAGACCCGCTGGATCAGGATGACTGGGACGGTTATGTAAAACTTACAAAAAGCCTCGGCGGCAGGGTACAGATTGTCGGCGACGACTTCTTCGTCACCAACACAAAGCGTCTTGAAAAAGGCATCAAGATGGGCGCCTGTAATTCAATCCTCATCAAAGTAAACCAGATTGGCTCCCTTACAGAAACCTACGAAGCCGTAGAAATGGCAAAAAAAGCCGGCTACACCGCGATCATCTCGCACCGCTCCGGCGAAACCGAAGACGACTTCATCGCCGACCTCGTAGTCGCCCTCGAAACCGGCCAGATCAAAACCGGTTCAATGAGCCGCACCGACCGCGTCTGCAAATACAACCAGCTCATGAGAATCGAAGATGAACTCACCGGTGTCAGCCAATACGCCGGCAAG
>Ga0209755_10007072_pt1 | contig 12239 bp, 11 predicted proteins | sample TergutCo191P1_FD_187301 | JGI IMG/M metagenome (GOLD analysis project Ga0209755, IMG submission 187301) | Cornitermes sp. P1 segment gut microbial communities from Petit-Saut dam, French Guiana - Co191P1 (SPAdes) (version 2) | ecosystem: Host-associated > Arthropoda: Insects > Digestive system... | reverse complement strand
CACAACATTTCTGTCTGCGGGTATTGCCACATCTATCAGTGTGCATGTTTTCTCTTTTTTGTTTTTAATTATTATATCTTGCCTATTTGCTGTAACTTCTCTATCTGTGTGTACTGCTTGATTCCACAACACTGTGACATCTCCCTCTTCACATGCTGGCTAGGGTATGTGTGTGTACCATTTGTCTGTGGTTTCAGTGCCTAAGGCTTTGCATATTGAGTAGTGCAAATGTGTACAGACTTTATCGTGTCTCATTAAATATTTGTTCTTTGCCAAAATGAGGCATCCCAAGGTTAAGTGTTCACTGGTTTCTTCATGTTGCTTACATAACTGGCATGTACTCTCAGTTTCTTCATTCAAACTTTTATTCTTCAAATAGTTTGTATTAATTGCTTGGTTTTGAGTCGCCACTATTGTACTTTCTGTTTCTCCCTTGATGTCGCCAGATTTTAGCCAGCAACCTGACTGTTCAATGTCCACCAGCTTTTCGTCTAAGTTATGTGGCAATTGTCCGTGCAGCCTCTTCGCGTGCCATCTTTCTTTTGTTTTCACTGCTATGCTGTCCTTAATTTTTTTGTTTCTTTCTGTACTTCTGTCTTCAGGCATCTAGCTGTCTGTAACACTGATGAGTCGGTGTTGTGTTGGTGTGTTCTGACAACCTGTATTAGTGGGTCTTCCTTCCTGTCTACATACTCCAACAATTTTGTAATTTCTACTGCATGGGCTGCTTCTAACTGCATCAAACCACTTCCTCCCTGTTTTCCAGGGACATACAAGCCATCTATATCTGCGTTTGGGTGATGCTGTCCATGAATGGTTAGTAGTTTTCTTCTTTTACAGTCTAGTTTTTGCAGTTCTTCTTGGTGCCATTTAATAATTCCAAAACTGTATCTAAGTACTGGTACTGCCAATGATCCAATTGCTTGAATTTTATTCTTTGCACTTAATTCCGTACCCAAAACTAGTCTCATTCTCCTCAAGTATGCCTTCTTCAGCTTTTCTTTCTCATTTATCTTATGCTGTATGTCAAAACTCTCTTCTATGCCTAAATACTTATATACTTTTCTTCTCGGGTCCAGTTCTTTAATATCATTCTCAAATGTGCTTCCTACATGCATTTTACTTTGGACATCACCTCTTTTTAAACATATTCTTGCACATTCTCTAAACCAAAATTCATATTTATATCTTTGCTGATTGTTTGCATAATTTTCATTTCATTCTTCAAATCATTCTCATTTCTACCTAGCAGTTTCATGTCATCCATATATAATAAGTGACTTATTTTCCTCTCAGTTTCATGTACTTGATATCCACAATCAGCACTGTTCAGCTCCTTTGTTAATGGAATGAGTGCAATACAAAAGATTAATGGCGAAAGAGAGTCCCCTTGGAATATTCCTGTTCGTATCTGAATGGGTTGTGACTGCGTTACTTCCTGCTTTGTTTTTAAAATAAGCCTGGTGTTCCATTTCTCCATAGGTAGTTTACAAAGTCTAACAATTATTATTATTATTATTATTATTATTATTATTATTATTATTATTATTATTATTATTATTATTATTATTATTATTATTATTATCATCATCATCATCATCATCATAATCATCATCATCATCATCTTTAAAAAGCAGTGGAAATATTTTCTTGCATTTCTAGTACCATTAAAATATGCAAAAGCTTTAAGAAAAACACATTTTCAAAAATTCAGATTATTCTAGAAATATAAAAAACCTGCCTAGATGGAAATTTGTGGGTGGAAAAGAGTACATGGCTGGGGAAAAGAGGATGTATGGTAGACCTGCTGTAAACTAATGCAGCCTGCACATAGAGCTGACAACTTTACCATCCTTGTTGTGTGAAATGTCAAAGTACTGATGGCAGCCCAACATTTCATCGCCCCTCTGAGTCTCCATGACGTATGTGGGAAAGCTTCACCTTTACTTTAAACTAATAGCATAATGTAGTGTTATAGTGATAACAGATACTATGTCATACCATCATAGTGCAGTACTATGATAATGCAACTATAATGTGTATTAGTATCATAATGTGGTGTGACTGTAATACAGGTATGTTGTGTTATTTTATGTGACACAATGTTATGGTGACAAATATGTATTTTGTCTTAGCATCTTGATGCAGTATTATGGTGATACAGATATATCATATCTTAGTATCACACTGCAGTATTGTGTTTGGCCTCCTCCAGTTGTCACTGACCTCACGCAGATTGTAGGCATCTATAAAGAGGCAGCCAGCCCTGGACACGCCCAGTAGACACAAGAATCCGTTGATTGTCGACATGAACGGTCGGCTTGAAATCAAGGACCTGCAAGTGTAATATACTTTTTGTTTATCATTGCCCATGGTGCATTTTCTTCTTTGAACAACTGGCAGTTATTCAGTTGGTCAGTGACAACTGAAATTTCATCGCTGTGATCACAGAAGTACACCATTAGATCATTTCATTGCACCTTGCATATATTATGCCTTTCTGTAAGATACATTTTAACATCATCTTCCCATCCACAGTTACATCTCTTCAGTGCTGTAATTTTTTCCTATAAGGTTCTCCCAACACAGTATTGTATGAATTTCTTCTTTTCACCCTTATGTACTGTTGCCCTCCAGCCTGATGGCACTTCTTGATTTAATCACCCTAGAGTAAGTGGGTGAAAGTTACAAATTGTGAATATCTTTGTCATGTAATTTTCCCTGTTTCCATGATAATTTTAATCTCTCATACCGAGGCCATAGAAAGGAGTCCCATGACTGGCTCCATCTATGTCTCCCTCAAGATATTATGTGTCTGCTTACAGTGTTCTTTTGATATTTCCCTCCAGTCATCTAGCCACTGTTTTTACAGAAATGCTATTAATGTTAACCATATGATACCTTCACCATCAAGAACCACTTTGGCCTTGTTGATGAAGGCAATAAAGGATTGTAGGAGAATGTAACAGTAGAAAGAATGGGAGACGTTTCAAGCTTCATTAACCCTACTGTCCAAGGCACTTCTTTTATGGCCTCAGGATAGGTATGCATAATATATGTATCATTTCTTAAGTCTCCATTCTTTTTTATGAGTGCAAGATGAAACTTTGCATTCATATATGGCAAAATATCAACTTATACTGGAAATCCAAAATTATCCTCACCTGAGATTTAGAATGGAGAAGAATGCATAGAAAGCAAGAACAAAGAACAGGCAGGCAAAGCCATATGTGTGCAGGAGAAGGCCCCACTTAAGCTGGGCTTTGAGAGCTTCTAGGGAAGGTGTCAGCAGCAGAATTGGTCCATGGTGAGCCCTAAGAGGGCCACCAGTGGTGGTGAGCACAGGGGAGGTGGTGGAGCAGTTGGGAACACTGTCGTCATCATCACCCAGACTGTAATGGGATGTGGCCACAGTGGCGTTGTCTGCACAAAGATAGTGTGTCATTCTCATGATATTGCATAGATAATAGTACAAAAAGGTAGTGTTAAGGTAAAGTTCACCCTAGAACAGGCCATGAAGTTCCACAAGGGAGTTCAAGTATAGCTCTAAGTGTTTATAAATTAATATATAACTTAGTGACCTATTGTAATGCTACAGTGTGAATCAGCTAAACCTAAGGCTTTCATGACATTACATTATAATAGGTTTGTTTGCAGCTTGCACATAAAGTGTGTGAGTTTGTGATATGGGAGCATTCTAAATTTTGGATGCTTTTATGAACAGAAAAATAAATGTAGATTTATGCATTTGCCTATCTACACAAAAATTACCCTAAAGAATTTAATTGCTTTTCGTGTATTTCAGGTCATGTTGCACCAATTATACCGCCAACTCATAAGTTTAGATAGCTCTTGTATTAGGGATGTTAGCAAATGCAGATTAAGTTAATGTTATGCTATTGGCCATATCAACTGCCAATCAAGCATCATTATAATGTATCTTTGATATGTAATTTACAGTAGGGTACCAGTATTTTGGAGCAACATACTGCTTTGTTCTTCAGCTGGGTGAGCCAGGTTGGCAAACAAATAAAGGGTGGGAGGCTGGGTTATAGAGGACAGGAGGATTAACCTATCAGAGCCAGGGACAGGAATCTTGGCAAGACAGTGGGCACCTGCCCAATTTAACTTGACTTACTTGAACTCTGAAGATGGAGGCACAAAATCTGTGAGAAAACCTTCACATTGTTTTAACAGTTGTAACTACCATATATAAGACAAAAAGTATGAATTAACTGTCATGTCACTGTGTTCTGTATGGCTAAATGGTTGGAAATGAGAAAGGGGTAATTACATTTATATATAAATGAAAATATGGAAGACAGCAATTTATATATTGAGTTTGACAAATGAGGCAGCAATGTTATCATGCAATGCCTCAAGATTTTATGAGGTTCTGCATCCATTTTCCACACAACAAAATGTCACTGTGTGCTTAAGGGACAGTGAACCACACCTAAGTAATGTTAGGTTATGTTTTCCCTTCACATTCTTAATAATTTCTTGTATATATATATTGTTACAAAGACACTTTGGTTGTTTGTTCCTAAACATAAAATTTTGATATTATATTCATTCAAATTAAATACTTAATTGATGTACAGTACAATGGCAAGTGGCAATGTTGCATAGAATTCCTGTCAATTCAGTGAAATTAAACTCATCTCACCATTGTAGTCCAGCAGATGACTGGAGTTTATCCCAAACATGCTGCTTCTCCTGTTGCATGCACAAAACTCTACACCCTCACCCCTGTTTCATCCCCAACTTAAGTGGCAGGCATGTCCCAGATCAGCTGTCTCCATCTCTCTCCCTCACCCCAGTTTATTGATCCACCTTCATTCCAACTACTGAGCACTTCTAGGGGCCATTACTAGTCATGGAGGGAAAATTTGGTATGTTAGGGAGGCATTACAAGAGGAAACAAAATGTTTCTACCCACCAACACTCTTCAGGGAGTAACAGAAATGAATGGAAATGATGACCATAATAATAGCAGCAGCAGTGTTAGTAATGTGATGAAAATACATCAGGAACTTGCAGTAATGTGTGAATTAGTAAATGAACTGAAATTGTGCTACAAAATTTCAAGCACTTGATGTAAGATAAAATAACAGTACAAGTTATACTGGAAAAATCTGTGAGCCAGCGGAATATATACACTGATGTACTACAACAAAATCTCATTTGAAGACTGAAGTTAATTGAAATTGTTTTTAAAGATTCAGTTTATACTGCAAAGAAAACACAGTGCCTTTCATTAGAAAGACCAACTGGTTGATGTTATATAGGGACACCATGTACTGTTTATTGTATGAATCATATGAAATATGTACACTGTATGGGCAACATGCGGGATTTTGTATTCTGAAGTCCAGCATTACGTATGGTAACCCCAAGGCTCTGTAGGGTTAATTGAAACATTTAAAATACTTGGATGAAAAACTTACCATATTCTGAATTTAGCACAAGAGTTTGTGCTCTACAGGTTTTCCATGATTACAGCAGATTGTACATGCAGACCAGAGGTGCAGTTGTTGCATTATTACTACAGTGCATGCTGCAGTCCAGCATGTTATGCATAAAAACATTACAATGATTCATGCATTCATGCCAAATGTACAAGTGTTGCATCACTACAACAGTGCATACATGGATTCTACCTGGCCAGACATTACAGTATTACAGCATTGCACATGGAATGGCAGGCTTGTTATGGACTGAATTATTATAATGTGTGTTTGAATCCAGCTGGCCAAGTGTTGCATTTTGTCAGTACCAATACAATTACCCTGAAATTAACAATGTGGGAATTATTATACCCTATTCCTTGAAAACAAATACCTATACTTGTTCTTTTTCATGTATCAGGCTAAGGAACCCACAGCATCAGAGTCATTGATGACTAGTCTTTGGACTGAACAACTGAGGAATCAGCATTTGATTCTCAACAGAGGAAAGAGACTTTTCTGTTCACCTTTGCCTTATGCAGGCAGGGGTTTGTACTCAGTTACTATTTTTATAATTCTGTTGTCCTCTGTATGTCATATTTGAGTACAGGAGCATTTCTTTCTCTTCTTCCACCATTTCATTCAAGTTGTTACCTTTTAGTTGCATCCATTTGTTATGTTATGAGATGGTCTGAATCCAGAAACTGTTAATCCCTAAGATAAAAACCATCTGCCAATTTCATAGTACTGGGAAATGTAGATTCCTCCTACAGAACAGAAACTTTCCACTGTCTTCCTCCTATGGGTTCATGTTTTATAATTAATGTGACATTGAGCACATTGGTTCCAGAAGTAACATTTGTAACTTCTGTTTCAGATGTGCCTGATTTGAATCTCAGACAGGACACCAGCTACCCTGAGGCTGACTGTGCTTTCCTCTGTTCCACCAGGCATATGCCAAGATGTTACCTCAAATCAGAAAATGGATGGTTTCTTCCACATCCTTTATTATTCATTACCCTACTATCAGTTGACACATTACCAGTCTGAGCTAATTTTCCATTTTTTTCTGTATATGTCATTCAATATTTATGGGTATATTGCTAGTCACATTACTGCTACACTATATGATGTTCAGATGGGTCGCTCATTATATTACTGCTGCAATTTATAAGGTGTGAAGAAGTTGCTACTTACATGTTATTGCTATACAATATGCAATATGGACATGCTGCCACTTATCTGTTACTGCTGCACTACATGAAGTGCAGAGCTCTTGTTTATGTTATTGCTACCCATATAAAGTGCAGACAGGTTGTTGTGTATATGTTAGTGCTATACTAGATACACTGTATTGTTATTTACACATTGCTACACTGTATGAGTAGGGGCATATTGCTGTTTATTTGTTATTGCTACACAGTGTTCAGTGTAAACATGTTGCCATTTATGTTACTGCTACAGTGTGGAAACTCTCTTGCAGATTTTTCTTAAGTCATACCAAGATGATCAGTGGGAGGAATATGCTGCTGATCCTAGCTCCAGAACATCCTTCAAGATGCAGGATTTAAACTGACACCAGCTCCTGTGTGAATGTTCTACAAACATTTTTATGCCCCTTGAATTACTAGGGATGCCTCAGTGGACTCAATACATTATCTTGTTTGTATTTAACACACCTTCACTCAGATATGTAAAACATAACAAAGAAATAACACTATACAGGGTGTCCCAGGAGGAAAGGTCAATATTCTATGCAAAAATGTTTATATGAACATGTGTCCTATTCTGAACAGTTTCTGAGACACAGCTATTTGAATGCACAACAGCAAAATTGTTGATAAGAAAGAGATATTACGTGTACGTACCATTTCTAATACCAGTATTTATTGTTCAAGTGACAGAGTTGGTACAGTTTATAATAAATGTTCGAAAATTCCACCATCAACATCAATGCACTTTGCAACTCGTGTGAAGACATGGCATATTGTTCCTCTGAGTGCATCCTGATGTTCCTTTATGCAGGCAATAGCATCCAGTATCTTAATGAGCAGTTCGTCTCGTGTATCCACTTTTTTCTGTACACTTCACTCTTCATCAAACCCCATAAACAAAAATCTAACGGGGTTAAGTCTGGAGATCTTGGTGGCCAGTTGATGGTACTGCCACGACCGATCCACCTATTAGGGAAAGTGTCATCGAGATGTTGCATCACATGTCGGGGTATAATAAGAAGGGGCTCCGTCATGCTGAAAGTACATAGCAATCACTGTAGCCAAAGGAACATCCTCTAGTTGTTTTGGTAATTCATTTTGCAGAAAGTCTAGGTAATTTTTTCCTGTCATACAATCAGAAAAAAGTGGATACATGAGATGAACTGCTCATTAACATACTGGTTGTTATCGCCTGCATAAAGGAATGTCAAGACACACTCAAATGAACAACACGCCATGTTTCCACACGTGTTGCAAAGAGCATTGATGTTGATGGTGGAATTTTCGAACATTTATTATAAACTGTACCAACTCTGTCACTTGAACAATAAATACGGGTATTAGAAACAGTACATACACGTAATATCTCTTTCTTATCAACAATTTTGCGGTTGTACATTCAAATAGCTCTATCTCGGAAACCGTTGGGAATAGGACACATGTTCATATAAACATTTTTGCATAGAATGACCAATAATATGACCTCCCAGAATATTGACCTTTCCTCCTTGGACACCCTGTATATAAACAGAGCAGTAACAAGTATGTTAACTTGTCTGGCCCTAAGAATCTGGTATAACAAATATGAAACAGTCACTCTTGTAATGCGCACTGGGCACTGATGTCTTGCAGCCAGTCCATTTACTTAATATTTCACACAAAAGAATGTCTAGGAAAACAAAAGGTAGTCATTCTATGTGTGATGGTACTTCTACGTTGCATCATCTCTTGATTTAACATTATTTGGTCTGTGAATACATGTATGAGATGACAAGAAGGAGACTGTGATAATGAGAACTTGTATGAAAGGTGCACGATTGGGATGGTGATGGCCTTCAGGTTACATAACAGTGGATGAATGTCTGTTGCTCAAGAAATGTCCTGTATCAAAAGATAATGAAAACAATGGTCTTTTGGGATATGATGCCATGTGGTGTGAATGTCAGGCTAGCAACATTTACAGGAACACTCCAGCTCCATAATTAACTCTGAAGATGGAGCAGGATGTTTGTCCAATATGATGGTAACCTTCTGCCAGACCACATCATGTATGGGACAGTGTGTCTGAGCAGTTTTCCTGTCACTGCGGTTAAACAACTGTATGCCCAGTTCTCATTGATTTTGTGAATAATTCCATTTGTGTTTTCTCCTCACTTGGGAACTGGAATTTCTCCAGGTGGTGTGTGCTTTATGCTGGTTAGAGCAGAGATTTTATCAAGTCAATTTCTATGTATGCTGTGTTACTATGAACCTAGAAAAAACAAAGGCCCGTTTCTGAATTTGTATGAAAACCCATGTGTGCATCCAAAAAACTTCTGCAGATATGTTGGAATGAGTAGCAGCAATTTCTATAAGTTGTTCTTGATTACACCAAATACAGCCTACAAAAATACGGTAATAAGGATGTCTCTACTACTGCAGAAAGAATGGCAGTAACTCTAAGGTAAGAAGAAACACTGAACTATTTCACTTGTTCTCACGTATCTTTTATTATAATAGCCATGTCAAAATAACATCATATACATGCTTTTTTATTACCTTTCACTGTACCTTCAAACATTTAAAAAATTCATTTTGTTATGCAGGTGAAAGAAACCACAAGATATTTTGTGTGGATCAAAGAGTTGCCAGTCAGATGGTGTGTGCCATAAGCAGGTGACACGTGAAACAGCAGTACTGCTATTGGTGGACGTGGCCTCAGTGCAATGTACAGTTGTGATGGCATATGGGGTACTATAAATTTAAAATCCACCTGTCCTGGGAAGTAGTTGAAATTTATACCCCAGCATCAATGGAGGGTCAAGAGATAGAGTTTTGACCAATTTGTAAATAGTTTATTGTACCTGGTGATACATAAGCAACTGGATCAACGCATAACACAAGTTACTTAACACATAAAACAGTGCAGATTAGCAATGGGAGTGAAATGACTTAACACAATTCTTAATTTGGACGTCAGTTACAAGACATACACACAAAACCTAACAAATAAGTAGATCCGATACAAAAGGGTACTAGAGAGGCTGAATGTAAGCACTAGTGAAACTTACATACTAAACCTCCACAACACATTGGCTGATTCGTAGCTTCATCATTTTTATCTCCAAATACAGAACAAATGTGAACTATTGCTCAAGGGCTCACAATGTCTACATCTCAATGCATCTGGCAAGCCCTCACCATGATAAGCTGCAGCAAGATAAATATGGGGGCCAACACTTCAGAGTATTCATGGTTACCTTGCCCTGAAAGTTTCTGGCAGAGGAGGAACTTGAACACAAACAGTAACACCAGAAACAAGAAACTCCAAGATGCACGGAACAGTGCCACCTTGTACGCCCCTTCCAGTTGCATCCGGATAAATACAATTGTACAAAAATATGCATTCAGTCCATCCCCTGCAAACAGGGGAGCAAACACAATCCACCATGCACTAGCGCCTGTGAGGACATCCTCCACACGCAGTGCTAAAAGAATTGTGAAGAGTGTAATGGCAAGAAGATTTATCCAGATCTCAAACACAGTGAGTCCAAGCCATTGCACCAATTCATTCAATGTAAAGAACATGTCTACTGTGCCAGCTCACACCCTAAGTTCACCTATGAGCTCCATGCAAAGCTGTTCGGTACACACGGATGTGGACAGAGGAGTTCTGACGTGTGTGTGTCTCATACTCTCCTTGATCATCTACTGGCTCCAGGTCATCTGTAGACATACAAGTTCACTTTATATACATATTAAATCTTCCCATGATGTGTCTCCTAGAGGCAAATACTAATTAATACCTTGTAATTTCCTTTCTACTGTTTAGAAACATGAAACACTATTTTGAAGTTTACAAAAATGTGAGTAAAATTACATTTCATTAATATTCAAAATCAGAGAAGCCTGAAAACACTGTACTTCTTGCTAGCAGTGAAAAACTCAACAGCTGTACCAAATTCTGATCAATATTTAGTCATACCATTTACAACTCAGGAAAACTGTTAGCTAAAGTACTCAGTTATACTGAATGTTCATGAAACACCCTGACCACTTTTCACATACAACTGAAATCCACAAATTAATAAATGCAAAGAATAAGCATGTTCTCTGGGATATACTTCACATACCGTGAAAAGCTAAAATAAGTCTGGAATACAGTCACCACCTGTGAGATCCTGAAACATGCCCAGTCATTATCACTGTACTCTACTGTTACGAGGTTTACATACAAGTAGGATGCACACAATTATTTCCGGCAATTTTACTCTTAGGTCAGGCTACTGTAACTTACTACAGTTATTTAATTACCATATTACTTGTTTTTAGACATATGCATAACTTTTCAATGAATTTCTTGCATTTCTGCACACACGCTAGGCTGCTGTATGTCAGCCAATGAACACTTTGTTGCTGCAGTATATGTTTAAAAATGTGCACAACTTCAGCCCATCTACATTTCTACACACATGACAGCATAATGAAGCTCACTTATTTAGAATACTGGTAATTTAGGTTGCCTCTCCGGCATACATTTGCCCCAGTACAAATACCAAAAACATGTGAGTTGTTTTTCCTCTGCTGTTTGTGGTACAGCAATTAAAGTTCCTGCTTCTGGAGTCATATACAGAGACCAGACAGTTTGACTCACATCAGGCATAGAGGTATAATCAGAATGGGCACAAGGCAAAGGACTAATAATGACATGAAACAGGCATACATAGTTGGGAGAACCAGTAATACCAGTTACATCATCCTTTAATATAACAACTGTATCCGCTACCGACTGTTACAGAATGATGACAATGCTTCAGTGAAACACTCACTTATTCATTGGTGACTGCAATCTGAGACTGTTCCAAAAATTGTGCATTTAAGAAATATAATCAAGTGGGCCCCAGATTCCCTGGTGTCAGATGGGTGAATTCAGTTGTTCAGTACCAATGGAGGCTAGGTCAAAACGGTGGTATGAGGTGAAAAAGGGGCACGAAGTTCAAAATTTCAATCACATGTACCAACCTATAAGGCCAACCGTTGAAGTGTTCACAGCAACTTCTACAGTTCCCAGGTGTTTGGTCTTCAGCTGAAGTGCCAAATTAACGGCGCGAGGAACTGCTGCACCTAGTCCATGTATCACAAGTTCAGATTCTCCATCACTCAATAGTTTCTCACATCGAGAGAGCTGACCCTAACAATAAAGAGTATACTACAGTAAAATATATCAGTCAGTACAAGAGATCCCACGTACCTGAGGAGAAATTACACACACACCTGGTAATTCGACTTATTTGTAATATAGACGTCGTTACTCCTGCGTGGTAAGCGAGGAGGTAAACGTTTCCTTAAAACATGATCACAATCAGACTTATATCTTTGACGTTTATTTACACGACCAGTCCTTTCCTCCGCGTCAGCCATTTACACAACCAACACAACAGACTCAATTACGCGAAAAGCGACATATTTCACGGATTACAAACACACCACCGGTCGTTGGCGGTGCTTAAATGTGGCCATTAATTGGTGGTATGCAGTTTGCTGGATTGTGCTCCAAACCATCGTACATGGCGTGCATCACGGATTAGAAGTGTAT
>Ga0209755_10007071_pt1 | contig 12240 bp, 17 predicted proteins | sample TergutCo191P1_FD_187301 | JGI IMG/M metagenome (GOLD analysis project Ga0209755, IMG submission 187301) | Cornitermes sp. P1 segment gut microbial communities from Petit-Saut dam, French Guiana - Co191P1 (SPAdes) (version 2) | ecosystem: Host-associated > Arthropoda: Insects > Digestive system... | reverse complement strand
TCCCCTTTACAGTAATATACAGAAAAATACGCGTATCGACATAAGAGAATTTACCTATTAATTAAAGCGAAAAGCACTTTCTCAAAGCTTTATTCTACAAGTTTACATTTTTCCAAAGTACGAAATAAAGATACCGGCTATAACCGCAGAGCCGATGGTACTGGAAACAATCGGGCCCATAGCGTGCATCAGAAGGTGGCTATCCGGGTTGTACTGCTGTCCCAGTCTTTGAGAAATACGCGCTGCCATCGGCATGGCGGAAACGCCTGAATTGCCGATAAGCGGATTAACCTTACCCTTTGTAAGAAAACAAAGCAGTTTCGCGACAAGAACACCGCCGACCGTTCCAAAGGCGAAAGCCAAAAGCCCGCTCGCCAGAATTAGCAATGTCTGAGCCGTCAGGAACCTTTCGGCTGTCGCCGAAGATCCGATGCTTAACGCGACAAGGAATGTCAATATAGTTAAAAAGTCATTCTGAAACGCCCTGACATAACGATCCGCTACGCCGCTTTCCCTGATTAGGTTCCCAAGGCATAACATGGCAACCAGCGCGCCCGCAGCAGGTACCAGAAGAAGAACAATAAGCCCCAGTATAATCGGGAAAAGAACTTTTTGCTTCTGTGTTACTCTTTTAGGCTCGGCCATTACGATTACGCGTTCTTTTTGCGTGGTAAGCATCCTCATAATAGGCGGCTGAATAAAGGGAACCAGCGCCATGTATGAGAAGGCCGCAATCGCGATTGGCGGCAGCAAATTAGGAGCAAGACGCGTCGCTGTAAAAATTGACGTAGGACCGTCCGAGCTTCCGATAATTCCGATAGCGGCGGCTTCTTTTAAGGTAAAAGCTTCAAATCCAGGTATATAGGGAGCAATCGCTTTTGCAACCCAAAATGAGACACCCATCGCGATAAAAATACCAAGCTGTCCGCCAAGACCAATAAGCGCGCTTCTGGGTGACGCGATTAACGGGCCAAAATCGGTCATTGTGCCGATGCAGAGGAAAATTAGCGGCGGGTAGATAACCAATCGGATACCGGTATACAGAAAGTTCATAAGCCCCGGAAGAAATCCCATTGCAGTATGTTTACATTCAGCAAGAGCGCAAACAGAACATAACTGATCGGGCGGAAGAGCCTGACCTGTTAATTCCATAAAGCCGTTAGGATTAAAATAATAAGCGCTAAGGCCTACAATTGGAAGATTCGCGAGAATAATACCAAACGCGAGAGGAAGCAGAAGAAGCGGCTCAAATTTTTTGATTATGGAAAGATACAGAAAAAATGTTCCTAAAAGCAGCATTACTGCCTGACCTAAAGTTAATTGCAGTATCCCCAGGCTTTCGATAAGACTTTGACCGAGTGATGACATATATTGTTCTCCTTTTTTTTATATTACTCTACTATACTATTGAATTTTTGTAAAACCTTCGCTGCTGATAATCGCGTCTAGCTTTACCCCGTCCCTGCACAGATCACATTCACCGGGACTGTAAAGCTGATAGCCGGGAATATCATCCGAATTAAAAAGTGAATTAATTTCATACCTATGAGGGTCATGCGAGGCCCGGTATAAAGCAGAAATTCCCGCCAATTTTCCGCCGTAATATGTAATACATTCCAGCATAGCGTTAAGGGATCGCCCGCTTGAAACAGTAGCGAGAAGTAGCAGAACGTTCTTTCCGTTTATCCATTCCGCCCTGTTACTTGGAAACACCCAATTCCCGTATGAATTGCTGACCGGCGATATCACGTGTATATCTCCGCCTGTATTAATAACCGACGGCCCGTCCTGAGTAAGTTCTTCTGCAAGATAGGCGCCGATAACCGCGGTTTTTTCGATACAAACAATGGTTTCGATATAAGTAGTTGATAGGTACGGAATTGCCAGTTCTTTCGCGACATCCCGCGCGATCAACGTATTGCATTTTAACTGGCAAAAATCAAGATAATTATTGCTATGCTTATTACTTGTAGAAAAATGCCCGGAAACCACTTGAATGGAAATCTTAGGGTTTTTCGCCAACGAAATGCTGTAGACCGAATTTTCCATATAATACCTCTTAATGTCAGGGTAATACATGGAAGGGAAAGTGTCAAGGATTGATTGTTGGATTGGTACCTTTTAACAAACCATTCAATTTGCCTATACAATTGTATAGACAGGAGAGATATGGAAAGTTTTATGCTGGTATTTCTTTTTGGGCAAGCTCACGTAGTTCATCTAAAATCTTTTGATTATCAGGAATCATCTCATATTTAATAACGGCTGCCAATGGAAGCAGCGGAAACTCATTTTTTTGATGGAGTTCTTCTTTGCCCCGTCTTTTCCAAAGCCAATGATCGCCATTATCATAAATTTCACTACATGAATTATGACACACAAAAATCATTTCAATTTCCTCACTAGAATATTATGTAGATTAAATATAATTTTTACAACGCAATAGAAACACGCAATAAAAACATTATTCAGATAGTCTAAAATCTATACTGTAGTATTTTATAGATATATTTTTTGTCATGTTAACTGCAAATTTTAGTTTCGTGTCAATATCTTTGCAAATAATTAACCCTTTTACTTCTTCATTGTTATGCGCAAGATATTCTTTAACCCAGCCCATATACCTTAAAGTTTGTCCAATAACTTTGTCTGATTCCTTTCCTTTTTTAGCTCAATAACCACATAGGAATTTGTCTCTGTATCTTGTGCTAAAATATCAATTCTTCCTACATCTGTAAGATATTGGTTTGAATCATTTCCTTCTTCTTTATTTACTATCTCAATCTCATGCTCAGCTTCTTCAATTTCATCAGGTGTATTCCCTTTTAGGAACATTTCATACTTTGATTCTGCTATCTCATAAATAGTTTGCATTGAGAATACTTGCTTATCAAAAACAATATTTTTTTTATCATTCATCCACTCAACTGGAATAAAATATTGATAAGCATATGGAGAAGCATTTACCTGTCGATCAGGCATCCTTTCTTTTCCCATCTCTGTATCATAAAAGGTTGTTCCTGTTACTTTTCCGACTGCTGCTATTCGTTTCCTTCCTTTTCGTGCAATTATTATATCACCAAGCTGGATGTTGTGCCAAAAATTCCAAAGAGAATTAAAATACGAAGTTTTTACTCCCGGTTTCAGATTGGGATAGATTTCTTCAATTTTATCTTTTAACTGATTTTCATTAAGGGAAGAAATATCACCCATCGCAGCCCATCCGATAGCAATTACATTATGGATTAAATCATATTCCCAAGCCTTCTCAAACGTGTTTATTTCTTCAACTGGAGCCGGAGCTATTATCCAAAATCTTTTCATATATTCTCCAATAGAGAATTATATCATTCTCTATAGGGTATTTGTCAATATATTAACCTAATAATACGATTAAATATTCTCTAAAAGGGAAAGCCATGACCGAACAGAAACTAAGAAGCATTTTAAGTAAGAATATAAAACGGCATCGGCAGAGTCGCAACCTATCTCAAGCCGACTTAGCCGAAGAACTCGACATTTCAGTTAATTTCTTATGCAATATCGAAAATGGCAACCGTTGGGTTTCCCCTCAAACTCTGGTTAAATTTGCCTCCGCATTGAATATTGAACCTTATGAGTTACTTAAACCTGCGGAAGCATTGCCCTCTGATATAGCTAACACTTTGAATAAATGCTTTGATGAAGCAGTAGCCGCCGTTACCCAGACATTGAACCAAGTTCGAGGCTACTATCTCCCTAAAACAAAAAACAAACGCAAGGGCTAATCCACTTTTCCTCCTACATATTTTCTCAAATCATCAAGACGTTTTCGAATATCTGTAAAAAGTATTTTTATCCCTTTCGGGGTTTCTGGTTCCATATCTTCAATATTCAGAAATAAATTTGGTATCATATCCCTCTAAGCAGAGCCCCGGAATTATCAGGCAATAAACTTCCAAATGTTTCAATAAGGATATATGATTTTAACAGCCTTCGGCGTTTAAGTTCTTTGCAGATAAATTCGGCATCGGCTTTGGATATATCTGCCTCATATAGAATTAGTGCTTTAGCAAGGACAGGACTCGAACCTGCGACCTCCGGGTTATGAGATTTCTCAACCCAGCCTGCTAATAATCAACCCATACTATCTAAGCGTATTTTATCATAGAAAAATAAAGTGGACTATTGTTTCGAGCTTATTTTGGCTCATATTGGATTATCTAATATCAGGGAAAACCAACAGTTATGCGCCACTTTTATATGCCACTTTTAAATGGGATAAACAAAGGATAATATCAAAATGCTGGGCTTCTAAGGGGGTATAATTATAAAAAGGGTAAATTATAGGGGGGAAGGGGTATTGGACTTATCCTGCGCCCGTTATGAGCTGTTTTCAAGGGGTTTTTCTAAGGGGCTCTGATTAAGTCTTCAAGGGATTTTTTCGTGAATATATCTGGATTATCTGTTTTTTAAAATCTGTTATTTTGGAACAGATGTTATATAGTTATTATCTATTTATAATTTAGAATCTTTGTTTAAATGGGATTTCTCCTTTTTCTATCAGGGTATTAGAATTATTTATTTTGATGATTTTATGCTTTCTTTCTTCCGAAAGGAAAGCATAGAAATCTATCTTTGAAATAATTAATTATTACACAGAATGCAACATCGCTTCTCGCAAAATTGTGTTCATACGAGTTTGATAACCTTTTCCAGCGCTCTGCAACCATTCAATAATATCAGCGTCAAGGCGGACATTTACCGTTTTTTTAATAGGCTTATAATTTGCCATATTCCGCAGGTGGGAAGGTTTCATCTGCGCCAATTGCTCATCTGTTAATTCAGGGCAATCTGTAAAATCGGTATTTTTGAATGCCCTAATTTCTGCCGCTATTCGTGCTTTTTCTGTAGTGGTCATAATATGCCTCCTGTTCTTTTGGAGTTGCCTCCCGTGCCATGATAATTTGAGTGTTGCCATCATTTCTATCTGTAATAACTACAAAAAGAATTAACGTATCATGGAAACAGCCCAAATTGATGTAGCGGTCTTCATCAAAAGATGAATGTGCTTCATCAAAAATTTCTACTAAATGTGGGTCGTCAAAAACATCAACAATATCTGACAGAAAAAAACCATGTTTTTTCTTGTTTAATTGATTTTTTTCTTCTGTCCATGTATACATCGCTTCTCCTGTCTATACTTAATTGTATAGTCTTTTTTTGAGTTTGTCAATAGAAAATATTGTTTTCATAAATATAATTTATTAACCTTTTTTTCTTGCGATTTTCCCATTTATCATGATAACTTTTTGCTTTCTTTCTTACGAAAGGAAAGCAAGAAAATATATCAAATAAAAAAACTAGCATAATCAAATGCCGAACATCACTCTATCATATACGAGAGAATCAAGCTCTTTAATTAAAGGGCTCTGTTCTGAAATATATATATCATTTCCAATTTTATTATTTTCTGCTCGTATTCTTTCAATATTTATATTGGATAGTTTTCCATCTTCAATTATTTGTTGGAAAAAATAAAGATATTCTTTAGGATGCCTCTGTCGATATTGTTCAGCCAGCAATTTTATAAATAAAAGTGGGGTCAATTTTTTTGATTTATCGGCATATACTAACCGTCCCATTTTCTTTATGTCTTTATAACTATCAAAAAACAACTCTTGAAATCTTTTATAGACATTTTCATCAAAAAGATTGTATGCTGATAAACCGCTTTTGAATTTTGCCTCTATTCCTCTTTTTTTTCGTATTTTAAATTCAAGGCGAATTACATTTGAATTAAGAAATAGATGCGGTATATCTTGTTTCTTCTTTTTCATTTCCCTAATTTTATCATACCCGATAAATTCAAATGCCCCTGTTTCAGAAGTAAAATTAATAGTTTCAACACAAGTAGGTTTTGAATGTTCTACTCGGGTAAGCTTTCTTTTATCCCGAAAGAGATTTAAATACTTAAAGGGTTTTTCTTTAGTTATTATGCTCATTCCAAACTCCGCAGAGCAAACAACGGCTTTTTTCAAGTTGAGACCAATATCTTGTTCTAGTTTTTCTATTGCCTGCCTGACATCTTCCCTACTCAATGGAGTTATATTCTCATCATGTAGATATTTTGCCAATGAGCCCATAATTGTTAAGCAATTATAGTTTTGCCATATCTTCATATTTTTAATTTTACACTTATAAGTGTTTACATCGCTTTTATAAATAATCTCAGCAGACTTTTTAAACACTTTGTAGCTTTTAGGTAAATCATATACTTTCAATGTTACATTATCAAACATTCTAAATCCTCCTAATTATCATCAAAAATTGGTTGTTAAAGTAGCTTGTTACAAGGCAGATGAACAAGCTCTATATCTTAGATTTAATTTATCGGTTTTTGTTACTTCTGCTATTTGCCCTGCTTGTCTTTTTTGAAAAAGAAGAGGAGCAGCTTCATGCAACCCTTTAAAAAACCAGATTGCAAGCTGATTAAAATCTTCTGAAAACTCAACAAGCAGACCATAGTTTTTATAACTTCCGTATGACTGATGCGGATATTCAGGCATAAAAATCAAACCTGTAATTATCTGGTTTTTAGCCAATTCAAGCGTATGGGTAAATTGATGTCGGCTTATCTTGTAATAATCCGATATTTTACGAAAAGCTAAATATTTTTCTCCTTTTCGTTTCCCTTTTTTATAGACCGATGGAAATTCCGAAATAGTTCTGCCTTTATGACCAATTTGTATATAACGGCTTTGATATTCTGGGATACGGTTAAAAAAATAAATGGCATCTGGTATCATTTTTGCTTCTCCTGTTCTCGCGAGCTTTCTGTTGTTGAGTAAGTAACCTCAATAACTCGTCCATTATGGATTTTTAAAGTAGCACTGACCGAGCCATAATGGACTTTTGTTGTATTTTCACAAATCCGTTTTGCAATTTTGATAACGTTTTGATTTACTTGGTTTTCAATCATTTTCGCATCTCCTTTGTTTCTGTGTTTTGAATAATCCATAGGTCTAATACTGACCTCCGATAAAAAACCCGTCGCCTAATTTTAATACGGGGTATAGGCAGACTGTCTAACGTTGTTTTACATATCCGCAGATATGCCGCTGTTTCCTTGCGGTTAAATAATTCTGACAGACTCTCTTGTTTCATTTACATCTCCTTAATAATTTTTATTGGAGAGTGAAATAATTTTTTTCGGATTCCAAAAATATAAATCAGCAAAAATAAATTGTTTTGTATAAATCACTTGTTTCATTTTACACCTTCTTAATATTTAGGTTTCGTATACTTCTCCCTCTATATCTTATTATAGAGTCCGGTATATAGTTTTTTTGTGGGGTTTAGAAACGATATTATATTATTTGATTAATTGTTAAAGAAGATTTTGGCATTGTTTTCTCCAGCAGTCCGAGTGTCGCAGATATATTATCAGTATATTGCATCATATACACAAATTTTATCACTATAAAAAAATTATGTCAATAGTTTTTAAAATATTTTAATAATAATTTTTTCTATTTTTGATATAAATGCTTTTAAATTATTTATAATTTAATTTCTATAATAATAAATAGGGGGTATTTAATATATTGTAAGTCGAAGACAAATTGATTTCATCCTTTTAATTCTTGCTTTTTTTCTTTGATAAACCATAAAGTACCTCAATATCAATGGGTTATGCTTCCTATTTCACTAATTTCACTACTTTGGTAATACAGTTATTTTTTTATCATCACCCATTATGACCCAATTATCGCCATTAAAAGAATATTTTCATTAGAAAGTTGAATAATTTATATTATATATAAACTTTTATCTCTTATTATAGAATATCATATGAAAAAATCATTTTAAATTGTCCTCTTATGCAATTTAATATCTAATTCGTATTCAAATAGTTCAATATCATCTAAGCCGTCACAAGCAAGTAGTAAGTCATCGGTTATTTCTTTACAAATAATTATTCCTCTTACACGTTTACCATCTTCAGTCATATTTCTTCTTACCCAATTTTTATATCTTAAAAGTTGCCCGACAACTTTGTCATAGCCCCTAGATACTTTAAGTTCAACAACAACAAAATTATTATTCTTATCTAAAGCCAAAATATCAATATATCTTCCGTCAACAGGAAATTCCAATCCGTTTTTTTTATTTTCTTCATCTTCATATAATTTTAAACCAGATTCAATAATGGACATATTTTTTGCTAAAAAATTCTTCAAATCTTTTTCATACGCAAATTCATGTCCATTTTCTTCAGGAGGGATAACCTCTGGTGGTACTACATCTTTTATTTTATCATATAACCTAAATGTATCTGAATCCATTTGATATAAAATATCGTCAGAGCCATCTGCGCGAATATTGTAATTCTTGCGAGTTGGATTATTTACAGATAATTTTACAAGATGACAATATAAAGTAGTTCTTTTAGCATCTGGGTAATTTTTATTAAACCAATTATATAAATCATGTCTTTTAAAAGTTTTTTCACCTTGCAAACCGATACTCAAAAAAAAGTCTTTTATTAATTCCGTTGTGCTTTTTTCAAATTTAGGCATTTTACCCCTCCGCAAACATATAAAATATTCTCTATCAGGGAATTATAACATTCTCTTTATGGTGCTTGTCAAGACCAATCAGTCAAAAATATTAGAGAATTGATAATCTAAGATAGATTTTCTTCTTTGTTTGCTTTACAGATTTTGGAAGTATTGTTGATGCTTAATATAAGTTATTTCCCAAGTAAAAAGTTCTTACTCGGACAATTATCTTTATAATAGTTTCATCATCATGGTAAAGTATAATGTATAAATCATTTTTTTTATAAATGGTTTCAGTTGAATTATCAGCTCGATTAGCAATTTTTCTAAACTTTTGTTTTTTTAATAATTCAATTAAATTGATAATGTTATCTCCTGGCTTGAAACCAAAAATATTATAATTATTTGATGTAAAGCTTATTTCAGTTAAATATGAGGGGCTTTCATCATGCGGATAGCCGGAAAAAATCCACATAATACCATTGCCGTGATAATCATTACTCATATAATTGTCTATATATTTACGATTTTCTTTTTTTATATTTTTTATAATTTCATTACTATATGGGCTAAGCAAATTATAGCCTAAATAGCTGTTTAAGTTCATTTCACGAATTGTATTTTCTATTTTTTCCCTTTGTATTTTATCATCAATGAAAATAAATCCTCTACCTTTCGGGGATTTAATGATGTACTTATGTTTGCATTTTAAATTCATAATTATTCCTTAATATTTATTTTATGCCGTTTCCATCTTTTAATAAACCTATTCCCAATCTCCATTAATAAATATAAATTCTTCTTTGTATTTGCCATACATAGATAATGCTATAATAAAGTCTATTATAGCCCAGATACCAAACCAATCAAGAAGAAGTTTTGAAATACCGTAACCTGTCTGACCTCTCATAAATCTATCTACCCCAAAATAACCAAATAGGAAACTCCCAACCCATGTATAAATGTGTTTGTTAATTCGTTTTTCTTCACCACGAATCAAACGGTTTAACAATTCTGTCCCGCGTTTTAATGCTGCTCTTTTTTCTTCTAATAATGATAATATCTTTATTCTATCTCCTAACACAGATATACCTACATTCAATAAATCAGTATCAGTTAATTTTAAGCCAGTATTTAAATTTTCAATTTTATTCTGTTCAAATATTTCACAGTATTGTTTAAAATCATTTTGCTCCAGCCAATCTTTAAATGGCATTTCATTTATTGTTTTGATTTTTTCTGATATTTTTTCTATCCTATCTTCTTTAGTTCTTTTTTCTTCTGCTTCAATTTTTTTCTTTTTCTTTTTTGGAATTACTATAATAAAATAAATAAGCAGATAAATAAATGCAATGATAGTAATAATAAGACCAATAATTAAAAACCAATAATAATTAAAATCGCTATTTCTGGAAAATACAATTAGCAAGGGAAAAAATACCAAAATCAAAATAAAAGAAACAACAGCCAATATTTTCATAAAAAATTCTCCTTATCTTCGTTTTGCAATGCTCTTATTATTAAGCATTTTATATCTTTGAAATGCATATAATTAAAAAATTCTCTATAAGAGAATTATATCATCTCTGTAAGGTGTTTGCCAATACATTCACCTAATAATAAAATCAAATATTCTCTATGAGGGAAAATCATGACAGAGCAAGAATTACGAGGCATTTTAAGCAGTAACATCAAGCGGCACCGGCAGAGCCGCAATCTCTCTCAAGCTGACTTAGCCGAAGGATTGGATATATCGGTCAATTTTCTTTGTAATATCGAAAATGGCAATCGTTGGATTTCTCCTCAGACTTTGATTAAGTTTGCCAATGCTCTTAATATTGAGCCTTACGAATTGCTCAAACCTGCGGAAGCAATGCCCAATGATATTCCAGTTATCTTGAATAAATGCCTTGACGAAGCGATTGTAGCAGTTACCCAAACCCTTAATCAGGTTCGGGGCTACTACATCCCTAAGACAAAAAATAAATGTAAAAATTAATTCCTTTTTCCTCCTACATATTTTCTTAAATCATCAAGACGTTTTCGTATATCCGTTAGAAGTATTTTTATCGCTTTCGGTGTTTCTGGTTCCATGTCTTCAATGTTTAAAAATAAATTTGGTATCATATCTCCTAATGCGGTTAATTCTAAAGCAATTTCAAAAAGTTCGTTCTCTACTTTATCAGATTTAATGTTACATTCAATCATGGTTAAGCCCCTATCCTTTGCAGAGCCCCGGAATTATCAGGCAATAAACATCCAAATGTTTCAATCTGTGCTTGTCTGAGTCGTTCTCTATCTCCAGCAATCCGATGTCCTGCATAATGCTCAAGCATTGCAAGTGTTTTATGTCCTGTTTGAGATTGTAAGATTTTTTCATCTATACGAGGTCTCATATAAGCAGTAAAATAATGCCGCCAGCCATGAAATGTATAATCCTTTACTGTATCTTTCTTTAATCCTATTTTTGTTAATGCGTCTTTCAAGTCTCGCCTAAAAACATCTTGTTCTATTGGCTTGTCAGGATTTTTTTCCGCCCAAAATACGAAGCTGTCCATATTGTATCCATGAGGGTTATTTTTTGCCATTTCTACCAATCGGAGCATAAGCTCTGGAAAAGGTAATTCTACAATTCTGGTTTCATTGTTCTTTGTTGTTTTTAATCCGTCTTGAAAGTTCCAGCTATGCTTAACATACAAGCAATCTTTTCCCAAATCTTGAATTTTTAATCCCTGTATTTCTCCTGCCCTCATTCCTGTTACCATAGCCAGCATATTGGCAAGCATTGAGCGTTCATCTTTCCATTCGATATTAAATAAAGCTTTTGCCAGTTCAGGAGTTAATATTTGACGCTCTTTTGTTTTCCCTGAAAACCAAGTTATTCCTGATACTATATCTTTGTTAATCATTTCTTTTTGAAAAGCCCATGTTAAAGGAATTGTTCCTGCCTGAATAACAGCATTTTTTCTTTTTGCTGATTTTGGATAGCGAATAACTCGGCGTTTTTTTTCAGCGGCATTTTTCCGTTTTGGCTTCTTTTGGTTTTCTTCTTGTAAAGCTCTATCTATTTCGGCTTGCTCTTTTTCGGCTTGTTCTGGTAATGACTCCAGATAAGCAATAAAGGCTTCAATATCTTGCCTTTTAATCTCTCCTAATGTTTTACCCTTAAAAAAAGGTATCCAGTATTTTTTTATTGTTCCTGACATTTCGATAGCATAACTTTTATGTATTCCATGATTTCTTCGTAATTTTTCTTTTATGTAAGCTGATTTTTCCCAATCCCAGAAATCGGATAAATATGATACAAAGTCTATCGCTTGTTTGCTGTCTTCAAGGATATACGATTTTAATAAACCTCTGCGTTGAAGCTCTTTGCAGATATATTCTGCATCGGCTTTTGTTATGTCAGATTTTTTTGCCATATCCCGTAAAGAATATTTTTTGAAATCGACAGATTCGCCTTTTTGAGGTATGCCGTTTTTGAGCCATTCAAAAGCGGTTTGTATCGCTTCCGCCTCTGTCTCTTTTTTTGTGCTGATTACAGGAAGATAACTCCCTGTCTGCCTGTCTTTGAATCTGATGTAGTAAAATCTGCGATTTTTTAACTTGAATACTAAAAAGGGGAGTTTTCTCATGTCCCTAACCTCGCAATGGCATTGAAAGTGGGATAACGCCACTTTATGTGCCACTTTTCGCT
>Ga0209755_10007070_pt1 | contig 12241 bp, 12 predicted proteins | sample TergutCo191P1_FD_187301 | JGI IMG/M metagenome (GOLD analysis project Ga0209755, IMG submission 187301) | Cornitermes sp. P1 segment gut microbial communities from Petit-Saut dam, French Guiana - Co191P1 (SPAdes) (version 2) | ecosystem: Host-associated > Arthropoda: Insects > Digestive system... | reverse complement strand
GACCGGAAAAAAAAGCTCCTTTTGCGCCGGGAAGAAATAAAGCGCATAACGCGGAAAACCGAAGAAAAAGGCTATACACTTATACCCCTTTCGTTTTATTTCAAAAGGGGAAGGGTGAAAGTGGAACTGGGCCTGTGCAAGGGGAAAAAGCAATACGACAAAAGGGCGGATATACGGGAACGGGATATCAAGCGGGATGTGGCCCGGGAATTCCGCCGGGATCTGCACTAAATACAGAAAAAGGCTGCCTGAAACCACTCTTCAGACAGCCCTTTTTATGCTCACTTTTTTAATTGTTTTTTAACTCACTTTTTTAAACCTGATTTTTAAATCGCTGGTTTTTAAATTGTTTTTAAACATTCCCCGTTACCTGCTGAGAACCAGTTCCTCAAACTTGGCCAATATCTCGCTCCTTTCGCGGAAACTGTTTTCCCAGTTAAACGGCATGCTGTTTAACTGGATGCGGTTCATGGGGATTGAGTCATAGGGGATTCTGCGGAAGTTTCTCCTGACCGAATGCATCCAGCCGTCTACAATGGCGTTCTGCCCCTCCTGGCTTAAAAACCAGTCGGCTACTATTTCGGCGGTATGGGTATTGTTGCTGGCGCTCCATTTGTCCGCGACAACCATAACAGGAGAAGGGATAATAATTGTCCCGTCCACGGGGTAAATGACTTCCAGCCTGGACATTTCTTCCTGGCGCTTGCGCAGCACGGATTCTTCAAGCACCATGATAATTTTGTGCTCGCCGCGTTCCAGTCTGGACAGGGCTACGGCGCTGGATTCAATCGCTATGCCTTGCCTTCCCAGGGCTCCAAAAAAGTCATAGCCGTACCTGTCCCTTAAAGCGGTGATCGCAGCTTTTGCGGTTCCGGAAGTAATGGGGTTGCTCATGGAAATCGCGCCCCGGACGTTTGGGTCATGGGCAAAATCGTAAAAGGAATTGGGAAGACTGTCCCTGTCGTGCAAGTCCGGGTTAAACGCCAGAACCATGTTGGATATTCTTACCGGATACCAGTAACCGTTCTCGTCAAAATCAAAAGCGAGGTTGGGCGCTGACCTTGACGTGAAGGAATGAAGCACCCCTTTTTCTTTCAGTTCCAGAGAAAAGGAAGGTTCGGCGACCAGCAGTAAATCAGCGCCAAGCCTCCCCGCGGCTATCTCTGAGGCAACCCTGGAACGGATATGGCCGGTTCCGCCGTAAATAAAATCCACCCTGACATTGGGGAACTGCCTTTGCAGCGCCCAGTCCAGTGACTCAATGACATCATGGTAGATAGAGGTATAGATCACTATATTGCCCGAAAGCCCCCCCGCATCTGCCCCCCTTCTTCCAACGGCACTGGTGCAGGCAAAGAAGGTAAAAGCCGCCAGTGCAATAATAAACGGATAAATAAGCTTTTTCATGTGTACTCCTGTCCTTTGTTATAATCTTTGTGATTCAATTGTGAAGATTATTATTTCAACCCTGCGATTAAGATCCAAATGCGCATGGTTGGCTTCAGTGGTAATGGTCAAGTTGCCGCCATAGCCGGCAGTACGCGATCGGGTATTGAAGTTATCTGCGTTACCTCCGCTCTTGACGAACTGCTCTCTAACCTGTTCTTCTACCGCAATCGCCCGGTTTCGGCTTAGCTCCATCAGTTCCGCTACTTCCTCCTGGGTACGATCAACCGGATTGGCATGGCCATGAAAGAAAACCCGGTAGTGGGGATTATTCCTGATCAAAAGCGCCGCGCCGTCTCTGATTCTTATGTTAGCCTGCTTGAATGCTTCAACATCAGAACCGCCTATGTTTGCTGGGCCTCCATTAAATGTGCTTGACCCGCCCGCAAATATGATATACTGAATATCAATTATCGTTATGCTCTGGAAAATCTCCTGCGGGTCCGTTTCTTTTATGACCTCTCTTATTACCTCTCTCTCGACAATTACCTCTCTCTCGACAATGACTTCTCTCTCTACCTCTCTTTCTACCACTGCTGCTTCCTGTTCCTGCCACCATGCTTCCATAATGGGATTTTCCATTTGGCAGCCCGTAAAAGAAAGGTATGACGCTATCGCGATGACGCATAGCACTACCAGGACGAATGCAGGAAAAAATTTTCTTTTTTTCATATTTCTACCTCTTTTGTAAAAACTTAGTTGGTGTCAATCTGGACAAGTATTAGTTCAACCCGGCGGTTTCTGTTTCGGACATCCCATTCGGTTGTGGCAGTCCTTGTGCCGCCGAAGGCAACAATAACCATCTGCTCATCACTTACTCCCCTCTGCCTGAGCTGTTCGGCAACCACATTCGAGCGCATTGCGCTGAGCGTCTGAAGCTCGTCAATTTCGCTGACACTTATGGTATAGGGGTTTGCATGGCCTTCTATCCTGACCCGGTAGTTGGGGTTGCTTATGAGCGTATGCGCCGTGTAATCAAGAACAAGCTCGTTGAGCTGCTGGGCGTCATAGTCAATTCCCACATTGTATGACCCGATATCAGGCCCGAATAAAATAAACTCGACAGCGGAAATCATTACCCGCCTGACAATCTCATTGGGCGGAAGTGTTCTGATGACCTCAACGTATTCAACCCTGGCAGCCGCACGAACGATTCTCTCCCTTTGCGGCAAATGGAATTTGTGGCCGACTGTCAGGGAAAAGCCGATGATGTGCGGGTAGCCGGTGCGGATTGAAGGTTCGATATTCCACCTTTCGGTTATCGGTATGGTCACCCCTGCCGCGGCGTCAAAGAGCAAAGAACCCCGTGTCATTGTTACATCGCCGAACACTGAAGTATTTTCCGGGCTGCCCCTGTACGCCGCAAGCAAACCCATGCCGCCCTGGATAAAAATATTGACAGGGTTTTCCTGGTTGCCCAGCCGCAGAAAGTTCCAGCGGAAAAAGGCCTGCGTTTCAAATGTCAGAATGTTGCGGGAATCATCTTCGGAACTGTAGTTTGCGCCGAACCTGGCTCCGATCATCATTGCGGGTGTAAGGCTGAGCTTTGGCTCCAGAATTATTTGGTACGACGTCCCATCAACAAGGATGTCGCTCATTCCAAGCCCTGCGCCCAGCGTCCAAAAATCCGTAAGCGGAAACAGTGACTGCGCATGCGCCCCGTTTACGAAAACCAAAAATACAGCAAAAAAAAGAAAAGACTTCCCGGACTTTTTTAAGACCTTAGTCTGTGGAAGCATGATAAACCTCCGCCTTTAAAATTTTTTAAATGCCTCTACTTAAACTAGTAGAAATGGAACAATAGTCAAACATAACGGTATAAAATAGGCTGATTTTTTTATTTCTTATTTATGTAACCATGATGAACCTCCATGTTGTTACTTTTTTGATTGCACATAAAATACTAGTGCACAGAAAAAAATAGTCAAGGAAATTTACAAAAAAAATCGCGAAAAATGCATTTTTTTTTGGAATATACCCGCCGGAGCAGGAAGCGGCAATGTCAAAGATTGTATGCCCTGCCCGCAGAGCCGGCGCTTGCGGACTCTTTACTCAAAAACGAAAAAACACTATACTTTAAGTGCCAAGGAGAAAATGTGGCTAAAGAAGAAGCAATTGAAGTTGAAGGGATTGTTCGTGAAGCTCTGCCCAATACCATGTTCAGGGTAGAATTGGACAAGCAGAAAGGACATCTCATACTGGCTCATCTTTCCGGGAAGATGCGTAAACACTATATCCGTATTGTTCCCGGCGATCGGGTGCGTATCGCCCTCTCCCCCTACGATTTGTCAAGGGGCCGTATCATTTACCGGGAACGGTAATTTGCCGGACGGCAATCCGCCGAACCCTCACTCTTTCAGGATTACCCATGTAGCGCCTGTTCCCCCCTCTCTGGCGGAGCTGTAACCGCTTTCGCCGGCGAAAGAGCAGGCTTCAATAAAGCGCCTGGAAAGTTCCCGCAGCACCCCTTCGCCCTGGCGGCAGTTCCCGTTTAAGTGGTGGCTGCCTTTGCCGTGGATAATCAGCAGCTTCTCGCAGCCTTTACTGCGGCTGTTTTCGAAAAAGGTTTCCAGGGCCGTCCAGGCTTCATCGCCGGTAAGACCGTGGAGGTCGATACTGGCATCGGGGGTTTTTCGGCGCAGCCTGGAACGGCGCTCACCCCGGCCTGAAGCCCTGCCGCCGCTTTCTTCCCGGCTATGGGCAAGGTCTTTATCATAAACATTTTCGTTTTTTTCTTTTACCGACTGCTTTTCCCACTTTTCAAGTATATCACCGAAATTCACACTCAGCTCCTTAGCACCATTAATAATTGATGAGCGCCCCTCTGGGTACCCAGCCGGATCTCCCGTCCGGCGACTGGACATAACTCCAGTCCTGGTGGAAAGCGCCCAAAAGTACCGGCTGGCCTTCGCCAAACCAGGCATTTACCGCACCGTTTATATCGGGAACCCTGTGGGCCGGGGTTTCTTTCAGAACCGCCGTCCCGCCGCCCGGGCTTAAACGGCGCATGGAACCCCAGCCCGCTTCCAAAACGATAAGGGCCAGTCCTATAGAAAATACCAGAATAACGACATTTCGAAAACCACGGCGGCCTTTGGAAGTTACGCTGACGCCGGATCTGCCGCTTGACAGGCCCCTGCCCAAACGCCGGCGGAAAACAAGCAGCAGCGTCCCGGCAGCAAGGACAAGCGCGATGAAAAACAGCCAGACGGGAAACGGAAGGCGCAATGGCCTCCACCTTTCGTCCTCGGTGAAGGTGAGCCCTAAGGCCCGCTCCATGTCCCTGCGCAGCGGGGCGAGGAAAGGCCCCGCAAGACTGTCCCGTTCATTCCGCCGTATTTCCGCAAGGGCCTGGGGGCGGCGGTTTTCTTCCCAAAGGCCCTGGACTCTGGCGAGCACCCGCTCGTATTCACCCTGCAAAAAGAAAAAGGCCGTTTCACGGGTTTCGGGGAAGGGGATTACCGTGATTTCAGCCACTGCGGCTTCCTCCATCGGCGTTTCCAGCACCGGGACTTCCGCCGGGGCCGTTTCCACCGCCGCGTCCTGAGGCCTGGGGGGCAAAACCGGGACGGTGATTCCCGGAACGCTCAAGTTAAAAGCCCCGGCCTGGAGCGAAAAGCCTTCCAGCGTCACACTGTTCTCGTCCAGGGGTATGATGCTGATTGCGTAAAGGAACAGCCCGTGCCCCAGGGCTTCCGGGGCCGCCTCGTTCAGAATGGCGTTGCGGGGAGCCCTGCCGCGGAAAAGCCCCCACGGCGCTTCCCGCTGTGCGTCCCAGTCCGAAAGCTCAAGGAAAAGCTCCCCCCGTTCCCCGGAGGGGAGAGCGTCAAGCGGGCCTAACCAGCGGAAAGCGGGGTTATAGCGCCTTGCAAGCGCGGAGGGCTGGAAGAAAGCGTATGTCACGCCGGTCTCCGCCTGTCGCCCCGGGACACTTACCCCAAAGGGCGCAAGGGCAGCCGCACCCGCCAGCAGGGGGATAAAACTGTACTCCACGCTTGTCCAGAGCTCGCCCTGGATAAATCTGCTTTCCGTCCTGACCCGTTCCAGCGCCAAAGCGCGGGGGATACTCGGGGGAGTGATGTTCACTTCCAGGGGGTTGGGGTGGTTTACAAGAACAAACACCGACCAGGTGCCGTCCACCGTGGGGCTGTCGGGGGATGTTTCTACCCGCAGCTCCAAAGTCTCCTGGGAAAAGAGAAGGTTCCCGGAAAAAAGAAACATAGATAGAAACACTAATAATCCGGCCCGTACCAGTCGTCTTCGCTTGCCCATTCCCTGTTCCTCCATTGTTCCTGCTCCATCTGCCTGATGTAAGCAAAAAGCGCCGCGTTATCCCCGCCTGTTCCCTCTCCCGCCAGTTCCGTGGTCTCAGGCTGCTGCGAACTGATTCTGTCAAGGACAAGCAGACTCAGTTCCAGATTCCGCTTGGCATCGATACGGCTGCCGTCAACTATCAGGGCGCTGCGGAAAGAGCTTACCGCCTGGGAATACTCGCCCTTCTCAAAGTAAATAATACCCATATTATAGTAGATACGGTGCCGCAGTTCCGGGTCATCCCGGCCCAGTTCCGCAAGGCCCCCCATAGCCGCCCGGTAGCGTTCCAGGGCAACGGCGCTTTCCCCCAGGGCAAAGTACACGACAGCCAGGCCGTATTCCGCATAAGGGGCAAACTCCTGGTGGGCCAGCGCCCTAAGGTATGACGATATGGCCTCTGTGTAAAAGCCCCGGGAAGTAAAAAAGTTGCCTTCCATGATAAGAAGCTTACCCTGAATCCGCGCACAGGAGGAAAGTAAAAGGAGCGCAAGGCAGATAAGGATCATGCCCGTTCTCTTTAACCACGAAGCAGAAATTCTGTTTTTTTTAACCACGAACGTCACGAACAACGGAGAGCTTGCTGTGTACGGGTTCGTGCGGTTCGTGTGGTTCGTGGTAAAATTCTCGAACATACTACCGCGCATACTGCCCCCCCTTTACTGCCGCCGCACTGGAACGCCGGGCGAAACCCATAAGCTTCATCCCCGCAAGGCAGGTCAGCGCGGCGAGGAGGAAAAGCCGCCAGCGGGGGCTTGATTCCCGCCGGTGGCCAACCAGGCGCGATTCGGCGTACAGGGAGTTTACGTAGTCCGCCAGGAGGCGGGCCGCGTCGTTGCTGTCGCCGGGTACATAGATGCCGCCGCTTCTTTCCGCGCCGGCGCGCAAGGCGGCGCTGTGGCGGGCGCTTATCACCGGCCTCCCTTCGGCGTTAAGGAGAAAGCCGTCGGGGGCGGCGGGGCTTGCTTCTATCGGCACAAGGCCCCCTTCGGCGGTGCCAAGGGCGACTGAGCTTACGGCTATCCCCGCCCGGGCGGCCCTGTCCACGGCCTGGCGGAAAGAGCCGGTCAGTTCTTCGCCGTCAGAAAAAAGGATGATGACCCGGCGGGTGGGCATGGCGTCCTGGAACGAGGCAGAGGCGGCGTTTATGAGGGATTCCAGGTTTGTCCCGCGTCCGGTAATGGCGGCGTTATCGAGGCTGTAAAGGAAACTTAAAACGGTTTCGTAGTCGTACGTGAGGGGGACAGCCAGCACCCCCCTGCCCCTGCCGATGGCGGTGGCAAAGCGCACGTCCGGCAGGCTGGAGACCAGTTCCCGGGCTATGCCGACACCCCGCTCGATGCGGGAAACAGCCGTCCCGTCCGCGGCAGGCGGGAGAGGCTGGCAGTCAAGGACATTCATGCTCCGGGAAAGGTCAAAGGCCAGCACCACGTCCACGCCCCGGCGGAATTCGGGCACAACCCTCATGCCCCATCGGGGGCCGGCAAGGGCGAGGACAATGAAGGCCGCGAAGAATATGAAAAGGATGTCCGAAAAAAGCATACGCAGACGCAGTTCCTTTAATAAAAGGGCGCGTTCTTCCTGGGGAGCGGCGGCGGCAAAGAGCGCGGCGCGGTGTAGGCTTTTGCGCCAGCGGACAACGGCGGCGGGGATAAAGGCAATGAGGGGGAACAAAAGGACGAGGATCTGCGGGTTATCAAAACTCATACCAAGGCCCCCAGTATGCGCCGCTTAACAAAACGCACCCCCAGAAAGACAGCAAGGGCGGCAGCGGCAAAGAAAGCATGGAAAGGCTCCTCCCGCCGCAGCGAGCCTGAGCGGCGCACAATCATCTCCCCCTGATCCAGACGGGCAAAGGCCGCGGCGAAAGCCTCCGCCGTGGGGGCGTGTATCCAAAAGCCCCGGCCGCTGTCGGCGATGCGCCTGAGATTCTCCGGGTCGTAGCGGGAGTCGAATGTCCCGGTGCGGAGCATGTTTGTCACCGGGTCTACATAGCTGAAAGGGATTATCCCGCTTGAGCCCACGCCGATAACCCACAGGGACACGCCCATGTCCCCAAGCATGGCGGCGGCTGTTTCCGGGTGTATGGAACCGGCGTTGTTCTCGCCGTCGGTGATAAGGACAACGGCCCGGCGGGGGGCCTGGGATGTGCTGATGTGGAAACCCGCCAGCGCCAGCGCCGTCCCGATAGCCGTGGCGTCCCCCATTTCGCCTATGGCCAGCGTGTCCATCCGGGAATGAAGGCTTGCGCGGTCGGTGGTCAGCGGCGTCATGATGGCCGCGTCCTCCCCAAAGGCGATAAGGCCGATGGCATCCTGCGGGCGCTTGTCGGCGAAATCCCGCATCAGCGCCAGCGAGGTGTCAAAGCGGTTGCGCCCGTCCATGTCAATGCCGGACATGCTCGGGCTTACGTCCATGGTAAAGATTATATCCGCGCCGCGGTTAAGCCAGATCATCTCGGTAAAGACAAAGCGGGGCCCTGAGGCAGCGATAAGGAGCAGGAAGACGGCGGTCAGTTCCAGAGCATGAAGGAAGCGCGTAAGGTAGGCGAGGTTTACCGGGGATTTAAAGGAGATGCCGCCCGGGGGCCCCAGGGCAAGGGTAAGGGAGAACAGCGGCCTGAAATACCGGGCGGCAAGGAGTATGAGCGGAACAGCGATAAAGGCCGCCAGTACAAAGAGGGGCCGCTCGAAACCTATACTCACCGGCCCTCCTCCCCGGCGCTTTCGGCGGCTTCCTGTTTCGGCTGCCGCTCCTCCCTGTCCAGGGCAAGGATAACGCTCTCGGTCTCTTTCAGCGCCCGCTGGAACTCGCCTTTGTCCACCGGCCTCCCGCTAAAACGCAGGGTGTCCCAGCCCCGGAAAAGGCCGCACAGGAACGCGGGGGCAAGCCCGTCTGAGGGGCCTGCAAGCGGCACATCAAGGAACTCCGCGGGGGTAAAGGAGCGGCAGTTGACCCCCGTAAAGGCGCTTAAAAACTCCCGGAACTCCGCCGCAAGAAGGCTGAGGTAGTAGCCGGGGTTCCCGTTTTTCCCAAGACCCCCTTCGTGCCCCAGCCGCCGCAGGAACTTCATCATGGCCCGCAGGAGGCGTCTGCGATGCATACGCAGCCAGAAGCCCCTGAAGTTCCGTCTGCCCCACACGGCAACGGCGATTCCCAGAAACAGGACAAGGAGGATCAGCGAAATGCTCCCGTACACCAAAAGCCCCGTTCCCGGAACCGCCATAGGGGGAGCCGGCCCTGAAAGATCCATCCAGGCGGGGTTAAGCACGGACGCCACCTGCACCCGCTGTGCCGCAAGTACCAGGGGTTCCCCGCCCGGGGGGAAGAAATCCATAGGGGGGAGGTACAAGACCCCCGGCGCGAAGGGGACAAAGTCTATAAGGAGCCTTAAGCCCCCGCGGCGCTCCAGCGCTACGCGGCGTATCAGCAGTTCCGGGCTGTAATGAAGGTTTTCGGGGTTGTCAACAACAAAGGGCTCAAGGGCCTCGAACGCCCCGCCCAGAGGGACGACAAGGCGGCCGGTATCGCCCACAAAGACCGTCCGGGGCAAGAGGAACGCCTCCTGTGCCGAAAGGGGGGGAGGGAAAGAAAGCGTTATACCCAGGAAGATGAAGGCGAGGAAGCAAAGGGGGCGCGGAGGGAACGGCACGGGGAAGCGGCACATCATTTTACGGGGTGTTTCTTTAATATGGTTTTAATCCGGTTACCTGAAAACAACATACAGCCCCCTCCGTATGATGCTTATTATAGCAATATTCGGGTGTTTGTCAAAGGGAGGGAGCTTTGCTTACGCTACGGGATAACCGCGCTGGTTATTGGCCCCCAGGGGCCCTTCTTGCCATTGTTCTCGATTTGGGCCGCTATGTAGCAGGTCTTTCCTGAGTCTGTGGGTTTGAATTGAATAACCTTTTTTTTCTGCGTTGTAGAGAACGAGCTGTGAAGTTCCTCCTGATCCCGCGGCGGGGTTTCTCCGTGCGCGACAACGCTGTAGAAAACACGGAAACTCTTGTTTGCAGGGTCATCGGGGCTTCCGTTAATATAGATCAAGCGCAGGCCCAATTCGTATTTGCCTTCCAGATACGTTTCAACGGCAAGCTGCGCCGTGGGCGTTCCGCTGGGAGTGGGCTTTTTGTCCGGCACCTTGAGCCCCAGTGAAACATAGATGCTTGAGTCCAGCGGCGGAATAGTCAGATGCTGTTTTTTGAATGCACGGGCGGCGGTTTCAAGATCGGAAAAAGCTACCCTGCACTTTTCCTTTGCAACCGGCGTGCATGTTTCTTCGTTCTGTACTTCATGGAACGCAAGGCGGGCCTTCTCTACCGTTTTTCCAAAGGTTTTTACATCTTCCGCGTCGATCTTCCACGCTTTGGCATTGGGGGTGATAACTTCTACCCACTTGGACGCCATTGCCAATTGCCCCGCACGCGAGGAGGGCCACCAATCTTTGCTTTTCGACATTGTTTTCTCCTGTCTTTTTAAATTTTTTACGGCAAGTTCACTGCAAACAAGCCTGAGCTTGGTTCAGGCAAGCCTGAGGTTGGCCCAAGCAAGCCTGAGTTTAAGCCAGACAAGCCTGAGGTTGGTTCAAGCAAGCCTGAGGTTAGCTCAGGCAAGCTTGAGGTTGGTCAAGCAAGCCTGAGGTTGACTCAAACAAGCCTGAGTCCATGCCAAGCATGCACCCGCACGGTTCAAGCGCTCATGGTATTAATTCTAAGATATTGCACGGGGAAATGCAAATTTTTTAGGAAAAATACGATATTTGGCTAGCTCAGCCTCCAGCCTTTGCTTGAAGCTCCGCAATCTGCAAGCGGAGTTTTTCGATTTCCACATCTTTACCAGCGATTTCCGCATCTTTGCCAGCGATTTCCGCATCTTTGCCAGCGATTTCCACATCTTTGCCAGCGATTTCCGCAGCCTGGTCAGCGACCACGCCCTGCCACTTTTCACGTTCTCGCTGTTCTGCGTCGTCTATCGCGGAGGCTTCGTTAAGGCGGGCATAGTGGCGCAGTCGTTCCCGTTCCCGAAATTCAGGGCTTACGGAAATTCTCTGATAAGCGTTAATCGCTTGTTCCATGATAGGTTCCTCCAATGCTTTTATTTGCGCCAGTTCTTCTTCTGTGTTGGCTTTAAACAACGACAGCCATAGCAGAAGTTTGTTGCTGGCCTTTAATTCAACGGCGGGCAGTTTCTGCAGTTCAAAAAAGTGCAGACTCATCTTGTCGGATAGGTGTTCGTGACGTGTTACTTCAAGAGGACAGAACTCGGAGTGAAAATGGGCGCACTCAAACTGGTTAAAGTCGATAATGCTGATAACAACGGTACGGGGCAAATTTCTATACTTGCCGCCTTCGGGCAATGAACTGGAATATTCCCGTGCCCAGTAGTAGAGTACCCTTTCGGTATAGCCTCCTTCTCTGGCGACCTGGATTTCCAGGGCAAGACGCTGACCGTCAACGGTCATGTTTATATCCAGGCGGCAGAACTTTTCGCCAAGGTTTTCCGGCGGGATGTCGGGGTTAGTGACTTCAAAGTGCCCGATACTTTCCTGAGGGATGCCCAGGAGCGTGGAAACGAGGTTTTTCAGCAAATCCTGGTGCTTGACAAAAAGCATTTTGAACAGGGTGTCGGTTTTGAAGGTGTACTCTAACTTTGTCAATTCTGTCGCCTCCTACAGAAATAATAGTACACAAATGGAAAATGATCAAATGAGTGCAATGATGCCGCTTGCTATCAGCAGTTTTTTGCTTGGACTTGATTATTAGATATACCACGAACCACACAAACACCACGAACTTGTAATTTGCCAGTTTTCATTTTTCGTGAGTGTTCGTGCTGTTCGTGGTTATAAATTCTTCATTCTGATCGACGCGCTCTCCGCCCGCTTGATGCGGGCTACGGCGCTGCGGTACTTGCCCTCAGGAATGGCCGCAGAACTCAGGGGCGAACAAGCCGGAAGCCAAGATTGTGGAACCTGACCGGAGGGCCGCCGATACGAATGGCGGAATGCGTGTCGTCGGCGGCACTGACAAAGCTGCCGCCGCGAACCACACGGCTACCGCCAGCGCCAGGGCCGCGCGGGTTATTCAGATCCTCGGGGTTTGGGAAAGGTGTGGCATGCCAGTCCCATACCCATTCCCACACGTTCCCGTGCGTGTCATACAGGCCCCACGCATTCGCACGCTTTTGCCCAACCTGCCGGGTCATACCGCCCTGGTCAGGGGGAACACCGTACCACGAATATATACCAAGAGCAGCTTCATTGTTGCCAAAATGCCAATACCATGCCGGATTGCTCCCAGCGCGGTTGGCGTATTCCCACTCCGCTTCGGTCGGTAGCCGGTAGCCGTTTGCTGCCCAATCTACCTCCACATCAGCGCTTGTTATCGGATGTCCGCTTTCCGGAACCCTGTTCGTTATCGTATACACCGGCGTACGATTGTGCCTATCGCTTAACTTGTTGGCAAACTCCACCGCGTCAAAC
>Ga0209755_10007069_pt1 | contig 12241 bp, 7 predicted proteins | sample TergutCo191P1_FD_187301 | JGI IMG/M metagenome (GOLD analysis project Ga0209755, IMG submission 187301) | Cornitermes sp. P1 segment gut microbial communities from Petit-Saut dam, French Guiana - Co191P1 (SPAdes) (version 2) | ecosystem: Host-associated > Arthropoda: Insects > Digestive system >... | reverse complement strand
CTCGCTCAGGTATGCGTCTGGTCTTTCGGCCACGGCCTGCCTGAGTTTTTCCCGGTCTATCTTGCGCTTGCGCTGCCTTTTGACTTTCCTGTCGTAGTACCCCTCGGCAAATTTCCGTTTCCAGTCGCAGTACGTCCTGGGCGGTATCTTGAACGCTTCCCGCAGTCCCACGAAAGTGTGCCCTGTTTCCTTATACTCTACTGCTCGCTTCCTGTAATCCTTGCTGTACGCCATGCTTTTATTGTCGGCATTTTTCTGGGGATTGTAAAATTAAATTACCATACAGCTTCGCTTCCAGCGATTTGAGCGGCAGAATCTCGATGAAGTGCGCCCAGCTCAATTGTGTCGCAGCCTGCGACACAATCTCGAAATCCGGGAACTGCTCGGTGGCCTGCATCATGCGGCGCAGGTTGCGTGCCTCGAAGCTTCGCCCGTATTTTTCCGTCAATTGCGCGGCGAGGCTCGATACGACTTGCTTGCCGTAGTCGGCGCGCTTGTTTTCCAGGACGTCCCTGTTGACGCGCCTGCCGATTTCCCAAAAAAGCAAAACCGTTGCGCCGCTTGCGTGGGCGTAGATGGCACGCCGGCTTTGCTCAATCAGCTCGGATATTTCACTGAAAAGCACATTGCCATTATTCATCGGCTCTTTTTTCCTAAAAAGATTGCTGTCGCCAATTGAAATATTACGGAAAGATTGCACGAGGATCAAGATGGCTTTAAGCGACAGCATTTTCAATGCCGCTTCCCCCTTGGTTCTGGACTGCGGTGAATACACGGCTTTGAGGATGCCTCTTTCTGCGTTCCCCCTCATTGTTGATTTGCTATACAAGGGGTATATATTTTTTGCGAAAAAAATGCATGAAAGCCCGCCGGCGGGGCTCGGCGCTGGCTGCGACGAGCTGGCTGCGCTTTAGCCCGGCGGCTTCGCGGGGGGATTTTGCGCGGCGGCGTGCTTGTCGTGGATGAAGCGCTCGAGGTAGACGTTGAGCTTGTCGACGTCGATGGGCTTGGAGATAAAGCCGGAAAAGCCGTTGTTCATGAACATTTCGGCGGAGTCCTTGACGGCGTTGGCGGTGAGGGCGACGATGGGGTGGGCATAGCCCATGTCGCGTATGATTTTCGTGGCCTCTATGCCGTCCATGCCGGGCATCATGTGATCCATGAAAATAATGTCGTAGGCTTCGCCGCTTTTGACTTTATCGATGGCCGCCTGGCCGCTTTCGGCGGTTTCGACGGCGATCTCGTAGGACATCAGAATTCCCTCGGCGACGTACAGGTTTATGTCCACGTCGTCCACCACCAGCACGCGGCCGTAGGGCATGGGCTCCAGGGTGAACTTGCCGGTTCTGTTGCGGGACTTTTGCGTCATTTCCAGCTTTTGCAGATGCTCGGCGGCTTCCCTGCCCAAAGCGCCTGAGCCGTTTGTTTTCTGCGGCAGGCGCACGGTAAAGGTGGTGCCCTCGCCAATGGCGCTTTCCACCATGACTTCGCCCTGCATCATTTTTATCAGCGAATGCGCTATCGACATGCCCAGCCCGGTGCCTTCAATGGCGCGGTTGCTTTGAATGTTGAACCGGGTAAACTCGGCGCTGAACAGGCGGTCAATCTGCTCGGCGGTCATGCCCTGGCCGGTGTCGGTGACGCCGATGACCAGGATCGCCTCGTCGGGCTCCGCGGCGGGCTCCAGCGCAAAGGACAGGGTTATAAGGCCCTCCTGCGTGTACTTGTAGGCGTTTGACAGGAGGTTGTTCAGTATTTGCTTGATGCGCAGCTCGTCGCCGACAAAGCAGGCCGGCAGGCTTTCGTCGACCTTCAGCTCAAAGCCGATTTTCCTGCTGTCGAAGTACATCAGGTTGAGCTGCACCGTGTCCTCGATCAGGCTTGTCGTCTCGTAGGCGGCGGGGATGATTTCCATTTTGCCGGCTTCCACTTTGGACAGATCGAGAATGTCGTTGATGATCGTTAGCAGCAATTTCGACGAGCTGTAGATGCGCAGAAAGGCCTCTTCGGTCTCCGTGGGGTGGGTTTCCTTCTGGAGCTGGATTTCGGCGATGCCCAGGACGGCGTTCATCGGGGTGCGAATCTCGTGGCTCATGCGCGCCAGGAAGCGGGTTTTCGAGCGGCTTTCCTCCTCGGCGATTTCGCGGCGCTGCATTTCGGCGACCATTTTCTTGCTTTCGCGCAGGTCGCGCAGGTAGACGGCAAAGCCCTGCCCGCCGCTGAACTTCACGGGGACTATGGTCACCTCGCTGGGAATTGTCTCGCCGTACAGGGTCATGGAGGGAAACTCAAACCTGAGCATTCCCTCCCGCAGGGCTTTGGCGCAGCACTCGCTGACGGACTTTTCGATCTGCTCCCTGTTCTGCTCGTAGTTCGGGAAAGTGTAGCGATAGTTGTTGACAAGGTATTTTCGGGCAACGCAGGCGGCGTTTCCGCGGCGCCTGCAAATTTCGCAGTCCGTTTTGCATACCCCAAAGGCCTCTTCCTCCGGGTAGGTTTTCGCGAGCAGCTCGCCCGGCTTTTTGCCAAACAGCTCTATGGTGGCCTGGTTGCAGTCGATGGCCTGGCGGTTTTCGTCAAGCAGGTAGCAGGCCAGGGGCGAAGCGTCCAGCACGAGCTTCACGCGCTCCTCGGCCTCGCGCTCTTTCGCTATCGCCGCTTTTATCTGGGTCATGTCGCGGCTGTACTCGAGGACGGCGTTGTCTCCCTGGTACTTCACTCGGACAAAGGTGGTCTCAACGGGGATGAGGGAGCCGTCGGCTTTTTCGCAGACGTACTCGGAGCTGGCCCCGCCTTCCTCGAAGGTTTTCATGATAAGGCCGTCAAGCAGCTTTTTCGAGTCGGTGCCGTCCGGCTGGAGGGGCGGCATGAAAATGGCCTCTTTGGCGAGGAAGCTTTCCTTGTTGGAAAGGCCGAACATGCGCACGGCTTCCCGGTTGCAGTCCAGCGGCGTGAGGTTTGTGTCGTAAAGGCATATCGCGATGGGTATGGCGTTCAGCATGAGCTGGACGCGCTCCTCAGCCTCCTGCACTTTTTCCGCGGCCTCCATAAGCGGGCGCAAGTCCTGCGCGTAGCATGCCGCCACGAAATGGTCCTTCTCAGGAAGCCGCACGATGTTTATGTCAACGGGCACAATTTTATTGTCAATCAGGTGCGTCCACCTCTGCCGGAGGCGGCCTTCCTCAAACGCCTGCGCAAACATCGCCTTGAACTTTTCCCGCGTCGGGGTTCCGCAGGGCTGGGAGTCGGTCGAGAAATCGAAAAAGCGGCCCATGACTTCGCTCTTGTCGGAAAGGCCCAGAAAGCTGACCATGGCCTCGTTGCAGTCAAGCATTTCGAGGCTCTTGTCCCACAGGCTGCCTGGGATGGGAAGCGAGTTGTACATGAGGCGCTGCTTGCGGATGGCCTCGCGCTCCCCTTGCATTGCCATTTTTATCGGGCGCAGATCGCTTGTGTACGCGGCAAGCATGTACTTCCCCTGGCGCGTGAAGCGCACTAGGGTGATTTCCGCGGGCAGCGGCTCGCCGGACGCGGTTTGGTGCATCCACTCGAACTGCGCGCGGCCATCGATAAACGCCTGCTTGACGAAGGCGAGGGCCTTTTCGCTCGAGGGCGTGCCGCAGGGCTGAAATTCCGGCGAGAGCGTGAAAAAATCCTCGATGTACTGCCTCTGGTCGGCGAGCCCGAACATTGTCACCGACTGCTTGCTGGTGGCGACGAGGCTGTAGTTGTCGTCCCAAATGTTCATGACGAACGGCGAGGAGCTGAAAAATATCTCGTTGAGCTCGTTGGTCTCGCGCTCGTTTTGCATGGACCTTTTCAGCTTGCGCAGCATGACGCCCACGCCAACCAGGCTGGCCACCGCGAACAAAACCGTGGCGGTGATGCTGGCCAGCGGCGCCAGGACGTTTGACAGAATGTATATGGCGGAAATGCGGGTGACAACGTACCAGCCGGTGGTTTCCAGCGGGGCGCCTATGTAAATCATTCTGCCGCCGACGTAGAAGCCGCCGCCGGTAACGGCCCTTACCATCTGCGCGAACCTGCCGCCGTCAATCTCGTTTTTGTTCTGCAAAATAAAATCGCCCAAGGCGCCCGGCGCCAGCGCCGCCTCGGTCGGCAGCGCGGCGGGAGCCATGGCCGGATTGGGGTGCAGGAGGACGTTGCCGGCGGCGTCCATGATGAATGAGTAGCTGCCCGACATGGCGTCGGTCTCGGCGATATGCGCCGACAGCGCCGAGATCGGCATGCCGATGGCAACCACGCCGAGGCTGTCGTCAAGATCGCCCACGGTGCGGGCGCTGGCAAAGACAAGCTGCCGAGCGGCGCCGGCGTAAGGCAGCGCGAAGGCGATTTCGCCGGGCCTTTGCGCCGCGGCCGCGTACCAGGGGCGCTCGCTGGAGACCCAGCCGGTCGGCGGCTCCAGGGCCGCGCCGCCGGAAAAGCCGGTCCCGTCGGGAAAGCCCACGTAGACCTCGGCCGCGCTTTCGCCGGCCTGCGCCGCGGCGGCGAAATGCGCCATGACCGCCTCCCTTTCAAAGCTCGGGCTGCGCAGCAGCATGGCGTTGTGCTCGACCATGCTGCCCTTGAGGGAAATCCAGCCGTCGATGTGGCTGACAAGCGCCCTGTTCTGCTGGCGCATTGCGCTGATGCTTTCGCTGTAGGCGGAAAGGTACGACGTCACGCCGGAAACTATGGCAAAGGCAACCAGCCCTGCCACGATCAGGATTAGCGCCGGGGTAACAATGTCGCGCTGCTTCTTGTCTTGGATGTTGCGGCCTCCTTAGCTCAGCGCTTCGCCAAACGGCGCGCTGTTTAGGGCGCCAAGCAGAGCTCTGCTTGGCGGCGCCATATTGCGGCGCAAATCAGATTTCGCCGCTGCCATCGGCCTTCTCCGCCGCCAATTTGAGCTGCTTTTCCTTTGGCAGCCATTTTTCCAGCACGCTGTTCAGCTTGACCACGTCCACCGGCTTCGACATGAAGTCGCTGAAGCCGTTTTCCAGGAAGAACTGGCGCATCCCGGAGACGGCGTTTGCGGTCAGCGCCACTATCGGCAGCCTGGAAAAGCGGCTGTCCTCCGCGCCGAACTGCCGTATCCGCCCGGTGGTTTCCACGCCGTCAAGGCCCGGCATGAGGTGATCCATGAACACTATGTCGTAGCGGCTGGCCCTGACCGCGTCAAGCGCTATCTCGCCGCTTTTGCAAAGGCTCACCTGCATGCCGTAAGGCGCCAGAAGGCCCTTCACCACTTTCAGGTTTGTGACAATGTCGTCGACAATGAGGACGTTGGCTTCCGGCGCCGTGAAGCTGGCCGCGAAGCCGGTGTTCCCGTGATAGGAAAAGCTCTCCTGCTCGCCGTTCAGCACGTTCGCCACCGGCAGAGAGTGAACCGGCATGGCAAGGGCGGTCACGCCCTTTTCCGGAACCGTCTCGCCAAACTCGGTGAGCACCACGATTTTCGTGCCGGAGCCGGCGTCCACTATCGCGTCGATGTTTTTTCGGTACATGTCGAACGAGACAAAGGCGACGGTGTAGCTGCCGGCGGCCAGCTTCTCAAGCAGGTCGGCGTCGCCGGAAACCAGCGAGCGCTCGACCCCCAGGCTGTCCAGCGCAAATGCCAGCGAGTTCGCGTATATGCCGCGCGTCTCGTAGATCAGGGCGCTTTTGCCGGCGGCGCCTTCGACGCGGGCAATGGGCTTGCCGGAGCGCACCTGCTGGGAAAAGCTTATCGTGAAAGTGCTGCCGTGCCCGTACTCGGAGCGGACGCCCACCGTCCCGCCCATGGCCTTTACCAGGTGCGACACGATCAGCAGGCCCAGCCCGGCGCCTTCGGTGCCTTTGTTTTTTTCCTTGTCCACCTGGACGTACTCGTCGAACAGCTTGCTCAGGTCCTCGCGCTTTATGCCGCGGCCGGAGTCCTCGACGTCGATCTCCAGCCTCACGGCGCCTTCGCCGCCGGCGCTCTCGCCGGCCATTTCCCCGCGGACGCTCAGGAAAACAAAGCCGCCGCTGCTGGTGTACTTCACTGCGTTGCTGAGAAGGTTGAGCAAGACCTGGCGTATCCTGACCTCGTCGCCGCACAGCGAGTCCGGGATAGCGCTGTCCACGTTGACAACAAAGCGCAGGTGCGAGTCCATGACGCGCATGCGGATGATGCTGATGATGTCGTTGAGCAGCGAGGAAAACTGGTAGTCCGCCGGCACGATCTCCAGCACGCCCTTCTCGATTTTCGAGATTTCCAGGATGTCGTTGATGATGGCCAGCAGGTTCGTGCCGGCCTGCTTGACGGTGAGGATGTGCTCGCGCGCGGCGTTGAGCGTGTCGGCGCGCAGCGCCAGCTCCGTCATGCCGATGATGGCGTTCATGGGCGTTCGGATCTCGTGGCTCATTTTTGCCAGGAACTGGGTCTTCGCGCGGTTCTCGCGCTCGGCGGCTTCGCGGCGCTGCATTTCGGCAATCATCATCTTGCTCTCGCGCAGATCGCGCAGGTAAACGGCAAAGCCGTAGTCGTCGCGGTACGCCACCGGCACGACCGTAACCTCGCAGGGAATCGCCTCGCCGTGCAGCGCCACCGTCGGGCACTCGAACTTCAGCAGCCCCTCCTCCAGCGCCCTGCCGAAGCTCGCCGCCATCGGGGCGGCGCTTTGATCGCCTGCGTCGCCGGCAAAAAAAGTGTAGCTGTAATTGCGGACAAGGTGCCGGCGGGCGATGCAGGCGTCGCGCCCGTACTGCCCGCACTCCCTGCAGTTCGATATCCGGCAGCGCTCGAAGCCATCCTGATCCGGGTAGGTTTCCGCGAGGAGCTGGCCCGGCTTTTTGGCAAACAGCTCGATGGCCGCCTGGTTGCAGTCAATCGCCTGGCAGGTCTCGTCGAGCAGGTAGCACGCCATGGGCGAGGCGTCCAGCAGCAGCTTGATGCGCTTCTCCGCCTCGCGCTCGCTTTCGATGGCCTCGCGCTCCCTCTTGATGACGTCGCGCTCCCGATCCATCACTTCCTTGATCGGGCGCAGGTCGCTGGAATACGACACCAGGCTGTACCTGCCGCGCCTGATCCGCGCTATGTTGACGTCCATGGGGAGGGGCTCGCCGTTCAGCGTCTGGTGCATCCACTCAAAGCGCACGTGCCCGGTTTCAAAGGCCTCTTTCAGGTAGCCCTGCGCCTTGTCCCGCGAGCGGGCGCCGCAGGGCTGGAACTCGGGCGAAAGGTCGAAGAAGCGCTCGACGTACTGCTCGGCCGAGTTAAGCCCGAACATTTCCACGGCCTGCGGGCTGGCCGAAACCAGGGCGAGGCTTTCGTCCCACATGTTCATGACAAGCGGCGAGGCGCTGAGAAACACCTCGTGCATGTCATGGGCCTCGCGCTCGCTCTTCATGGCCAGCCTCAGCCTGCGTAGAACGTTCCCGGCGCCGAGCAGCGCCGTCACCGCAAGCAAAAGCGTGGCGGCAATGCCCAGAAGCGAGGGAAAGACGTTTCTGACAATGCGCGCCGTGGGCATGCGGGTGACAACGTGCCAGCCTATGCCCGCCAGCGGGGCGCCGATGTAAATCCCGCCGCCGCCCATGTAAAAGCCGTCGCGCGTCACGGCCTCGAACATTCGCGCGTGCCTGCCGCCGCCGACCGCCAGCTTGCTGACGAACTCAAGGCCGCCGACGGGCGCCAGCGCCGGATCCGGGTGCAGCAAGATAAAGCCCTCGGCATCCAGAACGAAAGAGGCGCTGTGCGGCATCTCGCCGGCGCCCGCCAGGTAGGCGGCCAGCGCGCCGAAGGGCATGCTCAGCGCCACCACGCCAAGGCTGTCGTCATGGTCGGCCACGGTGCGCGCGCCCGCAAAGGCAAGCCCGCCCAGCGCCGCCTCCATGTAGGGCGGCGTGAACACCGCCTCTCCCGGCCTTTGCGCCGCGGCCACGTACCATGGGCGCTCGCGCAGGGCAGGGCCCGCCGCGCCGGCGATTCCAAGGCCGGAAAACCCCGTCCCGTCCGGAAAGCCCACATGCGCGTCGAACACGCCCTCGCCTGCCTCGGCGATGGCTGCAAAATAGGCGACGATCGTTTCCGTGTCAAATGCGGGGTTGCGCAGCAGCATGGCGCTGTACTCGACCAGGCTTAGCTTTAGCGCCGCCCAGCCGTCGATTCGGTTGATCAGCGCCCTGTTTTCCTGGCGGATGGCGCGAAGGGTCTCGCCGTAAACGGAAAGGTACGAGAGTATGCCGGCCGCGACGGCCATGGATACAAGGACCGCCCCCGCCAGGACCATGAGTGGGACCGCGAAATCGCGCTGCTTCCCTGCCGCCCTGCCGCGGCGCCGCCCTGCCATGCCTCTGAACCCCATACTCACCTACAATTGTAGCGCAAATCCGAAGGCATTACCAACCGGCGGCGCTCACCTTTCCCAGAAGCGCCACCACTGCTTTTTCACCATGCCCATGTCCGTCATCACCTTTTTCAGCGCCGCCTCGCTGGGCTGCGAGAGCCTGCCCAGCGGCAGGCGCGTCGGGCCGCTGGGCAGGCCAAGCCAGGCGGCGGCCTGCTTCACGGGGATGGGATTGGTCTCGATGAAAACCGCCTTTACCAGCGGAAGAAGCTCAAAGTGCAGCTCGCGCGCCCTGCCGAAGTCGCCCGAGAGGCAGGCCGAAACCAGCGCCTTTACCCTGGCCGGCGCTATGTTTGCCACGACCGAAATCACGCCGTCGCCGCCCAGCGCCGCAAGAGGCAGCGTCAGCGCGTCGTCGCCGGAAAGCACCGCAAAGGCCTTGCCCTCAGCCCTGCGCGGCGCGGCCACCTCGCGCAGCACGTCGCCCATCTGGCCGATGTCGCCGGAGGCCTCCTTCACGCCGGCAATGCCCGGCAGGCGCGAGATTTTCTCCAAAAGCGGCGTCTGGATGTTCCGCCCCGCGCGCGAGGCGATGTTGTAGACAAAAACCGGAATGCCCACGGCGCCGGCCGCCTCGAAGTGCCTGAGAAGGCCGTCGTCGTTTGGCTTGTTGTAGTAGGGAGTCACCACCAGCGCCGCGTCGGCGCCCAGCCGCATGGCCCGCTCGGTGTACTTGGCCATGTACTTGGTGTCGTTCGAGCCCGTCCCAACCATGACCGGAACGCGCCCCTTTGCCGCCTCCAGCGCCGCCTCGATGAGCCTTTCCTCCTCGGCGTCCTCGAGCGTGGGCGTTTCCCCGGTCGTTCCCAGCGGAAGAATGCCGTCGATGCCCTCCTCAAGCTGGAATTCGATCAGGCGGCGAAAGCCGTCGTAGTCAACCTCGCCTGAATCCTTCATGGGGGTTATGAGCGCCGTAAAGGCGCCGCGAAATTCTGCCATGCTGGGCTCTCCTTCAAAGTGGGCGCCCCCGCCGCGGCTCGGCGTTCCGAAAGCTCCCCCTATACAATGAAGTCTAGCCCGAACCGGCGCTTTTTGCAATGACAGCGCCGCGCAGCCGAAAACGCCCGCGCCGCAGGGGCGGCGCCGCGCATCGGGAGAGCCCGCGCCCGCAGGAGTGGCGCCGCGCATCGGGAGCATCGCCTGCCAGGAGCGCTTGCCGGGGCAGGCAGGCCACGGCGCGCAGGCTCGGCGCTGCCTGCAAGCGGCGCATGCGCCAGCCGGCAGCAGGGCCCGCGCCGGCCGCCAGGGAAGCGGCGGCGCTAGAAGCGCACGGCCTCAATCATGTAGCGGACGTTGTGGGTGTTGCCGGCGGCCTGCCTCATTTCGACGACGAAAACCATCGAGTCGCCGGAGGGGGACACCAGCACCTGCCGAATGCGGTACGAAAGAATGCCCTGGCGCCAGACGCCCGGCGAGCCGACGGCAAAGCTCCTCGCCTGCCCCGGCCTGCCTGCCGGCCAGCGCCGCATGTTGATGACAAACGACGAGCGAAGGCCGGCGCCGCTGCCCTCCACCGTCTGCACGAGCGTCGCCTCGTGGTAAATCGTCTCCGCCCCGGACGCGAAGTCCCTGAACCGAATGGTCTCGTTGCGCAGCGCCGGATCCCCGGCCAGCGCTATGTAAAGCGGCTGCCCCTGGTTTGGAAAAACAACCCCGTGGCGCTCGGCAAGCGGCGCGTTTCGCGCAATCAGCGAGTGCATGGCGCCGGACCCGCTCTGCCCTGCCACTATGGGCCTGTCGTGGGTGTAGGAGGCGCGGCCGCCGGGGACAAAGTCGTTTCCGGCAACGTCAACGACGAAAAGATCGGCCCACGGGCGCAGGGTGCCGGAGCGCACGCCGTACTGGGCAAACATGTAGACGCTGCCGTCCGCGGAGAAGCCAAGATTAACGAATGTCGCCGAATCGCCCGCCCAAAGGGCCGGGGCGCCCGCCGCAAGCATCCCCGCCAGCGCAACAAGAACTCGCCTGAACATCATCCAAGTCCTCCCTACCATTGATTATCGGACGCGCGGCGCAAGTCTTGAGAAAAACAGCCGCAATGGCTATGCTGAACGCATGACCCTCTCGAACAGGAACGCGATTTTCAGGTGCGCGATGGCGCTTTCGCTCGCCTTCCTGGCGCTGTGCATAGCCGCCCTGCCGATTGCCATCCCCGTCTATGCCGAGATGGAGGCCGAGATAGCGCTGCGCCCCGGCGGCTTTTTCCAGGCCGTCCTGGCGCTGCGCTTCGAGCCAAGGCTGCTGGCAGCGCACGTCGCAGTGGCGCTGGCGGCGCTGTACTCGCTTACGGCGCTGGCGTTCATCTACTTTTTCTTCGAGAAAACCCAGTCGCCGGAAATCCTGTTCGTCGCCTTCTTCGCCGCGTCCCTCTCCCCCGAGGCGCTGCGCCTGGCCCTCCCCCTGGCGCGGGCCTACGACGCGCCGGCGCTGCACCTGCTCATGGCCTCCCGCGCAATTCTGTTTGGCAGGTATTTCGGCCTTTTCTCGCTGTTTGCCGCCAGCGTCCACGCCGCGGGCTACCAGGCGCAGCAGCAGCGCAACGCGATTTTGATAATAGTGGCAACGACAACGTTCGTGGCGCTGGGCATGCCCGTCGACACCCAGGTCTGGGACTCCAGCCTGGCCATGCTCAGCGGCTACGCCTCGATGTTCCGCCTGGTCGAGGCAGGCCTTTTCCTCCTGACCGCCGCCAGCTTTTTCATAGCGGCGCGGGCTCGCGGCTCGCGGGAGTTCGTCCTGGTCGGCGCCGGCGCAGTCCTGGCGCTTGCCGGCCGCGCCGTCCTCCTCCGCGCCGACACCTGGGCGGCGCTTCCCATAGGCCTGCCCCTGCTGGCCTTCGGCACCTGGCTGGTTTGCACCCGCCTGCACAGGGTTTACCTGTGGCTGTAGCGCCGGCGGCGGGCGCGGGGGCGGGGGGGCAGGCATATTTCATCTTCCTTGATCCTGACCAGATCAGCGCGTTTCATGCAGGCACGGCGACCGAACCCGTGCGCTCGAATACGGCAGGGCGAATATCGTCAAACTGCATGATGTCGCCGTAAAGCGAGACGAGCATTTTTTCGAGTTCCTCAACGCTGTCTCCCTGTGTCCAGTAATCGGGATACTGGTTGAGAAAGCCGATATACCCGCCTTCCTTTGCCTCCCAGCATGTATACGACAACCGCATTGCGCATTCTCCTATGAATGCCAGTATAGCGGGTTTGCGGTCATTTCTCAACAGAAGCGCGCGCTTACTGCAAGGCGAGGCGATTGCCAGCAGCCGCTCAGCAGCCGCGCTCGGTGATATTAAAGTCGGCACCCACGCCGAGCTTGAGCCTGAAAGTGCTGCAGTCGGTGATATTTTCCCTGTTGCTGATATCTAACCCGTCGCTAGGATCGTTCATGCCCCCTGCCTGCTGAGGCAAGAGCGACCACGTCTCCTGGCACGCGGGCGGCAGCGCTGGAAAGCCCGCCCCCGCAGGCAGAACGCTCGCGCTCAAAACGCGCGGCCAAAGCCGATGCCGAACCTGATGTGGTGCACTGGACCAGAGGAGGGACTGGTACCGTAGGCGTAGAAGGAACGCCCGAACACTATTGGGAAACTTACAAAAGGATTCACGAAAAAACCGCCTGGCCGACCAGGATCGATTCTCCAGCCAACGGCTGGAGCAAGCAAAAAACCCAAAGCCCCACGGATGCTAAGCTCAGTCGTGTAGAAATATGTAGGGGTAGGGTGCCACCGCCTTATCTCCTCCGTAATAAGGCGCTCTGCAATGCCTCCTCCAGCGCCAAGCTCAATGTAAAGCCCGGATATAAACGGGAAAAAACGAGCGGTTGCCACAAGTCCGGCGGCATACCGCAGGTCATACCAAAAGCCATCTCTAAAAAAT
>Ga0209755_10007068_pt1 | contig 12242 bp, 7 predicted proteins | sample TergutCo191P1_FD_187301 | JGI IMG/M metagenome (GOLD analysis project Ga0209755, IMG submission 187301) | Cornitermes sp. P1 segment gut microbial communities from Petit-Saut dam, French Guiana - Co191P1 (SPAdes) (version 2) | ecosystem: Host-associated > Arthropoda: Insects > Digestive system >... | reverse complement strand
TTTCAAGCTCAAGCGCAGTTGGCTCGGCTGAAGTAAAATAGGCACCTGAGATGATGTCTGCTGATGTGAAGGCTCTGTCTGCCCTTTCGCGCAGGGTTGCAGTCTCAGCAGCCGACGAGCGGTTTGCACTTAAGCTCGGCAAGACAATCAGGGCAGTGAGTAACGTCGCACTGCCCATAATTACAATCATTATTATCAAGCCGACTGTTTTTGAGACACTTCTGATAGACTGCCGGCTGTTTTCTCGTTTATCTGCATTTTCCTTAACCTTGGACTTTTTCAATGGACTTTCCTTTCGCTTTTTGCTGTCTTATGTGGAAAAACAGCATGACGCCTGCGGTTAATGTCAGGTATAGTGCTATACTCATTGCTATCAGCGGTACAGTAATGTCGGAAACGCCTGTCTGGGGTACGTTGCCGAAGCTTCTGCTTACTATTAGGTTAATCGGAGAGGCGTGACCACCTGTGAATTCAGCTAAGAATGTATATGTGCCATTGGCAAAAGGTGTGATAAAACCTTCGCTCAGCGTCAATACCGTACTGCCTGATGTCACTGTAAGCATTGCAGAACTGACTACATAGTTTCCATACCAAAGTCTTTGGAAATTGGTTTGGTCTGCGTCCACTCTTGCTCTGGAAGTGCCTGCTCCGGTCCAAGTGCCGAAGTGTTCAATAACTGTTATTGTGCCTGCGCCTGTGGGTCTTGTCACGCCATCAGGTGGTCTCTGAAGTCCGGGATGATTGTCAGGAGTAGGACTTGTGACAGCACCGGGGCTTGGGCTCGGACTCGCACCGGGGCTGGGTGACGGTGATGCGCCGGGACTGGGTGACGGTGACGCACCCGGGCTGGGTGAGGGCGATGGGGATGGGGATGCTGTTGCGCCCGACCACTGTGCGGTCGAAACCCAGTCATTATCAGGTGCTCCATCCGGGAGTGTCGCAGGACGTGCGGGATTCCATCCTGTTAATGTTTGACCGGAAGGTGCATTAGTGGGTGTCGGGAAGTCAGGCATAGCCGCATTAACCGCCACTTCACGGCGAATCGATGTTATGTCTCCTGATGCAGGAGCATGTCTAACCCAATTTGAGGGTGCGTTAGCGCCCCAGTTTGCACCCGCACCTGCACTGAGAACAACATTACGATGACCCGCTTGCGCAGGCGGTGCAGGAGGTGGTGGAGAAGGTTGCGGCTGATTACCGCCGCCGCCGTTGCCTGTTGTTGGAACAATCAGCACACCGCCGGGAATATATTCGGCCTCCAAAACATAGTTAGTTGCACGGGTAGCGCTTTCAGAGGCAGGTGCTCCGAATCTCGGATTTGGAGAAGGTGCTAATGAAATACGACTATTTCCTGTTGGAGCATTTGCTAAAACATCAAAAGTTAAGTTAACTATAAGTCCTGCAGTGGGTCCGATTCCGGTGAACTCTCTTACAGGGTGGTCAGAGTTTAACAGCGAAATCAAATGTGTACCCTGAGTTGGCGTGAGTAGCGGGTTATTTTGCGGCAATTCGTTTGCGGTTGCGTCCACCCTTCTGAGAACCAACTCATTTGTATCAAATGTCACTGAAAAGCCAACCGCAGAGAATCCCGGATTTGTACCGCTAACGTAAATTGGAATTACTACATTTCTTTCCCCCGGTGTAGCCTCTGCAGAGCCGACATTAAATGTAATCGGCCCTGTAGCATCCACTGTCAGCGGTGTTATAACCCCTGTCATCAATACTAAAGTGAGAACTATTGCTAAAAACTTTTTCATTTCACCGATATTCCTTTCGATTGCCTGAGGCTCGAACAACTCATCCGGCTCGATTCTTAACTGCTACGGTTCAGGGGTACTCGGGGGCGGGGGCGGCGCGGTCAAAGACTCATCCATCCTTCCAAAAAACCTGGCAAGCGTAAGCAGGTCAGCTCCGCTGGGTCTTGTTCCGCGCGGGGTAACTATATTTCCTGCATCCGGATTTGGGAGACTGCTTATTTCTTCTCTGACAAATTTTTGTAACATTACTAAGTCTGCAAGATTGCGTTGTCCGTCTCCGTTAACATCTCCGAGTAAAACACCGGGAATAGGATTAACTACCAATTCGAATTGTCGTTCTAATCTCATGCTACCCGGAAGATTTATGCCGAGCGTGAAAATGAACGTGTCATCAATTAACGGACCACCTGCTCCACTTGTTATGAATGACGTGCGGCTGTTGCCTCTGTCGAAATCGAGTCCCGGCGGGAATGTATATTCAGGACTTATAAGTTCCCAGCTCATTGGGCGGTCTCCTCTGCCAACATCCGGATTTGCAATAGATACGAAAATAATCGAATCCTCATCACCTACTGTAGCCTCCAACGGATTTGTGCTTTGAGTCCACACCGGGCTTCGCGCATCATCTACACCGCGAATATATACATCCCCATCTACAGGTACATGGTTGCCATTTTCAGTTCTGAATGATGGCATTTCAATCAGCACAAATGCGTTTGGATTTCCCGGAACTGCACTGTATCTGTCAGGTCCGCCGATATTTACAAACCTGTTCGCATTACCTGACGGGGCAGTGGCAGACTCTACGACTTCCCACCGCACAAAGCCTGTCCCACTTAAAGGAACCCTTATTTGTCCGTCGGTGCCGGGCATAACCGCACGCCTGAACCTGTATCGATTCGCCTCTGCGGTAGCAGTCCATCCGGACTCATCCCAGTCAACATCAACAGGGGCTCCCGGAACTGTTGCACGTCTGACAAAGAGGCTTCTGGCTTCAGGGTCCACTACTTCGATGTTTAAGAAACGGCGCTCCCACATCATTATTGAAAATTGGCGTGCAATCACCGCTCCGTTTATATTCGGATTACTCGATGTAGCGGTAATCTCCACTTCAAAGTTATATGGCCTGGAGCTGTCGGTTCTGGGCATGCCATATATCTCTGCCATTTCATTCATTGTAGGCAATGGTCTAAAATGCAATCGTTCTTCCAAAGGAACATCCGGATTGCCCGGAGGCAACTCACCGCCGGCAATTGTCCAGTTCCATTCAATCGGGGGACGAGATGGTGCATAATTCACAGAGTCAACATCCGGAAAACGTTCAGCTCGAATTGTTGCACGATATGGTCTATCTTCAGGCTCACCCGGTTCAGTCCTATATGAATCCATACCATCGGGTAAGGTGAAAGTTTCCGGAGAAAATTTCGGAGGCTCCACAATTGTGATTGTATAAGTCATATCAACCCACCCAACAAGAATCGTCGGATTCGCCCTAAACCTAAGAGTGAATGTGAAGTCACCGGCTTCTGTCGGGTGTCCGGCAAGTGAAACTGCATCATTTTCGGGATGTGTAGGGTTGACTCCGGGCGGAAGATTACCGCTTAGAACATGCCATGTCCAGCCTGTTCTTGCTGCTACTGCATCACCGGTCGCTACAAGTCTGACGTTATAGTCGCGATTTGTGTTTGCTATGCCATCAAACAACTCCGGCGGTGTTATCGGTGTTGTTGGTGCAGGTGCGATTGTGGGTTGTCTCCAAACGGTTGTGCTTAATGGAACCGGCTCAATAACCCATGGAATAAAATCCAAGTTTATTTGATGCAGGCCTATTTCAAAGCTGTAGAACTCTGAAGGCTGCCCCTCCGGTATCGCCTCTTCTCTCGGTGTGCCGCGTATTGCCCAATTTGACGTATCGGCAGGATTCCACCAAATAGATAAACCGGGTGGCAATCCTTCCTCCGGAGTATTCGGAGTAGTCAATGCCCATACAGAGCCGGGTGGGAAAAAAGCTGTTTCAATCAAAACATCATACGGCACTCCTATCATAGCGTCGGGCAATCCGGTTGTTGCTATTGCAGGTGGATGATCCGGAGGCCACACTGTAAGTCTGAACCAGAAAATGCCGACAGGGCCCTCATCTACCCCTGCTGCATTGATTCTATGAATGTCAACACGGAAATCGGTTGGACCCCCTATAGTCTCAGGAACACCTGTAATAGCGCCTCCGCCATCAGCATAATTTACCCAGATTAAACCATCAAGCTGTGGGCTTGGTAAATTCCACTGCCACACCAGTCTTGCACCCTCAGGAACGTCAATAGCGGGCGGACCAAATTCTACAAAATATGTTTGACCCAAAATTGCATGGGGCATTGGGATTGTAACACCGAGTTCCGGCACTATTACAGAAGATGCAGCAACAGGAGCTTCACCATGTTCATGAATGTCTGAGAAAGCTCTTATCTTTTCTTTTTGGCTATCAAAATTAATATACGGTATCTCATCACTATATAATGCAATAATAGAAACTTCATCTTCCGGCATTATAAATGATACAAATGCATTATTTTCGTCAAAATGCTCATCAAAAAGCTCGACATGAGCAAAATCCGTGTCGACTTCCCATCCTCTAAAGTTGGTTGCTGATACACTCAAAACAGCGGTTTCACCGGGTAGTATATTCCAAGGCATTATCGGGTAAAACTGCCAATAACCCGTATCTTCCGATACGCTTGATACACGTTGCCAGAAACGGAAATCTGTTCCGGGTTCATCAACCAAACTGAAGTCATATCCATCAGCAGCATCGGACTCTCTGAGCGCATCTCCACGCACATCGCGAACACGAGGATTCCGCTCCGGAGCCACCCCATCGTTATCGCCAAAAATGTAGAACAAAGTAACCGCTCCGCCGACTAAAACCAGCGTAGCTAACATCCCTATCATAAATTTTCTAAATATTTTCATACCTTTTCCCATAATGGTCATCCTTTCGCGTTTACGGGCGCATTATAAACGTATTATTTTGGCATTACATGCGGATTGCATGTCGGCTCGTTTCAGGTGTATTATATATATGGCAGAACACCGCCGCCGTACCGAGTGTGATAAAGGTAGAGCGTCTTTGTAAATGTCTACTTTTACGCAGCACTATCCCTACTGTACATTTTACCACATTTCCAGTGCAATTTCAACTGTTTTTTACTACGAATTTTCAAAAATGTCACATTTTAGTCACAACTCGCGCGAGCAAACAGTCAAAATCTACCCAATTTTCGTAATCTCATTATTATTTATCGGATGTTTTGGTGTTGGACTTGAGTGTAACTTATCATGGGAGAGAAGAGCAAAGCGCACACTCAGCATTAGGCTACCGGTGTGCGCTTTGTTCTCTTTTTGAAAAATGGTAAAAATGGATGAGCTCAGGTACTGCATATGCTCTGCTTATGTGGGTTCTCAGATATACTCGTCTACCAAACCCATTTCAAGCTGTCTTTGCGCGAGAAAAATTTTTATACTTTTATATACTCTTATATACTTTTGCACCTCTTATATACTTTTATATACCTTAAGTCAATAGCCTCCTACTTCTTCCCCCCACCGGCTCGATAATCACGCAAGCGGTTATAGAAAACTGTGTGCTTCAACCCTGTTCGGCTTAACACCTCACCCTACTCAAACTCGCGCATCATCCTCAACACTGTCTCGTGGGCTGAGGCGAAGTCGAAGTCCTCTATTTGGCTGCATAAGTCGGCTGAGTCGGGGATTTTTTTCAGTTCGCTCAGCATTTTCACCGATTCGACACTGCGGTCTGCCAGTAGGGGCAATACTTCCGCAAGCAGCGCCGTAGCCTCGGTTTTACTTAGCATTTCGGTTTCTGCTGCAGCCTCCGCTTTTGCCTCGCCGATATCATCAATAACGCGCTGCAGCTCATGCTCAAGATTTGACAGATCCTGCTTTGTAGGTTGCCGTCTCATTTTCAATTTTTGCTCAACATCGAAAGCGGCTTCCAACAGCTTATCTTCATAGATAAGCCCTGCCGCACCTTTTACCGTGTGCGCCATGCGGTGGGCGGTTCCGATGTCACCCTCATCCATTGATTTTACTAAGTTTTGAAACGTATATTTGTGGCCTCGGGCAAAATCCTCTCTCAGCTTTTTGAGTAGCTCAGGGCTCTTTTGAAAACCATGTATATCTCTCTTTTTAGCAGGCTTGTCTGCGTTCGCCTTCAAAGCCGCCTCTATTACTTGCGGAGGCTGCTTATTTTTGACATACTTAATTAAAATGGCATTGAGGTTTTTCGTCTGAATGGGCTTTGACATATACCCGTCAAAACCGCTTTGCATGAACTCCTCTGCTTTGCCAATCATTGCGTTTGCCGTAAGTGCAACTATCGGCGCGTCATAGCCTAACTCACGCATCTGCCACATGGCATCCGTGCCGCTGATTCCCGGCATCATGTAATCCATGAACACAATATCGTAAACCTCACCATTTCTGATTTTGTTTACTGCCTCGTAGCCGCTTTCACAAGTTATAATTTCCAAATCATAAAAAGCAAGCAAACCTCTCGCCACATACAGGTTTTCTTCGACATCGTCAACAACCAGCACTCTTCCGTATGGCATAGATTCAGGTTCAAACAAAAATCGCTTTCCAACGGATAAAGTGTTTTCCTCAAGCTGCTCCAATCGTTGTGCCAAATCGCTGCCGAGCACATTGTCACTTGCTGCCTTTTGAGGTATTTTCACAACTACGGTTGTACCTTTATTAACCTCACTGTTTATTTCAACCTCTGCACCCATCATCTTTATCAAATTAAAGACAATCGGCATACCCAACCCCGTGCCTTCAATAAACCGATATTCTCTCTCGTGGTAGCGGGTATACTCATTACTCAAGTCGCTTACTTGTTCAGGTGTCATCCCAAGCCCGGTATCTTGGATAGAAAGCACAAGCGTTACGCCCTCCGTAGTTTCACCATCCCTCGTGCATGAAAAAGACAATTTTACATTCCCTTCCATAGTGTATTTGAATGCATTTGAGAGCAAATTACTTATGATTTGAATAATGCGAATGGAGTCACCCTCAAGACGTGCCGGTAAATTTTCGTCTACATGTACACTGAATCCTATGTCTTTGCGCCCGACATGCACCAGGTGTATGTGCGATGCATCGACAATCATGCTCGCCACTTCATATCCTTCGTCAATAAGCTCAAACTTGCCGGATTCGATTTTTGAAAGGTCAAGTATGTCGTTAACTATGCCAAGCAATGCGTTGGCTGACTTGTAGATTTTGCCGAAAGACTCTGCTGTTTGCAAGGGCAATGAAGGGTTATGTATCTCTATTTCTGAGATTCCCATAACTGCGGTAATCGGGGTGCGGACTTCGTGGCTCATTCTTGCCAAGAAGTTGCTCTTTGCCCTGTTGGATGCCTCTGCAAGCTCTTTACGCTGCCGCTCTTCCTGCAGGTTTTTATCGGCTTGCACTTTTTCCAGCTCCGCCTCGCTTCTTCTCTGCGCCTCTTCCATTTCTTTTATTTTTAGTTGTTCGCGCAAGTCCCGTCCGTAAACAACTGCATATTTTTTGCCGGCAACGGTTGTAGGAACCTTAAATACCTCAAGGGGGAGCAACTCTCCCGACTTCGTTCTTGACGTCCAGTTTGGCACATGTACTGTTTCCCCCGTGATGAACGCTTTATCCATATTATTGGCTATTATTGTGTTTGAGCGGGAGCCGTCCGGCTGAAATTCCGGTGCACGGCCGTCTCGGTCTTTCGCATATTCCTCTTTTGAGGTAAATCCGAAAAAGTCGAGCGCGTGTTGATTGACGTTCAACACATTGCCCTTTCGGTCAAAAACAACACAGATAAACGGTGTTTTTTCTATCATAAAGTCAAACTCTGCGTCACGCTCTTTGTTACGCAAATTGTTTATTTCACGCATCATGGAGCGCACTAAAAGGTTTCCGCCGACTGCGGACAGTCCCAGCAGTGCAATGGCGACCACGATGAGCTGCATATATCGCACATCAAAAACGTACCCATGACTTGAAAGCACCACTATCGACCAGTTTGTGCCTACAATGGGGGAAATACTGCCATAGCTGAACTCGCCTGCACCAAGCCTTATTGCATCCAAAGTTGGCGTTCCGAGAGGGAACATTCCACCTTCAAGATATAGCCTGTGGTTGTGTAGTGAATCCATCAACACAGGGTTGTACTGCGCCTCCGGCACAGGAGGGAACATCGGCAATCCTTCCGCAGTCGTTTCCAACTCTCCCGCACTGTCAATGCGCACATTCCCAAATTCGTCAATTATGTACCCCCGCCTTTCATCCTCGCAAAATCCACCAAAAGTAGCTTCAGCAACATCGGCAAACGGGGAACCTATCGTAAATACACCAACAAATTGGTCTTGATAATATATTCTGTGATTAGACCATATATACAAATCCCAGTTGCCACCCTCGTCGGGGCGTGAACGCTGGATGTTGAGAATGAACGGCAGTTCTGCATCTCTGGTATCAAAAAACCATTGGCTGGCTTCCCCGCCACTGAGTTGCCCCCAAGACACGAACTCGTTAAAAGTAAGATCTACGTTAAAGTTGTAACCGCTCAATGTCTCTGCAACGGTGAACATGAAATAGGCATACGGCCATGTGGCAGCATGCCCCATCATCGCTTCAAAAGCCGCTATCTTTGCCGTTTCGTCAAACTCATTGGCAAGCCATCGCGCTATCGCCGTGGAGTAAGACATCTGATTCATCAGCACCATGTGCGAATTCATATAGACTTGGAAATTAGCCGCCGCCTCTATAGAGTATTGTCTTGAAATCCGCAAAGCAGAATCATCTGCAATTTCTTCTGATATTGCAAGTCCCATCCACAAGATGACAGATGCGACAATAATAGGGAATACAATATTGAGCAAATGAGCACGAAAGCCAAGAGACATTCTTGGGCGCCCCTTCTCAGATGTTTCTTTTGCGTGAGTTTTTGTACTATTTGTATCATGCTTGGGCATTCATTTCCTCCACAAAATTCATCGATAGAGATGTTTTTGATGTAACGCTAATTTTGCCTTCAAAATTATATCACAAAACCAGTCGAAAAACAACATAAATTCGTTGCTTTGTTCACATCGCAGCTTCATTGTCAGCTTCATACGGCACTACTTTGTTTCTTCCGGTTTGTTTGGCTTTATATAGCGCTTCGTCGGCAAAAGCTACCATATCTTCCGGGGAAGCGCTGCCGGTTGTCTGCGTTATAATACCAATTGATATCGTGACAGGCACTTTTAAGTCTTTTATTCTAAAAGGTGTCCGCTCTACTGCCGCCCTAACCCTTTCTGCTGTTTTGAGTGCAGTGTCTTTTGAGCTGCCGGGCATGGTTGCTATAAATTCCTCCCCGCCCCAGCGAGTAAGAAGGGTGCCTTTTTTAAGTGTGTGGCGTGTTCGGGAGACTAAGATTTTAAGAACTTCATCTCCTACCGGATGCCCATGGGTATCGTTTACTTTTTTGAAAAAATCCACATCAAGCATCATCAGCGAGTAAGGCTTGTTTTCGGCAAAACATTCACTTGCTTCGCTCGGAGCTATTTTATCGAAGTGCCTCCTGTTGCTTGCACCTGTCAGAGCGTCCGTGTAGGCGGCATTTTCGAGTTGATGCACCATGTTCACTGCACTTTTTATTTCGCGCAGGTCGCGCACGAAACAAATGATAAACTTTTTATCATTTGACTTAAATAACTTTACGTTTACCTCACACGGTATCTCTTCCGGCCCGTCAAGGGTTTGGTGCATCCATTCAAAATGCGCCGAACCTTCGGTAAAACACTTATTTTGCTGCTCTAACATCCTCTCGCTCGACAATCTGCCGTCGGGCTGGTATTCGGGTGATAATTCTAAAAACTGATTAACATGCTCTTTGCCGTCTTTTAGTTTAAATAATCTGACCGCTTCATTGTTTTCTTCGGTCACTTTGAAGTTTTCATCTAAAATCCAGCAGGCAAGCGGCGATGCATCAATCATGTTGCGTAACCGCCCTTCTGTGACCTTGCTTTCTTCCATGCCTTTTGTAATTCCGGTCATCAGCAAAGCAGTAAATATATTTAAAATAACAAGCACGGCAGCAAAAGATAGGTTTATAACCCAAAGGCTGCGCGTCACATATCCCGTAATAACTTCCTCTTCTACAACACTTTGATAGAATATCTGCCGGACAAAAGTATTTCCTATTAAAAAGAGCATAGACAATCCAAAGATAGAAACAGCAGTAATGCTCAGTATCAATTTTAACCTAAATTTTCTATTTGTATTGCCCATATTTACCCTCTTATTCATTTTGTTTTTGATAAGTATACATCAAAAAGCAAAATGATTCAAGAGCAACAACCGACAAGACAGGGGGCCGGTTCCTGTCTTACAGTTTCCCAAATAAAGACCATGCCTTTAGATTAGGCATGGCTTTGCGTGGGTTTGCAGCTTTCTTCTTTCGTTTTGGGTTTGATAACTATGTTCTTGCGTAACTTTTTTCCGGTTGGATCCCCACAGGGTTCCTGAGTGAGTTGACGAGCTTGCGTACACCTTCCATTTCCACTGAGGAATATGTGTTGGCTGATTTTGCATGGTCGAGAAGCAGGGTAATGCTCCATGTGCCATTTGCAATCTTGACATCCATGACATGTTTAAATCCTCTGTGTACCGACCAAACATTGATGGATGACCACTCAAATTTCATTTTTGATGCGCGGATATTATCTATGAAGTTCAGAGCGTCTTTTAGTGTATCTCCCTCAAGTGTGTGGCATACTACTTCGTCGATCTGTGGTTTTCTGTGGGTTTGGATTTCAGGACTTCCCGGATTTCTCCGATTTGCCCAATTGTCCTCGTCGCTTGTGTTTAGTGCTGTTCCGAAAGCTGCTGATGCTAATAATTCGTACATAATAAATCTCCTTTCACGTAACGAATTTAAAAAACAGTCGAAAGCATTTTGGTTATTACCAAGCTTTCGACTGCATTTTTCTATTGTAGCGCGTGATATGTTGCTACGAAGTGTGCGACTTTGAAAGCCGGCTGCAAGGCGTTACGACACGGCAAACGTTAAATGCCACGTTGTCTCTTGCTACTATATTCTCGTGTCTCTTTGTTGCGTTTCTCATAGCCACCTTGCTCCTTTATATTTTTTTGGTTTACGCTGTTAATGATACAGTATATTTTGTTTCTCGTCAATGCCAATAATCGCCAAACATATATCACTATATATTGTGGTTTTCGTCAATTGCACCATAAACGGTGGTTGCACTATGTCTTTTTGGCAAGCTTTTTTGTGCACTTTGGACAAGTGATGATGATTTTGCCCTTCCCGCGTGGGACTCGGAGGCGGTTCTTACAGTCGGGGCATTTGATGAATTTATGCGTTCTCCGTTGTTTCAGGTTGCCGAAAAGGCGTTTTATCTTCGTGCGTATCGGCCACCAGTAGCGAATAAATACGTCATTTTCCCTTCTTCGTTTAAATATATTGCGAGAGAGCATTCTGAACATCACCATAGCAAGTATAAAGTATGACAAATACAACAACGGCAAATGCCCAATAACGGCATAGAGCACCGATATCAAAAAAGAAAGGATTATCAGTGCTACACCCAAATGGTCAGGCCCATACCTGCCCTGCATGAATTTTCTAAAAAAGTTTTTCATTGTAAAATCCATTCCTTTCAGCAATCTTCAGGCACAAATAGCTCATGAAAAGGCATGGATTTTTTGTGCATCATTTGCGGTTCCCCGCAGGGGGAGCAAATCGTACATTCCCTCGTTAGCGTGATTTTTCACGCTAATACTCCCGCAGAAGATGAGTTGTCCGCATAGCCGCTTTGCGAGCCATCGGGATCTACACCGCTGTTCTCGCAAAGCGGCTATACGAACAGCTCACCACCTGCTAGACTGCGGACGTAACTCGCCAACAACTACCTGTCGTAAATTCCGCCGCCTATGAATTCTCTCAGTATCGAGTCCTTTGGGACGTGCTTTGAGTCTATTTCCGGAAACTCCATCAGTATGGGGCGCACTGAGTGCAGTTCTTCTTCCCGCCGTGCGCCGCCGGGGATCGCTGTTATTGCATCTTGGGCAAATTTTTTCATTATTGGCACTTCATATGCCATTGAAGAGTCAAAGAGCAGGTCTGCTTTGTATTTAAATGGTGAAATGTACTGTTTCTCGCCGTCTCTGACATTTGCCCACATTCCGAGTGTGCGCTCTGCGCCCATTCCTCTGAAGAAATCGTCTCTGACAACACGGCGAAGTAGTCTTGTCCATGTGCGTTTAAAGTAGATATCGCCACCGTTTACTATATCAGAACGTGCGCTTATGTAGAGCTTGAACGCTTCGGGGTGGTCCTCTGCGAGTAAATCGTTAAGGGCGTGAATGCCTTCGAATATGACTATTTCATCACTACCCAGCTTTAGGGGGAACTCTCCTTCGGAA
>Ga0209755_10007067_pt1 | contig 12242 bp, 6 predicted proteins | sample TergutCo191P1_FD_187301 | JGI IMG/M metagenome (GOLD analysis project Ga0209755, IMG submission 187301) | Cornitermes sp. P1 segment gut microbial communities from Petit-Saut dam, French Guiana - Co191P1 (SPAdes) (version 2) | ecosystem: Host-associated > Arthropoda: Insects > Digestive system >... | reverse complement strand
AAGTTATCACAACTGAGTACACACACTGTCATCTGCACACATGGATTTGGTTGCATCATTTGCTGCCTTCACTGCCCCCTCGTTCACTACGTTTCATTGACTTGAGAGCACGCTCTCGCAACCTCCTTTCCAATTCTTCAGTATTTTCTGCTTCACTTGCTTCAGAGTCCTATAACAGGAAAAACAAACTCTTGCCTGGAACCATATTTAATGACAGCGCGTGGTGGAAATACACACGTATATAACTCAGCTGAGAACATTTACCAGACCCAACACCCATTCCAGCTGCCTCTCTACTTATCTACAGGTTATCCCCTTAGAACATTATGGGGGCAAAAATATAGGGAGGAGGAGAAGGAGAAGAGGGGGAAAAAGCAAGTGTGAAAAGAAAAGAAAATGCCTGCAAAACCTATTATAACTAACTAACTAAACTAACTACATTAAGCACAGTGCTCCTTGCAAATGTAACAGTTTCCCAGTTGAAGAATAACAGACCAACTTGATGTCACTAGTTATTATGTTTTATTTCACTTCTTCTATGCTCAACATGTTTCGGACATTAATACACCCATCATCAGGAGCCTGCGACTTTTCTATTGTATCACCACATTGGTCGTGAGTTCTTGTTTCGATGTGTGTTGGAGTTTCGGTGTGGCTGGGTTGGGGTGGTATCCGTGTAGCAGGCTGAAGCACAAGTTGTGCTTCAGCATCAAGTTGGCCTCTTACTCTTCAACTATCACAATGATGCACGGTCCAATATGCTTAAGAGCTTCCCAGTTATTTAAAATTAAAAAATTAAAAACATAAAAAATAAATAAATTTAAAAAAGGCCTTTATGGAACCTGGAGGTTCATCACTGTGCTCACAACACCTGGCCACTTGCTCTTGAATATCCATTTTATTATTACCCTCCCACTTCTGCCTAGTCTTCCAAGTGGTCTCTTTCCATCAGGTTTCCCCACCAAAACCCTGTATGCACCCCTCCTCACCCCCATTCATGCCACATATCCCAACCATCTCATTTTTCTGTATTTGAACACCCATGCAATATTTAGTGAGGAGTTGAGATCACGAAGCTCCATATTATGCTATTTCCTCCTGTCCCATTACTGCATCTCTCTTAGCTCAATAATACCTTCCTCAGCACCCTGTTCTTGAACACCTTCAGCCTATGTTCTTCCAATAATGTGACAGACTAAGTTAAAAATTAATATAACATAATGTTAACCTTTTGGCGCCGGATTTTTTTTTAAATTTTAGCACACCCTGTATATAAAATGTGAATAATATAGGAAAAAAATAAGTTAGAATTACGAAACAAACTTGCATTTTGAAGAGAAAAAAATGGAAAGTATACACCATGTTTAAAATATTCGGTACCTATATATGTTGAATAAATATATAAAATGCAACTTTAGAGGGTAGCGGTGCGGTATGTCAACTATAGGTGACATTAGGCATCTAAAGGTTAATGTTTATGTCTAAACATGCTCAACTCATAATATTCACCTCACTCTCTTCAACTTTGCGTTTTTTATGTTTCTTATGTTTCTTGTGTTTCTTGTGCTTCTTATGTTTCTTCTCTTTCTTCTTCTTCTTTTCTTCAACTTCAGCATCACTGTCCTGCAAGGACAAACAGAAGCTTGCAAAACTGTCTCCAAAATATACAGTGATTGACCAGTAAATGAAAATATAATCATTATTACTTGGAAAGAGAAACTGTACTGTGACATTAAGTGCTATAAAGGCAAAGCCATGCCTGTATGTGCCATGAAGGCAAACAGGGGAGTGGAGGTATGGCTCAACTTATTCTTAACCTTGCCAATCTATGCGGGTGAGTGGTCGGCCTAACATCCTGGATGCTAAGTCCCCAGGGAAAGTGCCCCCCTCCCCCAAATTACCCAGTGAAAATTAGGCTGGATTGGCCCCATAGTCAGTCTGGATGTTTTAGAGTAGAGTCAGCAGCTGGCTCATTTACTGACTGCACTATCCTAGGCCCTGTGAAATACTACTGTACAGCAAACAAATACAATTCAGTTCATGCACAAATTTCACCACCACCATAATCAAATACACAATTCAGTTTCTGTGGTCCGCTCCTCTCAACCCAGAGCCACATTTCCCTCAGTACATTGATATGACACTTTTCATTCATGTTACCGTAGCTACAAACCTTAAATCATGTAAATATGCTAAACTACAATGCGAAATCCTTAAATAAAGAACTGTAAAACATGCTTCTCAATGCTGAGTGAACAACACGACCAAGCAAATCCTACAAAGACAGAATAAATGTGAACTCTAGGTGATTCAAATATTAAATTCAATCCTTCACATATTACCTCAGAGTCACTTGATGACTCTTTCTGCTTCTTCTTCTTTTTCTTTTTAGTTTTTGTTTCCTCCTCGGAACTGGATGCCCGCCGTTTCTTCTTTACAATCTTCACACGTTCCTCTTCCTCCGACTCCTCTGATTCAGAGGTGTCTGCCTTCCTTGACCGACTCTGCAATGACAGAACAGTAATTTTCTTGTACTGAAATAGTTAAAAGAATGACACTGCTTTCATCTTGTGGTCAAAATCATAATTATGATTAAGTTTATAACACTAAGAAACAAATGGTATAAACAATGGTGCACACCTCAGAAGGTTAATTCCATATTTCTGCATCATGCTATGTAACAGAAATAGTGAATACTGTAAGATATGTAGGCCTAACCATTAACAATACCAATGTAATCTACATAATACTACAAAAATTGAGGTAAGAAGTTCGTTTGAAACACTACCAAATTTCTAATAGACTACATGATGTCATACCCCCAAAAGCAATATTCTTCATCATAACTGCCACATGACAACCTCAAATCCCATTCAGCTGGAATATTTTCAGTTAAGGAACATGTTCACAATAATCAACATCCATTACACGAACGCCATATGCTTCCTTATTAGCACCACAATCATCATTAACAGTTTTATTTTATGTATTTTTCCACTATAGGGCACACACACACTGTTCAAAAATAAAGTGCCAATTTTCCTTTATCAAGTGACAGTCCATCCTTTGTTCAATAAATATGGTATAAAGATGCTGGTTGGCTTAATCTGGCCCAGGATATGGTCCAACAATACGCTCTTGTGAACTAAATGAATCACGTGGTTTCATAAAGCTCAGAGAATTTTTTGAACAGCTGGGTGACTATTTGGTTCTCAAAGACATTGATGTATGGTTAAGTTATAACAACATGTCTGCCAGCCATCCTTACCACCTGCTTGTCCTGGGACCCAGACTTCCTCCGTTTGGGAGACGGAGATTCTGAGCTCTCAGAAACCTTACGTTTCTTCTCTTCAAGTTTTCTCTCTTTTTCAGCTGGACGTGCCGGTGACTCCGACTGTTTCTTTGCAGCTTTACGATCTCTGTTAACAAAAATTCAAATACAGTATAATAAACTCTTTTAAGAAGTAAAAGCTCACCTCATAACATGCCAATGCAGGCATATAGGAGAGGCAGAGTTATAGCTCTACCCATTTCAATCCTGGCACCAGAAGCAAGTGGGTGGTCAAAGCCAAACCCTGGCCACTTTCCTCCTGGGGACAAGCACTTCTACCCATTGTAGAGGAGGCTCTGTGTGCCCCAGGGCTGGCACAAATGGGTATGCAAAAAAAAAAAAAAATTGCACCACCCCTGTCTGCCCCAGATCATCCAGCCTGCAGTAAGTCACTATACTATGTTATCCCAAACCCTACTGCAAAGAGTGACTGTCTAAAATGATTTCTCTGGCAAAGGTATCAGGAGCTGCACCTCAAAAAATATGTAAAAGGTTAAACACTAAAATGAGAGAAAACAGATTAACAAATGAAACAAAGGTAAAGGTAAAGTGATCCCGTTACAGGCCAGGTGTGGCCCAGAGCGTGGGTAGAGGTATAGCTCTACTCTTCCATGACCGCAGCACTAGGAGTGGGTGAGTGGTCAGTACAATGCCCTGGTCGCACTTTACTCCCAGGAAAGACCCGGTACCCATTTTACAGTAGGCTGGGTGGGCCCCAGGGCTGGTCTGGATGGGCAAAAAATCCTGTCCCCATTGGGATTCGATCCCAGACCGTTAAACAAATGAAATACCCTACATAAATTATTAATGGCCCAATGCCACTATATGAATATTCCCAGAGCATGTTAAATGTACCAATATTAATTTGCCTCCCACGGTCTGATGGAAGGATCACACATCAACAAAAAATTGTAGTTCTCACCGAAATTGAAAGCACCAAGGAGGAGGAGGGTTTTGTTATTTCAAGATAAGTGAGATCCCTTGTCTAGATTCAAACTTGGCACTTCTTGCACAATTTCAGGCATCCGCTGTGAAGCAGACGAGAACTGCTTTTTTCTGGGTTATTACATAGCAAGTAGTGGTAGTTCTTTACCGATGTTTTCGGACAACCTGTCCGTCCCATCTGCAAGGGTCAAGAATTCAAACAAGACCCCTGAAGATCAGACTCACAGATTGTCCTGAAGCATTGGTAAGGAATTACCACTACTCTTTGCACAACAGCCCAGAAGAATGCAGTTCTCTGGCAGTTCCTGATACATATCAGCAGTGCTTCTGCTACAGCCAAAGTGCCTAACTTCATCCTATTGGCTCCTGAATGCAGTTAACTTCAATCAGGCTCACCTTTCTCTAGTAGGTGGTGAATCTTCAGGATCTTGTTTCACAACTTTACGAACTGCTTTCTCACGATTTGTTTCTTTTATGACAGCTGATGACTTTTTATGGTTCTTTTCCACCTGGCGGGATTCTGAAATTTGATCCCTTGATTTTAACTTGTTTTTGTCAGGAGAAGGGGAGGGCATTTGTGGCAGACCCTTCTTCCGATTGCCTGACGAATCCCTGTCATCATGCTCAGAAGGAGACCTGCAACATAATTATTTTTTCATTCTCGAGCAAATGAAAGAGTCCCCATAGAAATTCAGTTGGGACAGATTTTTATGTATGTAACAACTGTTAAGAGCACCCACCAATAGCACAGTGTATTTTAGGCTTCCAAAGGATTAGACAGTATGGATTTTATAATTACTCAACCAAAAGCAAGTCTTTATAACATGTTGCCACATAAATATCACTGCCTAGTCACTCACAGCCCTTGCATCAAAAATGTCTGTGTATGCAATACCAACTTGCAAGATCATCTTCCTACAAGTTGCACAGTCTTCAAACACCCATCACCACACAAATCTTCAAACCCTCATTCAATTGCTTGGCTTCTGGTGCCAAGTAACAACATCAAATTCTGGCTCAAGACAGGGACCAGTGGTGGGATAATGTGAACATGATAATGAATTTTCAGGTTCCACCAAGGCTGGATATTTCTTTAGCAGCTGAGAACCTACTTGCTCCTCCAGGAAGACTCTAATCCATGGAGATTGTAATCTCTGTTCATATTTGTATGAAATTCTAACTTACCTTCTAGATTTACTTTTAACAGACCTCTTCTCTGCATTGCTGTCCTGATCCTTGTCTACTCGTTTTCTGAATGGTGATGGTGTTCTTGACAGACTGTGTGAGAACTGAAATCAAAAGATATTAACAATTGTTGGAATCATCATTCATAGCAACAATTAACCATTCGTAACAGAAAAAACTTCAAATTGTTCAAGAGTCAGATGTGAGCTGATAGTTTGAGGATGTAAGAAGGAGAAATGGAAGTTGGGGTAGGTATACTAACAAAAACTGAATGTAACAGATATTTTACAACAAAACATTTCATTACCCTAAGGCAAGTGATGGTACTGCTGCACACTTCTCTCAAGTTCATACCCACCACATCAGTATTAATGATAGCATTAAATTAAAAACTGTCAAGATGCTTCTGGTGGAATGACACAGATACTTAAAAATTTTATTTTATTTTAGTCACTGTGTAATTACAAACAATATATATATATATACACAGAAATCAGATATATGTTGTTCTCACTTATAATGCAGGTGCTGAAGCTGTCAACTAACACCAGGGGAATAACAAGGGTCTTGTGTACCATGAAATGTTCCTATCTTATGGTACAAAGTGACAAGGTCTATCTTGGTACAAGTGGATGGAAACAAATAAGATGAAGTAACGTTTACACTGGAAGACATTTATGATTTTATACTACCTGTTGTATATGTTGCGTAAAGAACAGAATTTTATAGCAAAAGTAAAAAACTTCTTGGATGTGTCCAAACTCAAAATGAACAAGCTACATCAGACATATAAAATTATTTATGTACATTCGACAGTAATAATGGTAACACCTACTGCCTACACATTTCACCTTCTGAAACAACATTAACTAACCTGTTGTTTGGCAGGTGGTGGAGAGGCACTGCGAGACTCAGAACGAGGCTTCCTTTTCTTATCATCACGAGAAGCAGAACGCTGCCTCTCAGCAGAATTGTGACTTCTCTGTTAACAAACAAAACCATAACACAGAGCTGGAAATGGCTTTTCCGAACAAGGATGATGCTTCACATTCGTATAAAAGCCTCGTAATCACCAAGAGATAAATATAAGGAAAACTATTACAATGCAGGTTTTGACATTCAGCCCTACACATTTCACAGCTGGGAACACATAGCTATGATGTTATAGGGCACCCGAAACATAACATAAAAATTCTTGTGCAGCCACCTCCATTTGTTAAATTATCCTGAAAACCACAATACTTATTGGAATATAAAGTCCATTCCCTTTTGATATACCAATTACTCCCAGTAACTAATTAGTAAGTTACACCTAAGATGCTAACAAAAATGCATGTATCCTTCATGTAAATTGACCATTAATGCTGTCAGATTAAAACCAAATGTGGAACACATTGACAAATTTTAGCAACTTTCTCAAACACCATATTTCATTAAAATCTGTTCAGTAGTTCTGAAACTGTCAAATGCAGAGTGATAAACACATGGCAGAGACAACAAACGCATGTACCAAAATATTAATCACAGACGAAGAGGAAAAAGCAAAAGGGATACAACTTTTGAATTCTGATATAGTACTGGGTAGGACAACATAGTCAAAATACATTTTAATTAAATACATACTTGCACACACACAGAAGTATAATTTCAAGTGGGTGGGAGAAGTGTCAATTATTATTCAGTACAAAGAACTCTGCTAATATTAATTTTTAGTTAGGAAACATACAAATAGAATAACAACTCTGAAGCCTTTGCTCTGTTGGTTTAACTGTATTAATTCAAATTAAACGTACTGTCAACACAAATGCTAATCTAATCTAGTGTTATGATTTAGTTCTAACTGAATCCAAGCCAAGACAGATGCAATCCATTAGTGAAGCTCAGGCATTCTAGACACTGTATTAAAGATGTCTGGCCTTGAAAACAGCCCTTTCCAGGGCTGTTTTTTTTTAACTAAGTGATAAATTAAGTTCACACTGCATTATATGTTTATCAGTACAGAAGGTAACTTACACGATGTGGAGAATGTGACTGATGTGGAGAAGGTGATCGATGGCTGCGACTTCTTCTAGGAGTTCTTCTTGGACTTCTAGAATATAAATACAAACAAATCACGTATTTTTAAAAATCTAAGGCATGCTGCCATGGTTTCCTGCTTCATCAATAAATTATTACTACTGCTGGTTTATGTCTCTCATCAGTGATTTTAACAGTACGCTCACTTCTATTCATGTTTGAGCAGTATATTCCAATTATGCATCACATTTCCATCCACAATTTCTCATGAAATCCAAGTTTTCTTTCTTAAGAATAGGTCATACAATACAAGTTTCACTAGCTAAATGCCTGATACAAATCTTTCCTGAGCAGTCTATAGTTATTCAGCCATTTGATAAGTATGCTTTCTGCCATCATGTCATCTTTACTTCATGATTAAATTCCCTAAGGAACCATGCCTCACGAACACTTTCTACTCAAATCCTGTAGGTTTTCTTATTAGGTGGTATTACTTTTAATATCTTTAAGCAAGTACTGCAAGACACCCTTACCTTCTCCTAGATGGAGGTCTCCTTGCTGAAGGTGGAGGCATTCTTCTTCTTTCTCTCTCCCTCAACCTATGTCTCTCTCGCTCTCTTTCTCTGTCCCGCTCTCTTTCTCTCTCACGTTCCAGTGAGTGCCTGTATCTCGCACCTCTCCGCTCACGATCTCTTTCCCTCTCCCTTTCACGATCTCGGCTAGTTGCTCGATGCCGTCGGTGAGGTGACCGGGAACTTGAACCAACTCTTTTTTCCTGTGAAAAGATATTTAAAAAAAGTTCACATTATAAGTTAACTGCCATGTTGTCTCTTCAGTAATAAATTTATATTGACTGTAACCTGCAACATATGTGTAGGCCATATAAAGTCATCACAAGACCACAAAGTATCAGAAACCAGAGTCAAAGAAGAAGGGGGGGGAGAGAGAGAGCACTTATAACTACTTTTGTAAAGGAAATTCTAATAAAGCTGTTAGGATCAACTCTAAATTTTATTCTGACCAATTCTTTCAGTATGTCAAAAGACCAGGCATCTCCCAAACACAAACCAGTTATCACTAAATTGCTAAAACAAAACAATTTAAATTTCATAATGCAGCATATAGTTCCACCTATCTGGATGATAAAAAGCAGATTAACGTACCCGTCTAGTATGTTCAGCATCTGAGTCACTGCCTGAGGAGTCATTATCTTTGTTGTTATTTCGGTAGTGCCGTTTCTTTTGGACACTATCTTCCTTCTTGTGGATTTCAAAATCTTCTTCCTTATCATCTTTACCTGTCAATGAACACATTACAACATGCACTGTTATCAGAAAGGTAATTGTTCTTCCTTCTGAAGTTCATAACAAATTCATTTATGACTATTCTGGTAATTATTCTCAGTCAACATTTGAAGTTACAGAGTAAGATGAATTATGTATCAATCCTAAACAGGACTGAAAGTATTTTGATTGAAGTACCAGCTTCTTGACATAGAAAAAAAGAAGCATGATATGTGGGTAACACTGGAACACAACTATGCACAATATAATATATTCATACCGAATATTTATAATTGGCAGTTGTTCTCTCATCTTAATCGACAACTGAATTTACAATACAAACAAAAAGCTTATATTGTCCAACACCACCACTAATATGTTCAGGCACCTACTGTCTTCTCGCATTTCTGTCCACTCACCTTTTCTAAAAATATATGAATTAGAAATTATTCATAAATGTATAAATGAAACAAATTCCATACAAACATTATTCATTCCACACTTCATAATGGGAATTTTGAAAGATCATTTCAACAATCATATAAAAAGTAAAAGAACTAGCACTATCAAGGGGAAACAAAGATAATCGTAAAATCCTCAAAAGGAAGAAGCGGAAAAAAACAGTACCAGAGAAAGTGGCTACAACATGTACAGAGGATGGACACAAACAGACTACCAAAACAAGCACTACAATATAAACCAAAAGGACAAAGGAATATAGGACGACTGAGGAAGAGATGGAGGGACCAACTTCATCTTGAGGATCAAGGAACAGGAAACACGCCTAACCCTTCAGGAACATGATGATGATGATGAAGAACTACCACTATCAATATTACTTGGTACAAGTCACGTAAGCCAGCACTGTACTAAAATGAACATATGATGAACATGTATAAGTTGAGAATGTGTATTTTCCAAATAAAATTCTGGTCCTCAGCACGAAACAAAATGCAGGCCTACAGATCCTATTTTCATATGCTAAAAAAATGTAAGTCCTTTGAAGTGCTTATATGGAGATTTTACTGTACTAAACTGCTTCTTAATACCAATTATAGATGGAACATACCTTTTTCAGAGTGCTCTGATGATGATGATGCACTTCTACTGCTTGCACTCTCTGAACTCTGAGATCTACTTTTTCCTCCTTTTCCAGCTGATTTACTGTGTGATCCCGACCTCTTTGAGGGTGATCTTGAGCGCCTTTTACCTGGTGACCGTGAATGTGATTTTGAAACTCCTCCTTTAACAGGAGATCTGGATTTGGAATGTGATCCCGATTTTGAACGATTATTTGATTTTGCTCCCAAATGAGATTTCCCACTTTTGCTCTTGTGGGATTCAGCAGCTGAAGAGGAAGAGCTTCGAGATCTCGATCGAGAATGAGATTTGGAAGCCATCTTTTTCCTGCGACTTCTTTCCCTTTCCAGGGGTTTTTTTGAAGCCCTGTAAATAATAAGTAAGATGTAATAACACTGAAAAAAACAAAGGGTAAAGGCCAACCCATATAGTACAGGCAGAGCATGACACATTCTTAACTTCAGCACTGGACAGAGTAGTTGGCTTCACAACCTGGTGAGTGTTAATAGGCAGAGGTCTCTGCTATGGGCTGATCACTCATCCAGAAAAGTGCTACTCAGCATGGTGTTTCAGAATGTGATCAAGGAACCTCAAAAATGAGGCCTAGGCCCACTAGGACTCTCAAGCCTTGACAAAAAAAAAATGTTAGTGGGTGTCCTCTATCCAACATATTCTGTGTTGTAGGACTTAATGTATTCAATACACCACAGGAGTTCTTATAATTTTATGTTAAAAACAAACTGGTGTGAAAAGTACATCAACCATGAGACAACCAAGACACACTACCTGGTTTTGTGATGTTCATAAATGACATGGAAAAGAATGAAAATCATGGTTTTCATCTATAAAACTATAAATGTCTTAATCTGATGTGGCCGTAAGTTTCCTAACCCCTAACTCAAGTGCAATATTAGCAGTACTTACATGTTCCTAGCACCAAAACATACAGACATCAAGTTTTTGGTAAAGAAAAGGTGTAAAATTATGCAAGTAAATATTATCATCACACAGAATTTGTTAACTAGTTAATACTCACATCATATGGTCTGCACAACCACCTGATTGTTACTTACTGGTTATTGAAATAAGCAAATTTCCCCAGCTGCCTATACCCACTTTATACTGTTGGGATAAAATTTAAACACACCATTACACACCATGACATAATCATATCTTTCTATGGACATTCTACTTGGCAGTTCACTGTTGGAATCAGTGTGAGTGCATACTGTTGCTCTCACTTGTCCAAATAAAAATTAAATTTAAAAACTTTTAATGTACTGCGATGGTGCTTCAGGGAAACTGATCTAACATGCCAGTAAAGTAGGCAAAACACGAATCACATCTAACCTTGTGGGTGATGATGATTTGCTTGCTTCACGACTAGACGAACGCTTCCTGGAAACTGGACGTTTGGTAGATCTGGATCTGGAATGTGAGCGTGACCTAGATCTTGATTGAGATGAGGAAGATTTGTCATTAACTGTGTCTGAAGGCTTTACTTTGGGTCCTCCTGCAAGGCTAAGGAGTTTCGCTTGAACACTTGACATAGCACGAGGTGCTTCTCTGCAAAAAGATATATAAACAGTTTATTAGTTTCTGGAGACATAAAAATTTATAAATAAAAACAATTTCATCACAAAGATCATAAGGAACAAGGATATGAAACACTGGCAGAGTGGCTTTTCAATTCATCTTAACAATTATAACAATAATCTTGGTGGCTGAATAATTCTTTATATCGCTCATTTGGGAAAAAAGTGTCGCAACTCAAAATTTGGCATTTTTAGTTATATGTACAGAAAGAAACATTTGCAGATGCACTTGTAACAGGTATAGTGTCATAACACTGTTTGCAAAACTCGCCGCTGGAGCAGCTGTGTTGTTGCTGCACTGACACAAAATTTATAACACTTCAAAACCTTTAAAAGGTTCTTCTGAAAAATCACAAATTTTGAGTTGTGACACTCGTCACAAATGAGCAATATATTCACGACTTTTTCACAGTATACTAGATTGGAATGTATCTAAGTCTAACAAAACCATTTGGTGGAATAGTTATGCATTATTTATTACATAGAAATCAACTACATGTTTCAGCACTATTCATTGGCCATCTTCAGGTTGATAATGAGAAACTTAATAAGCAGTTACACTTGATATGCGTGTGCTGTATGTAGTGGGGAGGTAAAAGGTGAGGTTGGTACAAGATCTTGCATGCGTTGTGTAGGGTGGGTGGTTTGGAGCACGAAACACCAGAAATTCTTAAATGGACAAAATTTAAGATGGTGATTACTGATTGTGGGTGAATACAGTTACATTTTAATTAAGAAAAAGCATTACAAGAGGAATATCATTCTTACACGAATGATCAATTTAAATATTTCTAGCTGCAGAATTAT
>Ga0209755_10007066_pt1 | contig 12244 bp, 7 predicted proteins | sample TergutCo191P1_FD_187301 | JGI IMG/M metagenome (GOLD analysis project Ga0209755, IMG submission 187301) | Cornitermes sp. P1 segment gut microbial communities from Petit-Saut dam, French Guiana - Co191P1 (SPAdes) (version 2) | ecosystem: Host-associated > Arthropoda: Insects > Digestive system >... | reverse complement strand
TATCGGTGAGCCACTGCTCCTACTAACAAGGGAAGCCCTAGCAGGAGCTTAACCTGCAAAGTTTGTTTTCATTAAAAACCAAATATAATCGCTACTATACAAAAAGCGAGGTACAATCAGTATATGTGAAAAGAGGTTCATTGTTTATTACATTCAAAAATGTTTTTGTACTATTTCACTTTACAAGTATACAGGTTTTTCGCTGTTAATAATTGTTTTTTACTTGTTTATGTATAGAGTTAAATATCGATTGTTCATTATTTGTCCGAGATGTTAGCATCTATATTTTGCCCTTTGCTCGTTTAGTTTTGCAAAGGTACGAAAAAAAACCGAAATCTGCAAAACTTGAAAAATTTACAAATTTAGAACAATCTGACTTTTCACTAATTCCCACGCCTCCTGCGGATTGTAGATGTCATTTGGGCGTAGCAAAAGATTCATATCTCCTAAAAATTCTTCGTCTTGGACTTTTAATTCCATATTCTGAAGAAATTGTTTCTGCGTTGGAGGCTTATCTACGGCAAAATCCATATATTCACGATAGCAACGAATCAGATTTTCGACATTGACTTCTTGTGTGGTCAAAGCCTTGTATAAATCGAATAAATCTCGTCCTTTACGGCGTTGATACATCGCTCGAAGTTTCGTTCCAAGCAATTCGTCCAAATGATAAGTTGTTATGTCGGTATTTCCCGAAAACCATTGATTGTTCACAGAAAATTTGTGTTGTGTCAATCCTAAAACATTGAAATGCTCACGACAGTTGATTTCTATCTTCAGTCGCAATGGCATTATGGGCGGAATCTCCGATTCGAACCGAAAAACCAACGTGTTGTTATGTGCTTTTTGCTTTATCATAGGATTTCCGAGAAATGCTAATGCTTTCCGAATGGCCTGAATAGTTTCCTTTATTGGCTCCGCTTTGATTTGCACCAAATCTATATCCTCGGAGTAACGCTGTTGAGGTTCTATGTACATTTTGTGCAATGCCGTTCCACCTCGAAAGGCCAAGTGCGACGCCAAAAAATCATTGCTAAACAATTCCACCAACGCTCGACAAATAACCAAATCTTGTTCGACCATCTCATCTCTTTGCCAAGGCAAAAACTCTTTCCATTCCGCTATTGCTTCTCTTGTTACCATAAGTTATAAATCATCAATTTCGATGTATTCATTGACCACAATTTTCCATTTAGAATCTATTTCGCAATCGGTTGCTGTTTTACCACTTTTGAGTGGTATCTTTTGAAATTTGCACCCGTGCGTTTTCGCTTTTGAGTAGAGAATATCTGCTTGTTTTGGTTGCTCTAATTCGTTTTCGAGCAGATAGCCCAAACGCTGAATAGACGCTGTAGGCACGTAGTCAAAAAACGTTTTGTCTAATTTTCCAAATTTAACAACTTCCATTAGCTCGGAAAGCACGGTACACGCCCGATTTAGTCCGCCAATCTCTTTTTGAAACGTAATCAAATCAACGGCTGTAAGTTCGGGTTTTGAAACTTGAATATAACCCGTTTGTGTTTTGAATGATTTGAGCCAGTTTTGTGGAATTTCTTTTCGAGTGGACGTAAAGTTGATTTTAATATTTCTCTTGTTTGTATCTCTCAAAGATGGTAAAACTGTGATAACTGAGTACTGTTGCGAACGTTGATGTGCCGCTCCGTGAAACTCTGCAGCACTGAGCAAAGCCAAATAATACGGTCGTTTGAGATGTCTCATCAAAGCATCGAGATACATTGTTGGTGGCACCATCGCCCACGAGGCATATTCGACAGGAATAATTGCATAAAAACCTTTTAGTACAGGAACGATTTTTTGTTGAGCTATCAGACGATTTAATGCAAGTTCAATGGCACGTGTCGTATGACTTGGTAACTGCTTTTTGACCTCCTCGTTTGAAAATGTCATTCGCCCTTTCTTTTGAAGGTCAAATATCATTTCACTGATACTATGGTTGCTTTTTTTTGTCATTTTTCATTTCGTATCTTGCCTGCAGTACTTCTTGCTTTTAGAGAAATACTGCGGACAAAATATTTTGCATTTTAATGTTTTTTTTGCAAAGGTACGGAATTATTTTATTTATTTCCTTTTTTCATTTCAACTATTTTTGGCATTTCGCTGTAAATTTTGCCATCTAAAAGCCGACCCGCTTTTTTCTTATTCCTTCCTCCCCATTGCTTGAAGAAAAAAGGAACACCTTGCTTTTTGCACTGCTTTTGTATGCTTGAAACCCATTCCGAATCCATAGGACGAGCCTTGCTTCCACTCTCTCCACCAACGATGACCCAGTCTATTTTTTTCAAGTCTAAATTTTCTAATAGACCTAGTAGTGGCTCTAGTGATAGAAATTTCACCTTAGCTCTTGTCTTTCTTAAATAGTCTATTCTGTCTATGACTTTGTCGTTTTCCACAGAAACTCCCATCCAAATATTGCGAGTCCATTTCAGCTCTTTATGTAATTCTAAAAGCCTGTCTGCTCTTTTTGTTAATACTTGAAAAATATGCTGTGGATTTTCATTCATTACTCGGAAAACTTGTTTTATAAATTCGACTGGTACGTCTTTATGAAACAAGTCGCTCATTGAATTCACAAAAACTACTTTGGAAGATTTCCATGTATATGGCACCGTTAACGTGTTTGGGTGTGTTCTGACTTTTTTAAATCCGCTTGCATATTTTTTTTGCCCCATAGCTTTCAATCTACGAGTCATGGTTTCTGCGTAGCAATTTTTGCACCCAATCGAAACTTTGGTACATCCTGTACAAGGATTCCAAGTCATTTCTGTCCATTCAATAGTAGATATTGCCATTAGTTAAATTTTAGAATACAGTGTTTAGATATTAGTACAGAAACTTTATGCTCTTTGTTATCGGTATATATTGCAACCAATTTACTTTCTTCAACAAGGCGCCTAAGAGCCAAAGTATAATGACTTCTACTATACAAGCACTTGGGGTGATGTTCCTCATACAAATCGTGTGCAGTAATTTCTTTAGTTGTATAAATTTTAAATAATTCATTCTTCAGCTTGTCTATGTTTTCAGACTCTGTATCAAACATTTCAATATTTGGATTGTCAATTTTTTTTGCGTCAAAAGTATAGGTGTTTATTTCATCAAATATAGTACCAACATTTGCAAAGTCATTGTATATTGTTTTTATCAGATCAAACCCTTTTTTACCTTTGGAGAAATGCAATATATAGTGACTTGTTGCATCGCTATCTTCTTCCTGAAATTTGAAAGCGGTGTAATAGACTTTGCTTCTCAGTATAGTTTCATATTCTTTTCCCAAACTATCTATTATAAGCTGCAAACGCTCAGGAACTGAAGATGTGTATTTTCTATTTTGTCGCACTTGCTCTAAAGTTGATGGCAATAAATCTTTCATTAATGGCTCAAACTTGTCATTCTCTAACGCAGGATGAATTCTTTTCGTGTTAACAAACAAAAATATTTCATTTCCCCAATAAGACAGAAATTGTGATAAAACATTTGTTTCAATGCCTTTATAGCCAAAAGGGTCAATAAAAAGTAGCGATGGATAATCATTTTTATTATTATTCATAGTGCTTTCGCATAAAAATTTTGTAATCGCTTCGGTTTCTCCAACTGTGCGATCTGCAAAAAAAGGTTTATGAGTGAATGTACCTTCTGGGAACTCTGTAAGAAAGTTGCTTTTTAATGCCGCTATATGTTCGTTATCGTTAAAAAACATTCTTACACTCTGTCGCAAAAAATCAGATTCATTGCAACGCCTTCCAATCAAAATTGGAGTGGACGGACTTCCATCTTCGTATATACCAGGACCTGCAAACAAATCAATATATCTAATAGCTTTAGGCTTATGTACTGTTGATATAATTTTACAGTAACTCGGAAAATATTCTGATATTATGCTCGCCTTAATCTTCGAAGAGACTGTTTGTTTCTCAAAAAAGTTGCTGTCTTTCATTTTTCTGTCTTTTGCAAATATGGTATTATTTTCGTTATTTATTCAACATTAAATTCTTCTATTTTACTACAAAGTGATTCCACAAACTCTTTTAATCTTGATAATGTTTCTATTTTTTTCTCTGTTTTGAAATCAGCACAAAACTTCTCAGAAAGCTTTATCTTTAGTGAGTCTAATTGTTGCTTGTCTTTTAATGTTGGCGACTGTCTAATTTGCGGAATAAGGGCTTTAGTTTCATCCAACTGTAGCTCAACTTTCATCTTACTGCTGATAAAATCCTTAACAAAATCAATCGGCAATAAGTCCTCTATCGTTGAATTGTCAGGCAAAGAAGGTAGTATGTCTTTTAGTGTAAAAACATTGGATGCAGAATAAAAATCTTTCTGCATGTCCAATAGCCTTTTTTTACAATCTTTTCCCTCTTTATCAGCGTCTAAAACTACGAAGGGTTTAATACTTTCTCCGCTTAATAACTTCGCAAGATTATCCACCTTGCTCGCTCCTCCTACATCCTTTATGGAATGGTAGAAGTTTTTGGCAAATAAACGGAAAGCATGGGCAAGAACATTTTTATCGTCAAGACCCTCTACAACGATTATATTTTTAGGCAACAATTCTTTAATCAAATTGAGTCCAAATGCCATTGCCAAGACTTTATCATCAGCAAAATTAAAATCTTCATTCACTTGCAAGATTTTCGTTTCAGCTTTTTCCTTCTGCACAACCCAATGCCTCTCTGGAGCGTCTGTATCGACCATGAAGTTACTGTGAGTAGCAACAACAACATGGTTGTTTTTCCCAATTTTTAACAGTTCATCTCGCATATACCTTATTCCGCTTGGATGTAAATGAACCTCCGGCTCATCAATAAGTATTATGTTATTCTTGAGTGACTTGTTTTGATTTTGTGCAGATAAAGATAATATCAAAGAGATAAATTGCTTGAACCCATCACTTCTTTGTGCCATTGAGAAATACGTGTACCGCTTGTCTTTATCCTCAACATGCACCTCGCAATTCGTCGAATTAATAGATATATTAATTTTTATTTTATGCTCCTTCCAAATTTTGTTAATATATTTTGTTACAGCATCGCTCATCTCTTTTTTCAGCTTATCGCATTTGGCTTGACTACCTAACGCTCTTTCTATTGCTGATTTAATTTCATCATTGGTACTTTTTCCGCATATTGAAAAGATATTTTTCAAAGGGACAGAAATACTTGGATCTTCTTTGAAGTCATTTAGATCAATGGTTTCATTTATTAGATATCTAGAATCAGGTTTCCAAATCTGAATTTTTGGCATACTTTTATTAAATGTGGCTTTCAATAAAAACGATATTTTTTGCTCCAATTTTTCTTTTGTTAATAGTGTTTGGGTTTCTGTTAGAAATGCTTTTGCATTTTGTTTCGTTATCTTCACATCTACCCCGTTAAAATCAGCCAAATCTTCTATGGTTTCTATTGTTTGGGCTTGACCACCAACTGTTTTTCGCGTTTTATTGACAATATACTGATAGAATGGCAAATCATCATTAATTTCAATATTAAATTGTTCATTAGCACCATCAGCAGTGCTATATGTGTGTTTTTCTATACTTTTTATTACGAGATTATCAACCAATTCTTTTGGAAATTCTAGCTCTTCTTCTATTAGTTTTTTCCAAAAATCATGATCTGTTATTTCTAGCTTTGTGTATATATCTATGTAATTGTCACTTCCTTCTTGTGCATCAAAGTTACAGTAATCATCGTATTCTATGTCCTTAAACCCTTTATTTATCAGACTTATTGCTTCTAGTATAGCACTTTTTCCACATTCGTTAATGCCGACTAAAAATGTGGTGTTGCTAGCGTTTTCGCCATTACCATAGCATTGAAGAGGAATGGTAACATCTTTAATGCTTTTGAAATTCTGAATGTTGATACTTTTTATTTTCATTGTACTGTTTTTTTGTCGTTTTATGTCTGTAAAGTGCTGTAGTATTACGGTTGTGATTTTGAATCCAAAAACACTTTCAACTCTTCAATTATATCAATAGCATCTTTCAATTCTTGCTCATACAAAGGCATATCGTTGCCGTGCGAATGTGGATTTAGAATCCTATCTTTTATTTCTTTCAATTCTTTTAAAACATCTCTTGCTGTTGCTTGCTGTTGGTTTTGTTCAATCGTAAACTTTAAAAGCCCGTTTCTCAATCCTCTCAACTTTCCTTTTACTTCCGTTGTCAAAGCTGCATCGCTTTCAAAATCGGTCTCAAGCTTTTTGACTTCATCAATTGTCAAAGATGATCTAATAAAATTACGCTTAAACTTTAAATATCCGTCTTCGCCAACACGATTAATTGTCTCATTTATTTTCTGTGATAGAGAAACAAACCCTTCTTCTATATTTTTCATTTCAGGGTCAAGAAAATTCGCAAGTAGTTTTTCTGCTTCTTTACGCAAAGAATTAGCACAACTATCAAAATCTTTATCTTCAAAATATTTTTTCGCTTTTTCTAAGTCTGTTTTTGCATCTCTGACTTGCGGTGTGCTTGCCGGGTCATCGTCTCTGACAAAATCAAAATATTTCCAATCTTGTGAAATGGTTTTACGTTTTATCAGATTGAAAAACGATCTGTCGTGCGTTAAGATGATAAGCTGAAAATCGGCAAACGCAGGATCATCAAGAATAATTTTCACGACTGTCATCCTATTGCTCATATCAAGACTTATCAGCATATCATCAAGTACCAAAAATTTAAATAAATCATTTGTCCGAACTCTATGCTGCATTGCCGAAAGCCTTACCGACAAAGCAATTTGTGTTAAACGAGCTTCATTTAAAAATGAATGTGGGCGGTTGATAAGTTTATATGATCCGTCTTCCATTTTTTGTTCAACGGTCATTCTTATGCTTGGCGAATTTAGCCTATCTATTCTTCCATTGTATGACGCATCTTCTGCTAATTCTAACGAAATTTGCAAAGAAGCATCACCATTTAAAAAATGTGTATTAAGAAAGTTGTTTGCCGGCAAGATAAGCTCTGTTACAAATGTTCTTAGCGAGGTGTTGAAGTTTGCAATATCTGTATTATACTCTCTCCTTAAAGAGGAAGTTGTTCTCGGACTTAGTTTTGTTATACGTCGCCTTTGTTTTTCGCCTATTATTCTTTTTCCTAAAGTTATTTCGGAAATCTTTTTGTAAAGCACTCCAAAATTTTCACCATTTGTGTTATTGAAATAAGGCAAAATATCCCTGCAAAAAATATCGAACAACTCTACCTCTTTTGAATGTGCCGAATTGTAAAAGCTCAACAACAAACGATAATTGATAAAGTCGCTTGCTTGGTTAGCATCTTTGATGTCACTATCGCCTGCAATTTGTGTGTTTACTACAGTGTCTGAAATCTTGTAAGTCTGCTTTCGGTTGTTTTCTATATCTTCTAATTCCAACTCTATAAACGAATCAGCGAAATCATTTGCATGAATGTTTCTCAAACTTTGCGGATCATTCAAACGAAAATACTTATACACCTCGTCTAAATTGGATTTTACGCTGCTTTGCAAGAACGTATATAATGTCCAATAAAGTGATGATTTTCCGCTTCCGTTTGCACCGTAAATCAAAACATTTTTTGAATCAAAAAAAATGGTTTCACGTTCTTTGAATGCCTTAAAATTGCTTATCGTTAGTTTAGAAATACGTTTCATATCAATAAATCTTTTGTATTGGCAAAAGTATATTTTCACTTCGTGTGGCAAAAAGCATCATCCTATTGCGAATTTCATTGCTTGGTTCTTTCAATCTTGAATAAACGGCATTGATGATTTCTTTTGCCATTTCGGGTTTATCAATAGGTTTGATTAAGTCTTTTGCAAAACGGAGTACATCAATTTCTTTTTTTTTCATATGCTCGGCAAAATAGAGCTCATATACACATGCGTTAATCACATCTTCAAATGATTGAATAATGTGCTCGTTGTTTACATACTCGTTTATTTTTTGCTCAATATTGGCTTTCAAAAACAAAATATAGTCTACTAACGAAGCAAAAGTACTTTCGTGGTTTGTTGTGATAAGCGGTAATTCTTCTAATGGTGCTTTGTCCACTTGGTATTGGAAACCCTGCATTTTACCTTTGTGTCGCAACCAAAACGCAATGAGTTTTGAATTAAGCAAGGCTGTCAAGTATTTTGGGTTTATTCTATCGCATTTTATCACATTTACAGCCATCATCACGAACGCTTCGTTTTCTGTGTAGGCAAATGTTGGCTTTTGGCATTTTCTTATTCCCAAAATTTTTTGCCCTTTCTCAAAAAAGAAAATATCTCGTGGCCAATGCAGATGATAAAACTTTAGCTTGCCTTGCTGGTTTTCTCGTCTATCATCCATTATCTCTCGATATTTTTCCAAGTGTTCAATGACTTTTGAATACTCTTTCGGATTTTCCTTTTTTGTGTAGTAGATAATGGACTTTTCGTGCTGTTCCGGTAAATAAAATTTTTCTATTTCATACGGCTCCCACAAAGGTTTAATTATCTTACGTTCATTTTCTGGAAATACTGATATTTCTTCGTTCTTAATTACAAATACACCATCACCGTCCTTAATTCTGTATTCTTCAATTCTATGTGAAGGGATTTTTGACAAAGAACTTTTACTTACAACATCTGGATTAGGCACTATGCCTTGTGCTATTTCCAGTTTTCCATTCAATTTGAAGTTAGAAACGTTGAGAATATCATTTAGAATATTATCTATTCTACTTTCGCTAAACAAAAACGATTTGTCTTTTAGTTGCTCTCGATTAAATGTTGGCGTAAGTATTTGTACTTTGTTATTGTGTACGCCTGCAAAAAGTTGGTTTATATCGTCCAATTCTACTTGCGTGTCGGTAATTTTTTGATAGTCAAATTTGTATTCGGCTTCTTTGTCATTTGCTTTAAACAGCATGATCATTGTTTGAATATCTGCACTTTCAAAGATTTTGTAGTTGCCAAAATCAATCAACTGCATTATTTGTGCGTCTTCCGCTACTTTGTTTCTCATTTTGGAAGCACCTGCGTTTGTAACCCAATTGTTGGTGGCAATAAATGAAAGAACGCCGGTGTCTTTTTTCAGATTGTCTAACATCACACACGCAAAGCCATACCACAAGTCCATTTTACCTTGATAGTATTTTGTTTTTCTAAAACCGTCAAACGCATTTTTGTTAGTAGGTTCTTTTATGTACGGCGGATTTCCAATCACAATATCAAAACCTTTTACACCAAACATCCACCAAGGGTCAAACCAAGAGCAAGGTGCAGCTTCAAAATCAAACGGATTAAACTCATAAAGTTTTGTGTAGATTTCATAATTATCGCTTGTCGCAAGTTCTCGCAAGTTCAACAAGTCATTCTGCACTTTTTTGAATTGACGTTCCAGATTCAGTTTGTTTTCGCTACTAACATTGAAGAAATCGTGGCGGATTTGTTCCAACTCTTTTACGGCAAGGCTTGCGTTAGCATCCATATCTAGCTCTTTTACTTCACCAAGTGGTATCAATGTGTTTGCACAAATAATTTTGAAATCCAAATTTGGCAAAGGTTGCGGAACTTCTTCGTCAACTACCAAACTGAGCCAAAAACGCAACCGGGCAATATCCACAGCTCCAGCATCAATATCTACTCCATAAATACTTTCTTCAATAATGTGTTTTTTTATTTCTGCTTCAGTTATTTTTTTTACAAACCCTGATAAATCTAACAAAAATATCTGTGCATTAAAAATCTCTTGCAATAGCCCCATAGGAAAAGCCCCAGAACCGATGGCAGGATCGCATATCTTTACTTGCTTTAATGCATCAATAATTTTGAAAGCGTTTTTCTCTGCAAATTCGGCTTCATCTTTATCTAACTCCTGCTGATTGATTATTTTGTCGATAGTAACAAATGCCAAAGTTTCGTTTTTTGTTTTCAATTCCTCGTTGCTCAACAAATAGGCTTTCAAACTTTCTTTGCACATATAATGTACAATTTCTTTGGGCGTATAAAAAGCACCTTTGTCTTTGTTATCTTCCAAAAGATTTTCAAAAATGTGCCCAAGCATTTCGGGGTCAACAGCTACGGTGTGTTCATCGGGTGCATCCTCGTAAATTGTGAAGTTGTAATTATTGAAAGTTTCAAACATTTGCTCAAAAATATTTTCGGGCAAATGTAGTTTACTATATTTTTTGTCCTGTGTATCGTCAAACAGGCCTCCGTTCAAATACGGAAAGCGTTCGTCTCGTGCCGTGTTTTCAGAATCTGCGTTGTTCAGTCGGTTAAAAAATAACGGCACTAATTCACGAGCATAAAAATCATCTTTCTGCTTTGAGTTTTTATACAAATCGTACAAATAATCGAGATTTCCTTCGCCCCACTTTTTGTCTTTTGGAACAGCCAACCAACCTTTCTTTTGTATAAAGTACAAAAACACGATTCTACCCATCATTCGTTTTACAAAGTCACGAGCCTGTTTCTCGTCTTTGTTAAATAGGTTAGTGAGTTGCCAATCTGGTTTGCCGATAGTTTGTTCAGTATATTTGCTTCCTTTCTTTACGTAGCGTTTTCCTGTGAGAAACGCTACAAAATCTTCGTAAGTTTTTTTATAATTGGCAAAAAATTCTTTGCTCAATTTTTCCACCGAAAATGCTTCTTCAAAATCATCCAAAGAAAGCAAGTCGAATAAATTGTCTTTCTGCTTTTGAATGAGTTTGTCGAAACGTTGTGCCGCAGTCAGAGCCTTTTCACCTTTACCAAACAAATATGTGTAGCGTTTTGATGCTGTTTCTTTGTCTTGAATCTCGTTGGTTTCCGTGTTTTTCACTTTGCGTTTGCTGATATAACTGAAACGCCATTTGTCGCCTTGCACAAAAACAACCATCGCCCCAGACATCTGTTGTGTAAGGCTCTTGATAAGGTTTCGCAAAGCCACACGGTTACGAGAAATGTTTACTTTGTCTTTGAGCTTTATCTCAAAGATACCTATTTTGGTGTATTGATTTATTTCGTAGTTGCCCAAACTCAAACACTGCTTGCTCAATGTGTTATCCACCAACACAATTTCACGATCCTCTGCATTCAGTTTATTATTTGTAAACTGCGTCTGCAAAAAGTGTTTCCAAACTTTTCGATTGTAAGGACCTTCTAGTATTTGCCTGATTTCTGCTACTGTCATCTTCAATTTTGTTTAAGAAACGAATGTTTCTGAGATAATTATTTTCGGTTGCAATGGTTCTGTTTCTTTTTTTATTTCACGCTTAATCTTTGACGTGTATTTTCGGGAAAGTTTTATAATTTCGTTTTCTAATTTGGTTGGGTTCTTTTCGTTTCGCAGTTTATACACTTCATTTGTCAGGTTGGCATAAGTTCCGTTTTTTAACAATGGCAACAAGTTTTCGCTACCCTCAATAGCTTCCTGCGACGAAAAAATGTTGTTTGCTAACCAATTATTCAAATTATTCAACGCATTGTTTGAACGCACGTCTAACTTATCATCAACTCCACCTATCATTTCGGGAATTGTAATATCACGCTCAAACTGTTCAATAATATGATTGATATGCTTGTAGTGTTCTTCGGGAATTGGCAAAATGCCTTCCTCATCTTTTTTTGCTTCAAAAATTTTTACCGCTTTTTCAAATGGTACGGCAAACGAGTTTCCTTCGGAATGAACGTAAATGTTTTTATGGTCGCCGTTTTTCACAAAAGCGATACTGCTTTCGCCCTCCTTTTTTTTGCGAATACAGCGTACTTTCAACGGCATTCTCTTAATGGCATTAAAATGATCTTCGTGTTGCTCTCTGAACTTTCGTAGCCATTCCAAGTATTCTGTTCGCACATCTCTCTCTTCTTCCTTTTCTTCAAACAAACGGAATTGGTCTATAATTTCGTCTAGTGTGTAAATTTTATTATCTTCGCCAAAAGTGCTGTGACTGCTTTGTAGTTTCACCAATGATTTCAGACGAAGATTGATACGATTGTCTCCGTGTTCTGACGGATAGAAATTGTAATTGTAGATATAATTTGCTTTTGTTCCGATACGATTAATACGCCCCAAACGCTGAATGAGTTTTGTCGGATTCCAAGGTGTATCGTAGTTTACAATCACATTTGCTCGGTGTAAGTTGATACCTTCTGCTAAAACATCAGTAGTTAAAATAATATCAAAGTCGTTTCTGAATGTGCCTTCGTAGTTAGCATCAAAATTTTCACGAATAGTTTCAAATTTTGCATTTCTGTTTGCGGCAGTAATACTCAGCACGTTGTATAGCGTTTCT
>Ga0209755_10007065_pt1 | contig 12245 bp, 12 predicted proteins | sample TergutCo191P1_FD_187301 | JGI IMG/M metagenome (GOLD analysis project Ga0209755, IMG submission 187301) | Cornitermes sp. P1 segment gut microbial communities from Petit-Saut dam, French Guiana - Co191P1 (SPAdes) (version 2) | ecosystem: Host-associated > Arthropoda: Insects > Digestive system... | reverse complement strand
TTGACGGCATTATCATTGCGACTGCGCTTTCAGAAAAAATGAGCATAATCACAGGAGATGAAAACATCCAAAAATATGATGTCCCATGGGTTTGGTGAGAACTTTCAAGGGGCTTCTTTCGCAAGCCTCTTAACTGCCCTACAACTGTTCTTATTACACTAAGTTCTCGAAGTGACCATTTTGAAGCAGTATACGAACGCTTTAAAAAAGAGGCGCAGTGACGCTTAAATTAACACCAGCAAACCAAACAAGCGTACCCCCAATTGACCTCACCGCGAAAGCACTTTAAAATGTTTTCGCGGTGATTTTTTGTAAGCATCCGATAGGCTCGTAAATCTCAGTCATTAGGGTTATATTTGTTTGTATTGCGAGCTTGCACTTCATATGTTAAACGCTACTATGTTAAACGGAATGTAACGTTCCGCACCGTTACTGCTCATCAAAACTTTTGGCCCTAAAATTGCAGAAAATGAAATAGGGAATGAATCGGAAGCATGAGCAGTTCCATATTGAAAAGGCTGATTTGTTAATGAGCTTTCTACCGCGTCCCTTTTTTCTTCTGGCACTTGCGAAAGAAACGCTTCAAATAAATTGCAGCCGAAATCAAAAGACGCATAGTATTCTTGACCATCTTTTGAAACTGTCGCCTGAATTGAATACACCGAGTCGCTAAGTTTTGCCACAGCATCAATATAAACTCCATAAAAATGATGAATCATACCCACCGGCAATCCCGACTCAAGACACCATAGGCCATAATCGCTTTTGTATTTGAAAACTTGTGGAAAGGTAAATGCCGCAGGACTTAACAGCTCAAATACCTTGCCCCATTCTTCTTCTGTTGCGTCAGCAATTTGCAACTCCAGCAACAACTCTATCCCTTTGGTTCTAAAAATGGTCAACTCTTTCCCATTACATAATGCAAATATCTCAGCATTCACTTCTGGATGAGACGCATAACTATAGGCTTGTTTAATATGTTTCCCACTGGAGATATTCTTGGACGGAGCCTTTGCCTCAACGATGCAAACATTTACGCCATGTATTTGGAGTATGTAATCAGACTTTATGGCCTTATTTTCTGATGTCCCTGACATAATACGTGGGTCCTTGAGCCTATATTCACTTATTATTTTGTTTGCTTCATCGAATCTTGAATACCCCAAGATTTTCAAAAGCGGCATTACAATTTCTTCCTTTACACTATCTTCATTAAAGTGTAACGGAAGGTTGTTGAAATCAATCCCATCGAATATTCCCACGGACTATGCCCCCTTTTTTCTTTACAACTTCACTCCATGGTTATTACAACCGTGACGGATGCACCCGGCAGAAGAAATACCCGCTCCCCAACATATGCCCTTCCCAGCGGAATTACCACGGCCGTGCCCTCACTTATTCCAGTGATGTCGCCGTTTTCGCCGATGCTGATAAACTCCCCGCCGCTGACAATTGCGAATCCTTCCGCATAGACGGGCGCGGACACGCCATGCCTGTCGGTTGTGAATCCCTCGATAAAGGTTGCTTCGCCCACTTTCAAACTAATGGAGTCAGCATAAGGCGTAAACGAAACGGGAATATCAGACATCAAGTGCGCATGGCTGTTTGTAATCCCCGCAATGCCGGAAAGATAGCACCGCGCAACGGTGTCAGTATCACGGAAAGTCCAAGCCGCATATGGCATCCCCCTGTGATTCAGGGCTTGAATTACGTACCTGTCAATGTAATGGCCGCCAATTATATCCCTGCGGTTGGGAAACATATTATGCGGTGCGTGTTCGCGAATCAGTGCCTCTGCTGTTGCCGCACGGGAATCCAGCCCGCCCAATGGAACATGCGGCAGATAGGCCTGCAATACATTAAACTTGCTTTCGGAATGATTAAACGTGATGAAAACGAACTGGTCATGCATGTCAAACTCATCCAGAAGAATGCGCAATTCTTGAATAATTCTGGTGTAACGCGGCGTGTCAAAGGCATCCTTTATCTCCGCGAAAATAAGATTCCGGCCTGTAGTATCGCTGAATTCTTCCAAAAACTCACGCAATGTGGGGATTCTCGCATGAGTAAAATCGTCTGGATTCCACCTTGCCGAATGCGCGTAGGAGCCATGTCTGTTAGGAGTAAGTTCCTGAATCTCCTCTAGTGTCATCTCCCAAACATACCTGTTGAGAGGACATCCCGTTAGCGCACCCACTCTAAAGTCGTGAAAAACAACCAAGTGATGGTCTGATGTTATCTGAATATCCAATTCCAAGATATCTGCGCCATCAGCGAAAGCCCTCACCGCACCTTCAAGCGTATTTTGCGGGATAATAGAGGGCGAGCCGCGATGAGCCACATTAAACGGTGTACGCAACAAAACAGGCTTGTCGCCGTCAAAGGCCTCAAGCGCGGAATAAAGCCGCGAAACATCACCGGTGACAATACCATTGGGTGCATTCAAAATCTGCGAGAAATAATCATCACTCATATCCACCCAAACACTGAACATCCGCGCCTGCAAATAAGAAATATCCTCCCGCGAAACAACCCCCTCGTAAATATATATAATGCGCCCGAAATTGCTGTTGGCCTCTGCCGCCCAATGGTCTAATGTAGTCTTGTCTATCCCACCAGAACCATCAACCGCCAGCGCACCTTGTAAAAATCGTACATCGGTACGCAGCGCGTTCAAAATTTCCGGATTACTGCTCATTAAAATGCCATCCATGATGTAGCTCTGATTGTAGAATTCAATAAATTCCGCCGCCACGGAGGCATCCTCTATACGAAATATGGGAATTACGCGCCCTTCCATAATCCTCAAAACCTGATTAAGACGCAATCCCCATGCATTGGACACCGTCAACCCCGGCTCAATAACCAAAATCGCAGACGCCGGGCGTTCTCTTTCACGCAAAGCAATCACCACAGGATTAACGGATGCATCGGAAATAATCGTAGGCGGGTCAACAATGCTTGTATTCGGCGATTGCACATCCTCAATAAACGGAAACACTACGTACATCGCAATAATCGAAAGACAAATAAGGCTCTTTATGTTCAATATATTCCCTCCTCGAAAAATGTCTTAGAATAGCTCATATGGGAATATCCATAACTCTCGTGTAAGGTATGGGCAAGTCGAGAGGCACACCCCATATAGTTTCACATTAACCGGCTCTAATGTCAAATGGTAGCCCCATCCCTGCTTACAATCCGGCTCTGTTGACTAAAACATATGGATTGTCACACCTCAAAACTTACCCCGCCCGTTTTTCGGGCAAAATGGGTTGACAAAGTCAAATTATTGTTATGACTAAGGTCTGTGCCGCAAGTTTTATCGCGCGCGGCGGTGCTTATCCAGTCTGCTTTTTTCAATAATTGGGAGGTGTCATCCCGAACCCGGGGAGGCTGCTTAACCGCAGTGTTCACATATATGGGGAACCCACGGCAAAAGCCGCCCTGTACAGCATATATGTAGGCAGCCAACCCGGGAGCTTCACAAAAATCTAATAGAAAGGAGCACAACTATGCCTGAATTTATCACGGCTTTCGCAACTATGCGTTTAACAAATAAAGAAAGAAAAAGCATATTTTCTGTCACAAATGTTTCGCCGACTGTTTCGGCAGAGACTACTGCTGGCTTTGTAGACGCAGTGGAGACAATTTATAACAACGGCCCATGCACTGCCAGAATGAGTATTGTAATGGACTTGGAACGAGGAGGTGACTCATGAGACACTATACAATGGTGTTTAACACAACAACCGGTTCGAGGCGTTCTATGCGGATAAACAATCCGAATACAGACCTACCCGTGGCAGACATTCAAGCCGCAATTGGCCAAATGATACAATACGATGTGTTTGACCAAGAACGGGGAGGATTAGACAGCCTTAACAGAATGGAGCTTACGGTAGTAGAGCGCACATTGGTAATCTAAGTAGAAAAAAGCCATCCGGCAGTTATATTGCTGGGTGGCTTTTTTTAAATTTTAGTTGCACCAAATTACCATATATGCTATATTCCCTAATAATACGCGCATGTTTATGAGTTCGCAAAATGTGTGCAGAAGGAGCAAAATGTCACGTTTTGAGCCGCTGGTTAGCATAATAATGCCCGCATACAACGCTGAAGCTACGATTCAATCCAGTATTGAGTCCGTAGTAGCGCAAACCTACCCGAACTGGGAGTTAATTGCAATTGACGACAAATCTCACGATGCAACGCATCGAATTGTCAAAGCCATTGCCGCCCAAGACCCACGCATAAGACTCTATTCCAACGGGCAAAACTTAGGTACGGCCGAAACACGAAACTATGGTATTTCACAATCACAAGGACAGTACATCGCGTTTTTGGATAGCGACGACCTATGGCACGCAGACAAGCTAACAAGACAGCTTGAGTTCATGAAAGAAACAGGCGCGACTATCTCCTACACATCCACTGCGTATATATATGAAGGAACTCGTTCCAACTATATTCTGCGGGCCAAGCAACAGCTGACTTACAGGGAGCTCTTGAAGCGCAATCTAATGTCATGCTCCTCCGTGATGGTTTGCCGCGACATGGTAAATCAAACGCCCTTTGTCAAAGGTGACAACCACGAAGACTATGCCCTATGGCTGAAGATATTGCGAAAAGTAAAGTACGCACACGGCTTGGACGAGCCTTTATTAATTTATCGCGTTAGCCACTCATCAAAATCCGGAAGATTATTCCGTTCCGGAATTATGACATACAGAACCTTTCGAAGCGTGGGATTCATGAGCTTCTTTGCACTATTACTGACTCTTCGATACGCACTACACAGCGTTAGAAAGCGCGTCCTCATTAGGAGATTGTAGCTATGATTATTGCCAATGAAACCGACAAAATGTGGGATATAGGTTATATATCCGGTACTTTCGACCTGTTTCACATTGGGCATCTAAATCTTATCCGCCGCGCCAAGGAGCGTTGCAACAAGTTAATCGTAGGTGTTTTGGCGGATGAAGTTGTTAAAAGATGTAAAAACAAATGGCCGATTCATCCCCTTGTAGACCGTATAGCCATAGTTGACGCACTAAAATACGTAGATGAAGTTGATATAACCACAGTTGAACTGCTTAGCAAGGTTAAAGCTTGGGAAAAATACCGCTACAATGCAATGTTCAGCGGCGATGATCACCTTAACGATAATTGGACAAACACCCATGAAAAGAACGCCCTTAAAGAGCTGGATGTTGACCTTGTATTTTTTCCTTACACAAAAGAAACGTCATCCACATCAATACGAGAAACTATCAACAAATAAATGCCGGAGAAAACAACTATGAAAAAAGTTATCACCTACGGAACCTTTGACCAATTTCATATAGGCCATAAAAGATTGCTGGAACAGGCAAAATCCTTGGGTGACTATTTAATAGTAGGCGTTACAACCGAGGAATTTGATGTACAGCGAGGCAAGATGAATGTAGTTGATTCACTTATAAGGCGTATAGACAGCGTGCGGGACTCAGGTTTGGCAGATGAAATAATCGTTGAAACCCATGACGGACAAAAGCTTGAGGACATACAAAAATTTGGTGTGAAGGTTTTTGTAATAGGCTCTGATTGGCGCGGGATGTTTGATTATTTAAGGGAATACTGCGAAGTAGTATATGTTGAACGCACAAAGGATATCTCAAGCACCGTCCTACGCACCAAGCGCAACGGCATAGTAAAGCTTGGCGTAGTTGGCACAGGAAGAATCGCCGGACGCACCATGGAAGAATTAAAATATGTAAGTGGTGTAATAACAACGGCAGTGTTCAACCCACGCTTAGCCGGTGCACAAGACTTCGCCGAAGAGCATGAGATACCCTTTGCAACGGATAGCTATGAAAGCTTCCTTGAAGGTATTGACGCGGTGTATATAGCATCACCCCACGACACGCACTATGATTATGCCAAGACCGCGTTAATGTCTGACAGGCATGTGCTGTGCGAAAAACCTATGGTGCTTAAAGAAAGCGAGGCAAGAGAGTTGTTTGCCTTAGCAGAGCAATCCGCCCTTGTGCTAATGGAGGCCATAAAAACCGCCTATGCCCCCGGATTCTTGAGCCTACTGTCCATGGCGAAAAGCGGAAAAATAGGCAAGATATATGATATTGAAGCCGCGTTTACCAAACTGGTTAGCTATAGCCCTAACGCACGCGAATACAATCAAGCAGTTGGCGGCAGTTTTACAGAGCTTGCAAGCTACTCTCTAATGCCCATCATCAAGCTTTTGGGAACTAAATACGACGACCTGCGATTCGAATATTTTAAAAACAATAATGGAGTAGACATATACACAAAGGCGTATTTTAAATATAGTGACGCCCTTGCTACGGCCAAAACCGGTATAGGCGTAAAAAGCGAAGGCCAATTGCTTATCTCCGGCACCAAAGGCTATATATTAGTAAAGTCGCCGTGGTGGTTGTTTAAAAACTTTGAAGTATGCTACGAAAATGTCAACAACAACGAAAGCTTCTCCTTCCCGTTCCCGGGCTTTGGTATGCGCTTCGAGGCGGCGGATTTTATAAAAAACATCAACGAGCCTGAAACGCGCAATTATAAGCTTTCAAGCGAGGACTCCATAGCAATAGCCGATATAATAGAAAAGCTTTTAAAGTATCGAAGGGCAAGCTAATGGCAAAAATATTCTTATTCCTGATGTAACGGTACAAGATGGAGCGTACCCTTGAAAATTTAAAAGCAATAATCACGGAGGCTCGAATGCTTTCAAAAGAGCTGAGACAGTTTTACAATTCATCCCCTATGCGCGAAGGTGTTCTTTGCTGGTATCCCTTTGAACAAAGTGCGAATGTTCTTGATTTAAGTAGGGGTGCTTTGCCTCAGTTACTACAAAATCGTTGTGCTCATGTTTTTACAGATGAAACAGTTAAAAATGAGAGTTTTGATTATGTGGTTGTGATGGATCCAGAGGATTTTAGTGTAGATGCGTTGAAAAATCTGCGAGGGAAGTTATGTTCCCGTGGACGGTTGTTGCTTGCTTATGAAAATCCTTTTTCCTTGCGCTATTGGAGTGGCAAGAGCTGTCCCACTACCGGATTGCCTTATGATTCATTGTTTGGCCGCGACGGGAGGGTAAGCAAAGCTGAGTTGCGGATTAGGCTGCATCTTGCGGGGTTTGGAGGGCAGAAGTGGTATTATCCTTTGACTGATCATTGGTTTACTCGGGAAGTTTACTCGGAAGATTATCTTCCCAATGAATATATGAATCAACGATTTAAACCCTATATTGCCGAAGATAAATTTTTGCAATTTGATGAGCGAAGCTTATATCGGGAAGTTGTTCGCGGTGGTGCTTTCGAGTTTATGTGCGGGGCATATTTAGTGGAGGCTCGTATTTACGCTGATGATGCGCCATGCACCGTGGATTATGTAGCTGTTACAGCTCATAGGGATACTGCGAAAAGATTTGCGACCGTTGTTAGCAATGATGCAACAGCCAGAAAGATTCCACTTCATGCTGATGGAGTAAAGACAGTGCACCAGATTCATAGCAACCATGAAGAGTTAGCAAGTCTTGGTGTTAATGTGGTTAAGACAAGGCTTGACGGGAATACGTTGGTAATGCCTAGGTTGGATTTACCTACTTTGTGGGATTACTGGGCGGACAAGCTATCTAGTGGGTGCTTTGATGAAAATGAGATGTTTTTACAGTATGATCATATAGCAGAGGAAATACGCAAAACGTCTAAGAGTGGGAAGTGTTATTGGGAGCTTGTGCCGGCTAACTGTTTTTACGATGAAAGAACGGACAAAATAGTCTTTTTTGATCAGGAGTTTTTCTGGGGTGACACATCTTCGGAAGTGGCGATTGCTAGGGCAATATTGGCATTTAATTATTCTGATTTTTACAGAGAAAATCCACGAAGTTGCGCTTTGATTGAGGCACTGGTAAGTAGGTACGACCTTGCACAGGACTGGGAAAAACTCTCTGCTCTGGCAAGTAGGATAAATAAAGAGGTAAACGGTACAGGGGATCGACAGATTTCGTTAGCCACGCAAAAGGGGTTAAAGGTGATATCTGCTAAAGATGTTGAACGCACTACGCATAAAAATTCTATTGCTAAGGAGGCTTTTTAAAATGCTCAGCAAAGTCAGCATGATTATACCATGTTATAACAAATCAGAATATATTAAGGAAATGTTTGATTCCATACTTATGCAGGATTGGGACAACATTGAATTAATTTTAGTAAATGATGGGTCAACCGATGGAACTTATGAGATTATAATTGAATACGAATCAAAATTTCTTATCCGAGGTTATGAAGTGATTATAATAAACCAGGAAAACGCTGGTGTATGTGCTGCCGCAAAAGTTGGACTTGAACAAATTTCAGGAAATTATGTGTGCATGATAGACGCTGATGACGTGCTTGACCCTCAGTATGTTTCGGTGATGGCTGATTGGATGGAAACACATGCAGACTGCGACTTGGTGTGCAGCGGATACGCCTATTTTACAGAGGATAATGGAAGCAAGACATTTTTTAAGGAATGGCTACCCCCCAAAGTAGATTTCAATATTGAACCCGAGGATTTTTTTCAATCAATAACTCCGGCTACGATATGGTCATACATGCTTAGAAGGGAATATTTTGAAAAAACGTGCATAACACAAACTTATTTTGTTGATACAAGAGGTTCCCATGAGCCTGGTTTTATGATTCCTATGACAGCATATGGCGGCAAAGCCCATGGTATAGAACGTGCCTTGTATCAATACCGCAGAGGCATTTTGGGTGCACATTCTCAGCATGATACTTTTTTCAAATTTAAAGAGCATTTTGATGAGTATTATTTTTTATGCAAACAAGTTATTTTTTCGTTACCGTCTGAGGTTGCCGACGATAATAGAAAGCGAAAGTTGATTTTTGAGGCGGAGTTTCGAAAGTTTCGGTATTTGATTGCAAATCAGGGTCTTTCCGATTGTAGCCCCAATGATAAATTACGCACTGCTGTTGATTTGATTGAATGGGCAATAAAAATGGCTATATTGCCCGAAAACCTTGGGGTTGAGGATATAATTGGGCAGGAAAGATTGTTTTTGAAACAAGTGAGGGATTTAGCGGAGATGAAGCTGTTATGAAAAAAATAACCGCATTAGTACCGATAAAGGAGCATAGCGAGCGTGTCCCAGGCAAGAATTTTCGGGGGTTCAATGGAAAGCCACTGTTCTACTGGATACTGAGTGAGCTGGCGAAGGTGGAACAGATTGACAATATTTATGTTAATACGGATAGTATTAGGATTGCGGAATTGATAAAAGAGCATTTTCCTAAAAAAGTAGAGATTATTAACAGGCCCTCATCCCTTTGTGGCGACGAGGTTTCAATGAATTTAATAATTGCCCATGATATTGGTATTATTGATTCTGAGCATTATATACAGACACATACGACAAATCCACTTTTGATTAAGGACACTATCGAAAAAGCTATTGAAGTGTATTTTAAAAATCTTTCTAATTATGACAGCGTCTTTTCTGTAACGAGAATTCAAAGCCGCTGTTTTACACATGATGGTATTGGAATTAATCATAATCCAAATGAATTGATTCCTACACAACAGTTGAGTCCTGTGTATGCCGAAAATTCAAATTTCTATATTTTTTCAAAGAAATCTTTTGAGCAAAAGCAAAAACGTATAGGGCGCAGTCCTTATATGTATGAAATGAATCCTTATGAAGCTGTGGACATTGACGAAGAAGTTGATTTTACTTTTGCAGAAATTTTACACAAACAAACGGGAGGTCGTTTATGATTATATTATTTGGTGCAGGTGCTTATGGAAGAGATGCGTTAAACTATTTTGGTATCCGTAATGTTTATTGTTTTGTTGATAGTTTCAAAGCGGGGACATTATTTTGTCAAAAGCATGTTATATCTTTTGAAGAACTTCTAAAAATACACAATGATCATACAATAATAATTTCAACAAAAAATTACTCGAAAGAAATAAGCTCAAAACTCATAGAAGCTGGCATAAAATTTGAAAATTATATGGATCATTGGAACAAATATATGGTGAGGTGTAGTTTATACCCCAAATTAAAAAATTTAAAAAACATTCATAAAGGCAATAAAATATTTTTGATTGGGAACGGTTCCAGTCTTAGAGCAGATGACTTGAAAAGAGTGCAAAGTAACGGGTACAAGACTTTGGCCTGTAACTTTATTAATTTATTGTTTGATAAAACGGATTGGAGGCCAGATTTTTACTGTTGTGTTGAAAATTCAGCAATCTTATCAAATAGAGAATTTATATTAAATTATCCTTTGGAGTTAAAGTTTATAAAACACATTTTGAAGCCCGAGCTCACAGACATGTTTAAAGAGTTCATCGAAAACGAAGACTTGCATGTTATGCAAGTAGGTGGTATGGATAAATTTTCTGAAGATATTTCTTCCATTGTATATGATGGAGGTACAGTTATGTATCCAATGCTTCAATTGGCTGTATATATGGGGTTTAGCGAAATATATCTGTTAGGTGTAGACAATACACAGCCACCATCTGTTCATACTAAAAATTTCGTGGATGCCCGTGCCCATTTTTATGATGAAAGTACGGATGTGTTAGAAAAAAGGAAACAGGTTATGGAGCGTCTCTATATAAGTGGGGAGGATTCAACCGATGACTACAAAGCCTACCAGGAACGGGTAAATGCTCATTATAAAATTGCGAAAGCTTACTGTGACAAGCATGGTATAAAAATCTTCAATGCAACTCGTGGAGGTGAATTGGAAGTATTTGAAAGAGTTGATTTTGAAAAACTTTTTTGATCGTGTTTTTAAGTTTGAGAGTGGGGAAAAATAATGGAAAACGAAATAAAAGTTAGTATTATAGTGCCGGTTTACAATGTGTCTAGGTATCTTCGTCGCTGTTTGGATAGTTGTGTTTGTCAGACAAGGGATGATATTGAGGTTGTCATAGTACACGACTGCTCGCCGGATCCTGAGGACTTGGTAATTTGCAATGAATATGTTGCAAAATATCCCGATAAGGTGAGGCTGATTCTTCACCCGGAAAATAAGGGACTTGGTGCCGCCAGAAATACAGGTATTAAAGCGGCAAGAGGTGAATTTTTAACTTTTGTGGACTCGGATGATTATATTGATTTTGCTGCCTGTGGATCCATGCATTATCAAGCAGAGCTTAACTCAGCCGATTATGTTTTGGGTGATTTGTGGCGAGCGAGTTTGAAGGATTGCAATGTGGCTCGTATTAAAAGGGTAAACTGGGTAGTTGAAGAAGATGCAAACCGTATGTCATTTTATTCAGTTGCGAGTTTAATAAAAAGAGAGTTGATTATTAATAGTAATATTTTTTTCTTAGAGGGAAAAAAATATGAGGATATTCCGGCAGTACCAATATGGTTGGCACTATCGGAAAAAACTATATCTTATAACGGTTCGCCTGTTTATTTTTATCTTAACGATAGAGAAGGTGCAATTACTAGCGGGTCGTTTGCCGATTTATTTTTGGACTTAATAGACTCATATTCTGTGTTGTTAAGCCGCACGAAGGAGAAGTGCCCTCAATACGCGCAGACAATATTTAAAGCTATCGCACGCCATATTAACATGGTAGTGGCAGCAAAAATGAGGTGCAAAGAGGATTTAGTGACGCTTGCAAACACTCAATTACCTGCACAAATATTTAGGGAATTGATTTCTTCAATTGAATGGGAAGCACCAAATGAACATAAGGATTTGCTGGATTTTCTTGTTACAATTGATAATAACACTGATTTTCACAGTGCATATTTGTACATCAGCCAAATGTATTTAAATAAGTTTTTGCAGTATTACACTGACGACCAGCTTCTTAGTGAATTTGGCAAAAGAGACCCAAGTACAGTGTGTATATGGGGTTGCGGTATTTATGGTGAGAGGTTGTTAAAGCGTTTTGCAAGACTAAATTTAAAATTTGAAGTAACTGATATGGATGCGTCAAAGCATGGAGAGATAACTTCAACTGGTGCAATTATAAAGCCATGGGGAGAAATTAAGACACAAATTAAAACAGTTATAGTAGCTATTAGGGGGCAATATAGAAATATGTCTGCATTTTTAGGAAGTGATGTGGAAGTATATGCATTCAACGGGTAAATATATTTATTATGGTGCGGGCCGTTTTGCAAAAGAGAATTTTGATGGGTTGAAAAAGGATTATCCGCCTCTTTGTTTTTGTGACCGCGCAGCCCCCCCCCC
>Ga0209755_10007064_pt1 | contig 12247 bp, 10 predicted proteins | sample TergutCo191P1_FD_187301 | JGI IMG/M metagenome (GOLD analysis project Ga0209755, IMG submission 187301) | Cornitermes sp. P1 segment gut microbial communities from Petit-Saut dam, French Guiana - Co191P1 (SPAdes) (version 2) | ecosystem: Host-associated > Arthropoda: Insects > Digestive system... | reverse complement strand
CATTACAGAAACCACATATTCCTGCCAGTTTCAATATGTATTTGGTAATCAATAAGTGAGTAACACCTGTCAAAGTTTCAAACTTCTCCGGCCATTATCTCCGTAACCGTTCAACTTTGGATATAGATGTTTTGGGTTATATCGGTATAGTTTAACTTAAGGAACACTTCCCCGAAGTCTGGCACATTCGTCCTGTTACACCCTGTATATATAATTGGAATTTTTCTGAAAGCTATAAATGTATTCCTAGTGTCATTCTTTCAAAATTTGTTTCAGGGTCATCATCCTGAAGGTGGAGCACATGCGAAGTTCACAAACTATTCCTTTGATGTTGATGAATTTCTGAGACTTGTTGCTGTAGGAGCAAAACATGTAAAACACCATAAAGCATTCCTGGAATTCCATTCTACACATCATGATGAGTTATAGTGTATTTATACTGTTGAGCGTGATCTGCAGGAGTGTTTCATTTATTTCACATGGTGGTGACAAATTATATTGCAACATCTACTTCTTCTGGTGGTCATACTCTCCAGACATGCATTGTTTGATTTTTTGTTACTAGCTGAGTGGAACTGGGATAGCACAGTGCCATGACTCAGGCAGTCAGTTATCAGCCCATCACCACAGAGGTCCAGGTTCGGTTCCAGGCCTGTGGGACGTAGGGTGAACAGAATAACACTAGGTCAGAATTTTCTCCATGTACTTTGGTTTTTCCCTGTTACTATCATTTTACCAATGGTCCATACTCATTTATTCATCTATCAATGACACTGTATAATCTTAGTAACTAACAGTGTTATGAAATAACACATGTAATGAACAGGATATCATAGTATGGTGACTAGGCAACTAAGGAATCATGGTTCATTGCTGGAGGGACGAGATCTTTTTCTCTTGTCCAAAGCATCCAGACCAACTCTGAGGTCCACCCAACCTCCTATGCGGTGGGTACAAGGAACTCTTTCTTTAGGGAGCTTACCCAGGGCATGAAACTGACCATTCACCTCCATCTAATGCTGTGGTTACGTATGAATGGTGCTATACACTCCCCATATGCCTTAATGGCATGCACAGAGGCAACTTTACCTTTACCTTTATTACTAGCTGATTTACAATCCTTTATATAGCTGTAGTGTATGTTACTATGGGGAACGGGTAAGTCTTATTAGAAAAGACACCACATATATCAAAAGAACTGGACTGTTAGGGACACCTATATTGGAGTTCTTTAACCCTTCAATTGTTGCCATTGAGGTTACACACACACACACACATTGTTTTTGTCATATTCTGGCGTGGAGGACAATCTCACAAAATTGAGTCCCACCCAGGGGATTTCTAGTAGAATATGTAGTCAAACGTTTTACGTGTTGCAGAATTTTTTATTATTAAGACCAACAAATGCACAACAGATATATTAACAATGAATTTTCTGTCTAAGTACTTCTGCATGTCTCGATGCATTTGCATCTTCAGGGAGTCTTATTTTCTATTTGCTAAAGTTACAAAATCAGTTAGGTTATAAATCAATAAAATCGATAGATTAAAATGTTTATACGGGTGATCATTATCAACGATTGATAAAATATAATCTATAAAATGACGTGAATTGTATCAGTCTGGAGATTTTCCAGATTTTATCGATTGTATATGCAGCCACGAAGTTAACAACATCCATTTACTACAGTTGTAATAATTGATAAAATTTACGACATTTTATAGATTATATTTTATCAGTTGGGGATAATGACCACCTGTATAAACAGTTTAATCCAGTGATTTTATTGATTTTATAATGTTACTGATTTTGTAACTTTAGTAATTAGACTCCCTGAAGATGATGCAAATGCATTGAAACACACAGAGGAGTACTTACAACACAAAATTTATTGTTATTATATTTGTTGTGCATTGGTTGGTGTAAATAATAAATTATACAAAATGCACAGTACAGACATCAAGATGTCACAGAATGTTACTAATGAACTTTTGAAAGACCACAGCATCTTCATTTTCAGGATCAAGCAGTCCAAACAAATCATTCGTCTTTGCTGCTTGACGTTTATGATGGTGTTACAGTCCTTCAAAACATCATGAATTACTTGCCCAGTGACATGGCATCACATCCCAGAAGACCTGAATCTTTAATTTGGTTCTTGTTCATTTGCTTGCATTAGTTGTATAGAAACCATGAAACAGTACACAAAATGTAAAAAAGTTCAAGTTTTACAGTTTTTTGATAAATGAAGAAACACTCAACTTGTGAGTTTTTCAACTTTTACAGTAATGCATTTAAGGTCTGTATGCTTCTGCAATGTGGTGCAGTATTACTGGGTGATTGGTGCTTCAAATTATGTGACTGCTAACTACATTGACTTTCCGTCCATTGTGTTTTCATTGCTCTTGCCACAACAGTTGTACTGTTCATGTCCTGAAATAATGAAGTAATGTAGATATTAGACATAACCATAGAATGAACTCCAGACCAGTATTGTAGTTTGTAATTTGTTTTGGTGTGTGTTGTTTTTCCATTTTGTTCAGTTATATTTGATTTTGAAACCACTTTGTTGGGCCTAAAATGTCGCTGTATTCCAGATACACAAAACTGAGTCAGATTTGTAATTTGTTCAGAAATGACATAGTGATGACCTCCAGTGTGCCTTGATCACGTAATGGCACTCTCTAATTTTTGTATTTTATTTGTGTTCAGGTCAAGTATTGTAACAGAAAAGTTGTGCAAACACATGTTGCTATTTAGCATTGTTGGGTTTTTTTGAATTCCTTGCTATCATGAAGTGATGCTGCATGTTTAATATCCAGGATTTATATTTATTGTTTTTATATAAATGAATTTGCTGCTGTGTTTTCAGGAGGTAAATTTAAGTTGACAAAGTTAACAGGGCTTTCATCTATAAAAGAGTGAAAATTTGTGTCTTCTTTAAACTGGGTCAGGAAATATTATGTGATGTTCTGTCATACATGTATTGATGGCAGTTCGTGAGAAATGTGATATGTCTGTAGTATTTCAGCGGGTATATATAACTTATGAAAGTAATGTGGACTTTTCTGAAGCAGTTTTATGTGTAATATGCATTTAATTGTATTCTTGTTTCAGCATTTTAATCTTTATCATATAGCCTTTTAAAACCCCTGTTCTGGCTCATGGCCAAAGCACTTTTTGGTTCAAATGCCCATTTCTGCAGCTGTTTATATTGGTGTTGTATTTTAAGCTAAACAGTTCAAATAAAAGTATATTGTGGAGAATGACTGTACCTACCTGTGCCCAAAGCTTCGAAACATTCCACCTGTTTTGATACACATCAGTTTATGACAGTTTTGAAGTTTTTAACTTTAACTTTATGTTTAATGTATATTTGGATGAGGCTATCCGGATTTGGTTACAGAAATTAAAAACTAGTAAATATTTCAATGAGTTAATTTTTAACACACTGTTGTTTGCAGATGACCAGTCTATTATTTCTGACACGGAAGACAATTTGCAAAAGGCAGTCTGTTTATTATATAGTACATCTAAAGAATATAATTTGGAAATTGCCACAAAAAAGATGAAGATATTTGGTTTTGTTGGGGCAGATCACTTAAGAACAAAAATTATTATAAACATTGAAACACTATATTCACTTTATAAATATATATTTCCATCAACACAACTATGTAATAAAGGCATGAGTTAGAGCTAACGTGACATGTTTCGACTTAAGTCATCCTCAGGCTAAGCTAAGAAGCATGAAGTTCTTTACAATGTGGTTGCATGCATTTGGGATCCCAGATGGCTTACAATTTTTGTTGTGATTCATATCATGTACCTAACTTGATTTGTATCTATTATACTATTGTAATTATATTAGGGTCAAGTATGTGACGTGTGTTATTTCTTGGGGTCGTTGTTCACTGATTAGGCTTCTGGTTGTTAAGTCTGTTGTGGTTGTATCGGTTCTCCTGTTTATTAGTTTTCCGGTGGATGGGGTGGGGAGGTGTTCTTAGCTTAGCCTGAGGATGACTTTTAAGTCGAAGCATGTCGCGTTAGCTCTACCTCATGCCTTTATTACATAGTTGTGTTGCTGGAAATATATATTAATAAAGTGAATATATAAAATCAGTACACAGTGGGATGACTTTATTCAAATTGAAACACTAGAACAAGTTAGCCAATTTACTTATTTGGGTTGCAGTATATCTTACCAATTTTCCAATGATGTAGAATCCAAATTGGCATAATTTTTTCAATTAACAGATACTATTACAAGAACTGTTTTTAGAAAAGTGAGAATGGAAACTGTTTTGAAAATATACAACACTTTAGTTTGACCTACATTTTTATATGGGTCAGGAAATTAGACTATAACAGCCTCACAAAGACGAAGAATTAAAGCGACAGAAATGAAGTTATTGAGACCTCTGGCAGGCTACACCCTTTATGACTGCAAGACTACATATGCCATGAATTACAGGTTACAGGCATACTAGATGAGATAGATGAATACAGACAGAACTGGTTTCAGCACTTGCAAAGAATGCCACAAAACCAGATCCCTTTGAAATCAAACTACTACAGACCACATGGAAGGAGAACAATTGGAAGACCAAAGAAACGGAGAAGAGAGCAGTTGTAACTTTCGAGATGAAATGGATCAGAGGGTCCATTCCTTGATGTTTGTAATGATGATGATGAAATTTATGCGTCAGTTGCTGAAAAATATTTTATTACAGAACATTTTTGCTGTATTTGATGTAGAATATACACATACAAAGTATAATACTAAATTTGGGCTTAACTGTACACATTGTTTTCTGTTTCTGGTTACATGTAAACAAGATTTGTTACCAGTTTTTCAAGTGATAATGGCCAGACCTAAACATAAGATGTTTTGATGTTTCTTGTATGCCCTTCTAGAATAGAAACTAGTAGGGATGCAAAATTGCTGCTGTCCAATCACAAATGTATTAGTGCGAAATGGAACCAGGCAAATATCCTACATGCTGATAAACAACAAAAATTTATTTTTTCTACTGTCCAAATTTTGTTGTCAGTATTCATAGCCAAGAGAAGCATCAATAATTGCAGAAAATACCATATTTCAATATTTCTTAGTTTTAATTGTAAGGATTTTCTGTTACTTTTGTCTACTGTCATTTCATGTTTATGTTCATTCCTTTCTGCAATTCAGATCCTTTCCTGTCTCAGAAAGAAAGCAGTTGTAGGGGAATACAAAAAGTGCATTCATGCACCTAGGTTTGCTGTGTGGACAGTTTTCAGTACCCTTGTCTTGATGAAATACCAGGGTCAGAAGATGTGGATTTTATAAAGGGTTTCATGAAAGAAACAAAGGTTTTGGAAACAGCCTTTATATATGTATATGCTTAAGTTTGATACATTGAGGAGCAAGAAAATAAGGAAGCTGCTTGGTGACTTGTGTAACTTAACTCCTACAAAAATTATACCATTGTTAGTAGGGGATGCTGCCCCTCAGATGTGGATATTTTAAACAAAAATAAATTTCCGACAATTTTTGTAACCTACACAAGAATTTAGACCAACGTAATGAATAAAAGACCTGTCTTGTAGATACAGAAAATTTTAAAATCCTCATGACACAGGACACTGTTTTCCCTGTCAGCCAAGATGACATTTGTTTAAAGGGACAGCATTTTCCCTTTTGCCCCTTCAAGGTTAAAACATTCAAGTCATACACCAAGAAAAGGATTCCATAAGCCACATCTTTGTAGTGGTTAATACACATGAGCCACACATTTTAGGATAGGTAGGGAAATGTGACTTGGAACAGATAATAGAACTGAAACTTTTGTAGCTTGTATTTTCTTTTAAAAAGGCACCCTTGTAGCCTATTCATTTTTTGTTGTATATGTATTTAGTGTTCGGAGATAGGATAGTCATTTAATTTGGACGAAAAGGGACAAATGGTAACTTAGGAATTTTGTTTTCCTGATAACATTCATATCACAAAGCAATAACAACAGCTTTCATTTGTTGAAATTGCTAGAAGAAAAAACAGCAACACCAAACTACAGCCTCAAAATTAATACAAACATTTGAGCTTGTAATGGGAAAAATTTGGATACATGTTCACAGTTCCGTTTGTTGCCGTACATTTGCTGTGTATTGCACCTGTATTTATGTCAGAAGCTTGAGTTTCATTTTGTGCAAACAACTTAATTTTATTACTAGTACTCCTGAATTTGTGAGTGGGCCAGGATAGTGTAGTTGGTATAGTGACTCGCCAAAGGCTGGACAGTCCAAGGATCAAATCCCAGTGTAGGCGAGATTTTCTGCACCTCTAGACCAACCCTGTGGCCCACTCAGCCTCATATACAAGGGGTACTGGGTCTTTCCCAGGGGTAAAGTGGCCAGGGATTGGCATTGACCCCCATCTAGTGGAGGTTAAAGAAAGAGTAAAGCTATAGCTCTACTTCCCATTTGGGCCTTCCTGGCCTGTTCTAGGGTGAACTTTACCTTTACCTTTACTCCTGAATTTGTTTATTCACAGAACATGGTGCAGTTGTAATACTATCAAAAACTGCAAGATATGGCAGTTTGTATTTGTTAAACATATCAGACCAAAAATGTGTCATATTATTTCTTCAAGTCCTGATACACAGTGTAAGTATTCAAACAACTTCATGCCGTTGAATTCTAAGCTGGTACTATATAGCTGTAAGAATGCTGGATGCCTCTTCCTTCTTCATATAGTATTACTTGTTCTGTAATGAGTGAATGTTTGGTGTGCATTTTGCTTCCACAGCAGTATCTTCCCTGAGGGTTTTCATTGTTTCTTTAGTTCCTTCAGATGAAAGCTATGATCGCCTTTCAAAATAAGCAACAGTCTCCCTCCCCCCAAACCCCCAAGTCTTGCAGAAAAAATGTAAGACATGAAGATATACACACAAAAGAAATTATTTCATAGTTCCCTACACATCACTAGATTGTAAATCTGCTCTTCTTTCAAATACTGAGTAGTTCAGTATTGGTACAAGTCTGCGTATACAAATACATTACAATATCCGTTTCATAAACTGTAGAACTGTCATTGACAAGGACACCTACTTAAACTGGGGCTGGTAAACAGTGCCAAGTGTGATAGATACAAGCAGGCATCTGAAACAGCCTCACATCTATTGTCACTGTGAGGCTTTGGCCACATTAAGTTTCATACACCTGGATTGTCATTCTTCGAAACCAGGTGACTTTGAAGACATCTCTGTCAGCAGGATACTGCACTTTGTTCAAGGTGGAGGACTGCTGAATGAATGAGCTAAATGGCCACACAAAAGATTGATAATTGTTGAAATGCATAGATTATTAAGTGCCTGCTGTTCTGTATTCTATTCTATTGTATTCTACATTGTGTATGTTACTTGCATGAAATGTTTCTTTTTTATTATAAACAGCATGTGATATTGGTGTTATGTAACAAAACAGCATTACATTTATATATCGCAGGTCTGTGGATCCTTGGTGGACACACATGCATCCACTTTGGTTGGTGTTTTGTTGTTCCTCTTCTTCCAGAATTTTAATTTCGTAAGGAATCCCATGTTCTGCCTCCCTTTTTCCAATGAAACTTGATAGTTGCAACAACAGCCGCAAACTATGGTCGTTACAGTGTAAGTGTGTTCGCCAATGCTTCCAAATGCTTTGACATCCACCAACAGTGTAGCCAGCCAAGCCAAACCAAAGTGTTAACTGGGGGCAGAGACTTGTGTGAAGCGCGCAAGTCAACGTCCCCGTCTGCTAGCCATTCCTGCATTTGGCCACAATGCTGGGCACAGTAAAGACACCTAAACTCTAACAGGGGAATATGCTTATGTTAACAATTTTGACGTCAGGCTGAGAGCCTTGACTGATAATGCCAAAGACTAGGGCCTAGGTTGCCCTGGACTAAGTATGGGAGGGATAAACTTTGGTTGGTTGGCTGTCTGGGTTCTGAGCCCAGACTGGCTCTGTAGCATACTGGAGTTATGTGACGTTTGTCTGGTGCTTAGGTGAAGCCGTTGCGCATGGGGGAGGTGAGTGCGGGCCGTGCCCCAAATTTGCATTGAATACCCTGGCATTTGCCTTACAACTGAGGAAAATCTCGGAAAACCTCAGTCAGGGTAACCAAGGTCGCTCGGCTGATCTGCGCCGAATGCGATTTCTTTAGTCTACTTGGCCATCGCGGATGATGGCCTCGACTGGCCTTCTGTCTCCTGCCGCCCTTGGCTTTCGCGTCAAGCAACGGGGTCAACCCTCGGTCAGCGAAGATATCTGCCGAGTTGCTGTACTAGGGGGTTCCCGACATCAGCTAACTTTGAGTCAAAGCTCTTGGTCAGGGCTCTAATGTGGTCGGCAAACAGCGGAACGCCCAGATCCTTGTGTGTCTGCCTGTTACGTACCAGGTGGCACCAGTAGCAAGGCAAAGACACTTGGATTGCAACACTTGTAGCCTCTGGACGTGGGTGCGGGCAGCGGACTTTCACGCGGGGCACGCATAGTACATCATGGGGCGGATGAGCTGCTTATATAGCACGGCTCCGTTCCTGACGGATAGTTCACTCTTCGTAGTCAGGAGGGGACCCAGCATACCCATCCTTTGAACAGCCCTCTTCCTAAACTGGTCGATGTAAGGCGACCAGATGAGTCGTGTATCCAGAGTCACCCCCAGATAACGAGTTGTTTCGACCCATTCGATTGGTTCCCTGAAGAGTGTTATTGGTCGGGGCTGGATGAAGCGCTGTCCCGCACACGTGAAGATTATCGCGGTGCTCTTAGAGACATTAATGGCGATTCTCTATTCACTCAACAACCGTTGAAGGTCGTTAAAGTATGACTTCACATAGCTGACAAGCAGCGTCGGCTTGCGGGACGTTGCTATGATGGCTGTGTCGTCCGCGTAGAGGGCCAACTCGACGTGGTGCGAGGGTGAGGGCATGTCGTTGACATACAGACTGAAGAGGACAGGGGAGATCAATCCCCCCTGAGCCACCCCAGCCCGCATGCCTCGACGAGATGACGTGGCCGTCTGGAAGAATGTTTCAAATGTCCGACCCCTGAGGTAGGATGAGATTGTATGGACTATGTAAGACGGGAAGTTTAGGAGCGTTAGCTTGTACAGGAAGCCATCGATCCAGATGGTATCAAAGGCTTTGGCCACATCGAGGAAAGTGTATAGCATCGAACAATACAGTGATTAGTGACAAACGAACTGGAAAGGATGTGGAAGGAATCGGTCACATTATAGTTTCGAATAACACCAGTGTCTCGACATTTACAGCAGAGAGTAAAGAAAATCTGCAATAGTGACCTCTGGGCAGAGAATTTTGACGTTGGATGTCTCGAAAATAACTTTCAAGTGCCGACTGTCCACTGGAGAACAACTTCTGAATTAAATAAATGAATATACATATAAAAATACATATAGTTTCAAGTTAGGATAGTGCAGTCAGTATTGTGACTAGGCTACAAACTGGGAGATGCAGGGTTCTAAACCCGGAATGGGCTGGAGAATTTTCCCCAGAACATGAAGACCTGTTTCAACGCAGCCCTGTTCAAAGGGCATGGGATGTGAGAATATCAGTATCATGATCCAAATCAGTTTTGAAATCCTAGCTGTATACATATTCTAAAATTTGTATTATGTTTGAGATACTAATATGGCTTAATAAGTTAAGAATTTTATCTGTCTTTCTGAGAATAAATGCCAAATCTTATACAAATTGTAATATGTAGCAACTTCCTAAAAGATACACAATTTTAAACATGCCAGCTTTAAATTACAAAACTCAATCAATGTATCTGATTAGAATATCACAGCATTTCAGGCTTTTGTAATGTCCTGCTTTGGCCAGTGAAGGATGTCGCTTCATGTGGACGTTATGTACAGGGGATTAAATCATATATTTCTTGTTCCAGATGCATTACAACCCTACACCAGTTAATGACTCAGTTACACTGCAATTGTTAATTGATTTGCTGACTAATTAGAAAACAGTTGTATGACGAGTTTGTAAATAAATATAGTGGATAGTAACATGTTTTAACAAACATATCCAGTAAATGTGTGAAATACAAGAAGAAATTTTAAAAATTACATCACCATTTAATAACGCATATTCAAAACTCCAGCTTAAAATTATCCAGTCTTCCAAGAGCACTTCAAATGTTTACCTGATATCTAAAATATGTCCACATACAAGCAGGCATCATTCATTGTTACACCCCCTCGCCAAAGTGAGGCACAGGACTGGAGGGGGATAGGTAACCCTGGCACTTGCCCAGAATTTCATATCTACATCCGTAACTCTAGCCCAGACAGGGATGTGATGATACTGGAATTCGTGTGTTGTAGTTATGTATAATATTATAGCAATGGACCACCCAAGTTTAAAACCTGATAATAGTATTCTTTTCAAAAATTCCATTTTAATTAAAATAGAAATAGAGAAAATAATGAATTTGAAGTAGTAGAACTTACTACAGAAGATGTAAAAAGGGCAATGAGAAACTTAAAAAATAACAAGGCGGCAGGAGCTGGTTGAATACATCCAGGATTAATAAAATATGGAGGAAATAAATTACTGAATAGAATTTATGAACTAGTAAGACAAGAGGAAAAGTGTAGCCCTGAAAAGGGCCTTTTGTGGAGAAGAGGATGAACAATACTGCTAGTGGTGGTGGTGGTGGTGGTGGTGGTGGTGCAGGGTTACACTGCACAAACGGGGCTGCAATCTTTCGCTCACCGACGCGAGAGTCGCTGTGTCGTAGTTTCCGGAAACACACACAATACATAGCTCATTAATCACTCACAATGCCATGGGCTTCGACTGCGTCGTGTTTCTTCTGTTGCGTATTTTCCCGGGGCCCACACAAACGCCATCCACAGAACGTGGCGCTCTGTAAAGGCTCTCCTCGGCCACTACAACCGCGGGGAAGACTATGAATTCCACCTAGCGCACTACGTGTTCGCGGCGAAGTGCAAGGCAAAACGCATCCCACCCTATCTGCAATTCCTGCACCTCGTCGCAAATACTCACTCGTCTCTGTGCACTCTTCCCTGCACTGAACGCGCCACTTGATGGTCCCGGTTCCGTTCGTCACCTCCGTTAACAGGTACCACCACGTAAAATACGTATCATCCTTACGTTAGAGTCCTTCGGTGTTATTTTTTTAATAACCTATCGCCACCTCCGCTACCAGGTTGGACCACGTTAAATACTTATCATCCTTATGTTTGAGTCCTTCGGTGTTATTTCTTTTTTAATAACTTATCACCACCCCTTCGTTTCCCATTCCTTTCGCCCCACACATCATGCTTTCCATCCCATACGTTACACGTCACTTCCAGTACGTCACTCAAAACGCACGGATATACGTCGGTCGCGGATCAATATTTCGCTCGCCGCCATAATGCAGCCCCGTTTCTGCAGTCTACTGCAGAATCCTTACTCAAATATGGTGGCCAGAGAAATATTAATCCGCGACGGAGTTATATCGGTACGTGTTATGAGTGACGTAGCGGAAGTGACGTAGAAGCAGACAACATAGAGCTGTGTGATAGTGGTTATGAGGAAAGAAATGAATGTGTATGAGATATGAATGGAAAGGAGCGAGTGGTGATAGGTTATTAAAAAAATAACACCAAACTCTAACCTAACGATGATGAGTGTTGTAGGAATGTATTTTGCACGAGGAATGAATGGAAATGAGCGAGTGGTGATAGGCTATTAAAAATAGTACCAAACTCTAACCTAACGATGATGAGTGTTGTAGGAATGAATGGATCTAATGCAGAATAGTGGCTCCAATATGGCGGCGAGCGAAATATTTATCCGCGACCGTGGTATATGAGTGCGTGTTATGAGAGACGTAACGGAAGTGACGAACAAGCAGACAACATAGAGAAGTGTGATAGTGGTTAGGACGGATGGGAGGAATTTGTATGACGAATGAAGCGGGGGGGGGTGATAGGTTATTAAAAAATAACTCCAAGTCTAACCTAAAGATGATGAGTATTGTACGAATGAATTTGCACGAGGGATGAATGGAAAAGAGCGAGTGGTGATAGGTTATTAGAAAAGAAAATAACACAAATCTCGCTGACGTAAGGAAAAATCTGTTGGGCGGGGGGATAGGTTATTAAAAAAATAACTCCAAGTCTAACCTAAAGATGATGAGTATTGTACGAATGAATTTGCACGAGGAATGAATGGAAAAGAGCGAGTGGTGATA
>Ga0209755_10007063_pt1 | contig 12248 bp, 11 predicted proteins | sample TergutCo191P1_FD_187301 | JGI IMG/M metagenome (GOLD analysis project Ga0209755, IMG submission 187301) | Cornitermes sp. P1 segment gut microbial communities from Petit-Saut dam, French Guiana - Co191P1 (SPAdes) (version 2) | ecosystem: Host-associated > Arthropoda: Insects > Digestive system... | reverse complement strand
AGAGTCCCAAATTTTACAAAATTACCATACTTTGGTTATTTAATTTTGTTATTTCTCAGAAGTAGACGGATTTCAGATACAGAAGACTTTTCCCTCCACCGCTTCAGCCTTGAGAGCTCAGGTCAACTGTGCATTGCTACCCCAGTGAGTGATTAAAACACGCATGCTGACAGAATAATGATATATTTCAATACTTAACTGTGAGGAAAAATGTTACAATTATAAGGCAATTTTAGTGGGTGTAAAAATTATGCCAGCTGTCCTGAAAGAGGTGTAAAGGATGTGAACCTTTCCTATTTTGGACACAGTTTTCACTGCATTTCAAGTTGAGAATATTGTGATATGGCAGCTGCATTGATAGAATACACCAAAGAACAGCAGTAATCAGAGGTGCAGTTATTGTAATCACATGGTGCAGAAACTGGTGAAATTTACAGAAGAATGACTTCATTGTGGGGATAACTACATAAACCAGCGAATGGAAGGACTCCAAGGACAGCAGATGAATCTTGCCATCACATCCTGGGCAGCTTTCAACTAATACATGTTCAGTTAAAGATCTAATCAGATCATGACAGCTAGAGAATAAGCATTGATAAATTGCACTGGACGTGAGCATCAGTCTTCAATAGAAGTGATGAACTAAGGCCTGATCAAAAACGTTTTAATTTTGTGCAGTTAGGGAACTTGCTTTTCTTCTCCTCCTGCTACCCCTTTCATGACAGCCCAAATTGGGCCTAGGTCACCTCATTGTTGAGGTTTGTAGATCACACACACACACACAGTAGAACCCCTCGGAATGATGTATCAACACATTGTAGATACTGCCTTGCAACTGTGTAACAAGTGTTCTAACAGAACGTTCATTATACAATTGAATTAGTCACAATTTTTTTTTTAAATTTTTATTGTGTGTTTTAAACCATATATGTTTAAAACTTAATATTTTACCTTTGTGTATTGGATTACAAAAATTCTGTAAATCTCAATATGTCCATTCTCTGTAATGCACCTTGTGGACAAAACATGTAGGAGACATATTATGTTTATAATATAAGATACTTTTATACATTTATGTGCATTTGTTGGTTTCATTACCATATCTAATTCAGTGCACATATGCATAGTTGGGGTCATTTATTATTATTCACCAATCAGCTTGTACTTGGATGTTACCCAGTAGATAGTGAGATTATAGGGGGACATAATAAAAACATAAGCATTCTTTCAAAAGATTTCTGTAAAGGTTCAATGTGTTTTCTTTGTTTTCAGGTCTATTTCCATCTACCTGGATACAATTAACATCTTCATACGTATTGCGATGATTTTGGCATCTGGTGGCAGCAAGAGAAAATAAGACATAACATGCTCTTTCAGTTTTAATTATATGTACTTTGTTGCATGTTGAATTTCATTGCAAAAATGTCAAGCTGCATTGCAATTATAAATACATACTGCTTAGATAACCATATATTTTAATTGTCAAGAGAAAGACTGAGAATATTTCAACATGTATAATGACTTGTGCAGTAGTATTTCAATTTTATTTATTTGTATATATATGAAATACTTGAAGTAGAATAGTTATTGTAAATTGTACAAATTGTGTAAAAAATGCAGAATTCACAAAATTGTAATGCTCTAAATGTTTATGTACTTTGATTGTAGGAATAAAAAACTGTTGAATTTGTACGATGCATTGATGATTTTACAGTCTGAAGGTTTGTTTTAGTGACAGTTTCCTCCATTCTTCTCTTTCCTCTTCTGAGTATTTCTCTTATAATTGTCCACTCTTTCCCTTGTGTGGTTTGTACACATTCCTTCCATAAGTTCTGTGCCAAGTTTATTGTGAATTAGAAGGAAAATAAAATAGAACATCCACTTTTCGAGCCAAATAATTTATTAGCAATAGCTTTAAGTTTTTACTTATAATAATGCCACTCAAAGTGGCCGCCCTCTGTCTCAATGTAAGCCATGAGACGCTCCAGTCGCTCTGCTACCACTGCGTGCACCATCTCTAGGGGGATCTCTGCTGCTGCTTTCACAAGCGATCTCTTGAGACTGTCCAAGTAGTTGTGACGCTTTCGGCAAGCCACGTCCTACAAAACAGCCCACAATTTATAGTCCTGGAGGTCAAGGTCTGGACTCCCTGAGGGCCATCCTTGGTTCTGATAAAGGCTGGAATGTTCCTCCACACCCACTCCTGAGTCGTCTTGGTTTTGGGCAGGAACTGAGTCCTGCTGGAAGATCCATTCTTGACCACTGAAGAGGGTCATGTTAAGGTATTTCACATCTTGTAGCACGTCCTCTTGATACACTTGGACACCAGTTTCACCCCTTTCTTGCAAAAACGAAGATGTGTCACCCCCTGATGGGACACCTCCCACCAAACCATGACGTGGGAAGGGTGATGGCAACCCTACACCCTCAGAATGCACCTCAAGGGACGTTTGAGCATAAATTTTGTTGTTCTGGTTGTTATTCTGCTCCTAGATAATGAAAATTTCTTGTCCGTGAAGAGGATGTTTTCGTGCCCGTTCTCAGCGTGCCACTGAAGGAGAAGCTCTGCTCTTGACCGTCGGATCCCATTCAGAGCAGGAGCAAGAAGGTGTCTCTTTGAGTGGAGGTGCGCTGTTATGTGTAGATCGTCCCTGATGAGGCACGACTTGATTGGGTCGATATGTTCTGCTCTCGGGACACGATCTGTTTCCAGAGCGGATTTCGGCAAATCCGCTCCCGTACTGTTTTGATGACCGCTTCAGCCCTCACACTTTTCAGGCGTCCTGAACGAGTCCTATCTTCAACACTACAGAAATCCATATAACGTTTAATTGCCCGAAAGATGAAATTTCTCGAAATTTTCAATGGTTTCAAGAGTTTGAAAATTTTAAAAGCTGATTTTCCGCGTTTGTGAATGGCATTCACAGCCAAACGGTTTTCCTTGAAACCCCACTTCATGTTAACACTGCGAGAGATGTGAGAAAACTGCCTTGGCACAAATACCTGAAGGGTCAATAGTCCGAAAATAACCAGCCTTTGAACCCTTCCGCCTCATCGTCCCCAGCTGCGGATTACGTGAAATTTTGGACAGAACTTAAGGCAGGATTATGTATATCTTCCATCACTTGGTCTCCCAAATGGCCTTTTTTACCTTTATTTATTTAACACAAGACTGGATAAAATAAGAAGCGAAGTCATAAGAAAAGAGCTAGAGATCTCTGGAATACAAGACGTGAGACTCAAATACTCGTACAAACAAAACTGGATCAACCACCTAGAAAGAATGGACAACACCAGACTCCCGAAACACGCCCTCAACTACAAACCTCGAGGAAGAAGAGATCGTGGACGCCCCAGGAAACGATGACAATGCGTCGATGCTGGAACAGGTCAAACGACCTAATTCATGGAGTAAGATGGTGATTTATTTATTTTGATCTCACGGGAATTCTTTCGGTGAAAGACTGGAGACCGTGTTGGGAGTGATCTGAATACATGTCCGTGCATCAGTTATATGTGTTTTAGATCATTTAATAGACAAAGTAATCTGAAAATATGTCAACATGTGCGTAATTGAGCATCAACTTCAATAACAGTCCTATCTACACCTCCACATACTAAAGGCATTCGCCCCAAATCATAAAACATGAGCGCCACTCAGTCATGTTGCGAGGCCAATGGATCCACTGTGGCAGCAACATTCTGTTCTCACCAACCATTACCTCATGCACTGCTCTACATACATTGGTCTTCGACACATCGTGCTTGTCGCTCATTGAATGATACAGTCCTGTACCTAGTCAAAGCAGTGCTATCTGTAACAAATGGTTCTCAGAGCACCACTTGGTTTGGTTTCCTGGCGCAAAAAGGGTCCAATAATGCTGAGAAGTTCTTCCATTTTTGCTGACTTTAGTTAGAGCGTCTCATACTCCTAACTGCTCTCCATCCCACTATAATTCAACAAGCTTTGGTAAATTCTTTATCTCCAAATCGCTACAAATTCATTTTTGTCTTCCATATCATTAGACCACAGATTGCCTCGACTCTAATCTGAACGCAGTGTCCTTACTATGCTTCTGCACCACACTAAACTTGACTAGTCTTACATGACTCGCTACCTAGGTCAAAGAAGCTATTACAGTGACAAATGACTGTGACAGGAAAATGTCTTTGTGGAACAAACACTTAGTCAAATGGCTTAGATTTCCCTGTCACTTTGTTGAAGTTTACTTTTCTCTTGTCACTTGTTCTGTGAAACAGACTCCAGTCATTATTGTCGTTCTGTCTAGTATTTTCACCTGTCATAAGAGGACTTGTCGTTTTGTGAAACAGGTCCCCGGTTTAGACACTTAAAAAAAATGCCCCTTCTGGAATCTTATCATGATTCCGCGGGCGTCCAGTCCGTAGCCCTGTCACAATGCCGACTACGCTGTTTTGACGCCCGTCTGAAATATTTTGGTTTATGAAGCTGCATTGAAAATCACCCGTGTAGGAACTTTGTATTCAGTATTGTTCAACAAAAACATCGTTACTTTCAATAAAGCGTTGGCAATACGGATATGCCTTATCGCTAGACTTATTGACGTTCCCTAGGAATGTGCCATTTATGTCCAAAAAGTCATGACAAACTGGAATTTTAAGGAATACATCAACTGCTGCTCTGTGCTGATCAGGTTGTTGTATTTAAGGAGAATATAAATACGAAAGTGAACAAACCTCTGTTGCTAGTAAGGAGGTTGATTCAGATGAATACATACATACACACACAGAAACCGAAGTATAAATTCATCTAGTGATCGGTAAAATGTTGAGAGTCATAATAGCATAATAGCAATTTGTCTCTCTTCATGACGAATTCAGCATCCAACCCGACTTTACTGAAGATGGATCTGTGAATGAATATGCATATTTTTGTATGTATGTAATATGAAGATAACTATTACACCATTCGAAACAGCAGCAGGGTTTGAATATATGAGAGTGAAAATTACAGTTGCTTTCGTGAAGGAATATAAAAAAAAGATTAACTTCTGGGAATACCTGCGACCACCTAGCTCAGAATATTTCCTTTCGCGACTGATGCGTTTCCGAAAAAGTAAAGGCTAGATTATACAAAATCATCATTTTACCTCTTTTCTTGAGTCCTCTCGGTAAATACCGTGATAGTACCTCAAATTATGACACTACCATCTAACGACTATGCTAGGGGTTGGGCCATTCCGGGTTTAATTCTAGTCAGACCAGCTGTGCGGCCCACCCAGCTTCCTATTTAATGGATACTGGGATTCTTTCCCAGGTGTTAAGCGGCCGGAGCGTGAAATTGACCACTCACCTCCACATAGTACCGAGGTTAAGAGTGAATGGAACTATACTTTGCTCCCACTACGGGCCTTCATGTCGCGGACAGGCAAAACTGTGCTCCTTATCGCTTTCTTCCACATCTGTGTCAATATCATTATCCCTAATCAACCTGTCATTCTCCATAGCTGATAGTGACATTAAATAAATAAATATTTAGCAGTCGTATTTGTATCCGTCTTTTCCCCATAACGTGATTATGCTATGCTCTTGTCAAGTTGTCAGGTGAAATAGTGCTGCATACTTTCACCCCACTGGAGATGAGATGTTACCACACTACTGCAGCGTTGTCTACCACACACATACGAGCACAGATTATCTAGTACGAGTACAGTCTATTGCCCATTGCCCCGAGCTAGACACGTAGTCACTGACAATGGTTAAGTCGTGCGAAACTCCTCTCCGATGTGTGTTGTGAACTATCGGGACCATCGATTACGTTCCAGTTATCTATGCATGTTCAATGTCTTCCGTGCCGATTACACTGTGTACGTGGTAACAGGCTATTCGCAAGCGATTATTTTTTCCGCCCCAAAGAATACGAACGCGGATTAAGATCCGTAATCCGCGTAGTTCGTGCGGGTTGTGTAGTAATCCGTGGTGAAATGTTGTGGTTAGGTTGAGAGCAGTCACATGAAGGTTGTTAAAGCTGTCTGCAACAGAATTAGTGTCGTTATGTTGAATTCAGGGAGGCCTGCCAGTGAATTAAAGACGTGCTTCTGAGAATATTTAATTAATGTCTGTTTTCGTAGACAGCCATAATGAGAACGGTTTAGATTGGCATATTTTGTAATATAAACATGGCGTTAGTGGGTGTAATGCGCGTATTATTATTCTTGACAACATTTTGTATTTCCTTGTATTGTGCAAATTCTGCTGCCACGGATATTCAGCTGGATGCTAAAGCACAGTTGACACATCGTATAGACAGCTTGAATCTGCTTTTATACACCTTTTTGCTGATTCTTACAGTGCTGACAATATGGTTATTTAAACACCGGAGGTTTAGGTTTCTTCACGAAACTGGATTAGCTGTCATATATGGTGTGTATAAATGGTTTTTATAAAACAAGTCATGCATTGTAGAAGTAACTGTGTGTAGCCTTTGTGTGTTTAGATTTGGTGTTTGTTTCAAGATTTTCTAAGGTGTTTCGTTCCACTTGAGGATTTGTCCTTTTGAAAGTGAAGTGTCCGGTGGTAAGATTCAATCGTTAAGGAGGAACCCGCTGCCTACATCTTTGGGGTGAAGCACTGACTATCACGTTTTAATGAAACCTGGGTATCTACTTATAGTGTACATGAAGTCATATCTCAGAAGATTTTTTTTTTCCCAGGTTGTGAATACAAAAACTGTATAGTGTGCGTAATCGTGTATAGTGTTTCTGCTATAGGAACATCACTGTTATGCATATTATAAGTGTAAGATATTGACTGTTGGGTTGTTAAAGCAGACTGTTACCATATTTCCCTTACTAGGTGCAATATCTAGAAGTTATAAATTGCTACCTAATGTCACCATTATAACTGCTGTGTGTTTAGAGGCTTCTCTGCATCTAGCTTTAGGGTCATACTTAAAACAGGCAAACTTTTACAGTGATATCTCCCACTATGTAGCATTTTAATTATTGCAGTTTACCACACTGGGAGTATGTATCCTGATTCCTTGCTTTTGTTGTACATGGCTGTTTCTACTTCTGACGTGAATGGTAGAGCCTCATTCAAGAGTTAATTGTAATATTAACTTTTCCTGCTAGTGTTGGGATTTACATTTAATTACCACTAGTGTTATCAATTGTGATTGTTCTTGATAACAGTTGTGACAGTCCACATTAAAACCCTATATCAGTTTTCCTAAGCTGTAATGTTATCTGACTGATTGAGATTTGTAGATTATGAATCATTTAGAACTGGTAAGGAGACAGTCAGGACACAGTAATGTTTAGTTCACTGCCATGGTGCTTTTGCTTATTGTGTACCAAATTTAGTTGAGATACTTTTTTTTTTTTTTTGTGAAAAGCTTAATTTCTTCTATCAGTAGTTGGAAATGGGACACTAGTTTTTGTGAGAAGGCTCAATTTCTTCCATATATCAGGTAGATTATGTGAGAAATAGATATTGTTTGTCACCTAGTACCAGTGGATTTCAGACAGGCATTTTTGTGACAATCCGCATCATACATGCAGTGTGAACTCCCTGCCAGGTGGCCATCCTGGTTTCAATTTCAGTTTGGAAAATGTTTCATGACATTTTCAAACTAGTGTTTTCTGAATTGCAAAGAGTTTGGGTATGAAGCAGCTCACTTTATGCTGTGGTTTTAGAACAGTATAGACTACTATGTCTCTTAACATGAAATATTGTACATAACTTTGACATTCAACTTGTAACAGATATTCTTTATATTTGTTCATTACAAGTGAGGTTAAAGGATTGTAAATTCAGTGACATCTGTAACTTCAGATACTGTCATGTGTTTATGTGCCCTTCAAATTTTGATATTGCATTGTGGAGTATTAAGATACATGCAACACATACCTGAACATTCTGTGCAGTTGCACTGTAATTAAAATTCTGTCATCTGGTCTTTACATCCCAATGTAGCCACTGATAGCTAGGCTTGTTTTGTTCTAAATGCCCATGCCTGCCCCTGAGCAGGAGAGTGTTTTTCTATCATCTGTTAGAGAGTTACATTTAATGAGACAGGTTTTAAACATTGGGCTGTTACTGTTGAAGGTTAACAGTTGAAGGTACAAAATAATTAGTCATGTTTTAACTGTACCTACTGCATATCACTTTTGCCAACTACTTAAAAAATTTTATCCACATTCCTGCTGCAAGGTTAAATCCATATGCAAAGGAAATTATTGGGGATAATTAAGGTGGATTTTGATGCTACAGGTCAATTACTGATCATATCTTCTGCATTTGTCAAATAATTGAGAAAAAATGGGAATACAATAAAGCAGTGAATCAGCTCTTTATGGATTTCAAGAAAGCTTATGATTCAGTTAGGAGGGAGGTCTTGTATAATATTCTCATTGAGTTTGGTTACCCCATGAAACCGGTAAGGCTAATAAAGATGTGTCTGACTGAAATGTATAGCAGAGTCCAGGTAGGCTAGAATTTGTCTGACATGTTTCCTATTAGGAATGGTTTAAAACAAGGGATGATCTATCACCATTGCACTTCAGCTTTGCTTTAGATTATGCCATTAGGTGGGTTCGGGTAAACTAGGATGGCTTGAAATTAAATTGTACACTTCAGCTTCTGGTTGGTGCTGATGATGTTAAAGTTAACAGCAGATTGAAGTCGGGGAATGCTTGCTGTCATTCAGTGCAGAATCTTCTGTCTTCCAGTTTTGCTATTCAAAAATTTAAAGATTAAGATATATAGAACTATAATTTTGCCTGTTGTTTTGTATGGGTGTGAAACTTGGTCGCTCACATCGAGGGAGGAATGTAGGCTGAGAGTGTTTGAGAATAATGTGTTGAGGAGAATATTTGGGTCTAAGAGGGATGAGGTAACAAGGGAGTGGAGAAAACTACATAGTGAGTAGCTTAACGATCTGTACTCCTTACCCAATATTGTGTGGGTGATAAAATCAAGGAGAATGACATGGGCAGGGCACGTAGTGTGTGTGGGGGAGAGGAGAGGCATATACAGTTTTTTGGTGGGCAAACCTGAATGAAAGAAACCACTTGGGAGACCCAGGCATAGATGAGAGGATAATATTAAGTAGCATCTTCAGGAAGTGGGATGTGAGGTGTGGATTGGATTGAGCTGGCTGAGGGTAGGGACAGGTGGCAGGCACTTGTGAATGCGGTAAGGTACCTTCGGGTTCCATAAAATGTGGGGAATTTCTTGACTAGCTGCAAACTGGGTAACTTCTCAAGAAGGACTCTGATCCATGGAGTAAATAAATAATTAAGAACAGTTAACACTGTTTGGAGGATGATGAGGTGCAGGAGGAGGAGGTCAAGGAGAAGGAGAAGAAGGGGAAAAGAAGAATAGCCAAGTTACGTTACACAGTAATGTTGTGATTTCTCAGTTTGTATACTCTTAACCTTTAGGCACCATGCATCCTATATATAGGACAGACGTACCGCTACTCCCCAGAGTGCGCTTTTTGTACTTTTAGTTAACAAATATATTACTTAATTATTTTTTTAGACTTTCACCATCTTTGTTTATTCCTCCACAATATGTCGTGTATTTCTTATGTTACCCTTCTTGGTTCATAAAATATTCACATTGTACATAAATGGTTTGCTAAACTGTAAATGTCCAACTCCAGGGCCAAAGGGTTAATGTCTGCTCTGAGTCCTTTAAAGACACTGGAATTGTTAAGGTTTGGTTTATGTCATGTGGTCAAAAGTCTAATCAAACACTTAATATTATTCATTGAGAGGCATCCCTATTAGAAGTTTCTTATTGGTCCTTTGAGTTCTCAATTGTTGTTACTTCACTTTCCATGTCAGGGGTGCATTTAGTTAATGTTTTATGGTACAACTGTATCTCTGTCAGTGTATATTCTTTGGATGTTGACATTACTAGATATATTCTTTACCATGGGAATTGTTTGTTTGACTCTCTCAGTCCTTTATTGTACTGCTTTGTGCTTTTGCTTATTATATTTGACTATTCCATTTTAAACTTGTTTGTAACTTAGGACTGTTAAGTGAAAGAATTTGAGTTTTTGTTGATGGGTAGCTGATGTACTATATGTAACTGCTATTTTTTTAGACATATGAATGTGAAACCTCTGTGTGATATTTGGTGTTATTAATTAATGCTGATTTTGTGTGGTCTAGAGCAGGGGTGCACAAATTGTGGGTGCCAGGTCACATGGGAACTAACTTGTGTATGGTGGTGTTTAATATTTTTAGGTCCCCAACATGGAACTTGATGCGTGTCACCAAACTGGTGCCTATAACTTTCAAGTGGCTTCTAAATTTTTGGAAAATTTGTGCACCCCTGGTATAGAACCAAACTGAGATGAGTATGCCATGTAATCTAATAATCTGTTAGTTCTTATGTCACTGAGTTCCTTCTTTTGTCAGTATTAAAGTATGATAACTTCATGCATTGAGTCTGATTATGTTTGATATTGGACTGGGTGTGTAAAGTGTGAGCTAAAAATAATCAGCAGTTATTTTACTTGAAGTCCAGTTTTAATTCTTAAATATACTCTATTCAGTAGAATAACCATTACATTCTCAAGGAAAATCTTGTGCTTCTCTCATATGCAAGTAAGCAATCTATGTGATTTCTGTACTAAAACATGTTAGACACCAACAAAAATAATAACTGTTTCTTAGTTGTGTGAATTGGTACACAGCATGTAAAATAAAAAATGATAATGTTGCAAGTGAAAGTGTTCAGCTGACTACATAGAACATGTCATTCAAAAAAACTGTGGTATGTGTACTTTACATACCTTGTAAATGTAAGAAATGGTAATTTAAGGGTGACAATACTGTGTTGTCTTGAAATAGTGTGTTCCATGCATTTTGCATATATTTACAACATATAACCAAGAAATGCACAGTATATTTAATAATTAATTGTATCTAAAAAACTCCTACATGTTTTGATGCCTCTATGCATCATCCTCAGGGAGTCCTTCTGTTATACCAGAGTTACATGCCAGGTAAGTGTTAAGTGTTGTACAAATGGACTGCATTTTAACTGACATGTAACTTTGGTGTAATAGAAGGACTCCTTGAAGATAATGCATTGAGGCATCAAAACATGTAGAAGTTTTTTTAGATACAATGAGGTATTAAATATATTATGCATTTGTTGGCTATATGTTGTAAATACCATGAAGTTTAGTGCTGGCAAGTGAATCATTTGAAAATATGATGATGTGGGTGCAGAAGTAAAAAATTGATGCAATAATCATAATGAAAATATAGCAAATGAAATATGGCTAATTTATGATACCATTCTCTTCAGAATCTTCTGTCTCCCCAGCCCTGTAACCTGAATTTTCAAATTTCAAAAACTGTTTTACCTTTCTTTCAACTATTAGAAGATTATAGTTTAAAGGTATTAGGGCACAAATTCTCAGGAGTATATTTGGACACAGAAGAGACAAAATGACAAGCAGTGCAATAAAAGACAAAAGGATGCATTGTAAACATAACACACGTTTGACAGAAGGAATAAATAAACATCCATGTGCTCCACCTTCAGCCTGTCATGAAATAGCCCGTATGCCAAGAAAGGATAGGTGTACCATATAGTTTGCGTTTTCCCTGTGTGTTAACAACAGTGCTGTAGCTGATTGTAGTGGGAATTGTCTGTTTAGTTTTTTACTGTATTCTACTGCAAGGCCCTTGTTTGGATCTTCCTTGTGTGTGACTGAAATTGCCAATGAATGGATGTAGATCTTCATTTAAAGTAGTTGTTAAAATTATGAGCCCTTAATGAAAATTAAAGCATTGAATTTTTATTGTAAAGTTTTTTCACCTCCCAAATTTAGTGAACTCTTTTCATCAGTTTTCTTGTTGTATGTGTACAGGTGGATGGAGTAACTGTAAGAGGCTCATTGCAGGGATGCAGACATGTATAAAAACCCTAGTACAGACAGGGAAAGTAAAGGCCTAGAAATGTGAAAAAAATATCAGAGACATAGGATGCAAGTGTGTGTGCTGGAACTGTCATACTCACCATAGCTTGGAGTAATTCGCATAAAACAACAGAAGACTTGTAGTTCACAGATATCTAAATCATATTTTTGGAAACACTGTATGGCAGCTGGTTAAAAACAACTTTTAGATTTTATTCTTATTTTATTTTACTTGTATTTTATACACTGTTTGTCTCTCTGACAGAGTGGTATATTATGTGCACTCTTTGTATAAATTGGTGGATCTGTCCCTAAGATC
>Ga0209755_10007062_pt1 | contig 12248 bp, 9 predicted proteins | sample TergutCo191P1_FD_187301 | JGI IMG/M metagenome (GOLD analysis project Ga0209755, IMG submission 187301) | Cornitermes sp. P1 segment gut microbial communities from Petit-Saut dam, French Guiana - Co191P1 (SPAdes) (version 2) | ecosystem: Host-associated > Arthropoda: Insects > Digestive system >... | reverse complement strand
CAGAGCATGGACCGCAGGGGCCTGAGCCGTGATCCCAGAAGTTATCCTCCTTGCCGAGCTTGTAGATACGCTCCTGCGGGAGGCCTACGACATCCCGCCAAATATCAAAAGCCTCGGCATCGTCATGGTATACCGAGGGATACAGCAAGTTTGCATCAAGCCCCAGCCTTTCGGTCAGAAATTCCCAGCACCATGTTATGGCATCAACTTTGAAATAGTCGCCGAAAGAGAAGTTGCCGAGCATTTCAAAATATGTGCCGTGGCGTGAGGTCTTGCCGACGTTTTCAATATCGCTGGTGCGCATACACTTCTGGCAGGTACACACACGCTTGCGGGGGGGCTCCTGCTCACCTGTAAACCAGGTTTTCATGGGAGCCATGCCTGAATTTATCAGCAGCAGGGAAGGGTCATTTTGCGGAATCAGCGAATAGCTGGGCAGCCTGAGATGGCCTTTCTCCTCGAAGAATATGAGGAACATTTCCCTAAGCTCATTTAGTCCGTACTTTTTCAATGTTAATCGACCTCCAAAAATGTCTGTAGGCAAAAATCCGAAAATGCAGGAAATCTTTGTAGGGGCGGCTATCAGCCGCCCTAGGGCGATTGATAATCGCCCCTACATCGAAATAGATACAGGTTGCAGATTACTCTACAGCAATTATTAATTCCAGGCTATTGCCTATTTTATCAGTGACTCGATGAAGTTGGCGATTTCGCCAACAGTCTTGTGCTCGTAAACAGATTCATCTGTCACACTGACACCGTACTCGTCCTCTAAAGTCATGATGAGCTCAACCAAGTCCAAAGAATCTGCGCCTAAGTCACCCATTATATCGGTGTCAGGCGTGATTTTTTCGGGGTCAACCTCAAACTGCGAGGCCAGTGCATCTCTAATTTTTTCAAAAATCATTGTTTTATTCCTTCCTGATGTCAATAGGCTTGTAGCTTACCGCCATTCCCGGTAATTGGATTGACCGCCCTTTTCTGCATTTTCGCTATTTTTTCCGTAAGCGACAACTATGCGCCTGTTAGGTTCGCTGCCGACTGAATATGTGGAAACGCTCTCATGCTCTTGCAGTGCGGCGTGGATTACGTGGCGCTCGTAAGCATTCATCGGGTCAAGGGTCATGTTGCGGCGGTATTTTAGAACCTTGACTGCCGTCCTGGATGCCAGGCTTTCCAGAGTTTCATTTCTGCGGGCTCTGTAATTTTCCGCATCTAGGTTAATTCTGACTCTCCCTGAGGCTCCGCGGTTTACCACATAGTTTGTCAGATGCTGAATCGCATCGAGGGTTTCTCCGCGCCGGCCTATTAGAGCTCCGGGCTCCTTGCCTGTGAGAACAACGCTTATCGAATCTGTTTCATCCTTGATTTCTATGCTCGCCTCAACATCCATGCGCTCAAGCAGCCCTGTAAGGAAGTTTTCGACTTTTTCAGTGCGCTCTTCTTTTACCTCATATAACACCCTTACAACCGCAGGTGTACTTTTCAGGCCGAGAAAACCTGATTTTGCTTGTTCAATTATTTCGACAGATACATCATCGCGCGTAAGTCCAAGCTGACTAAGGGCCGCCTCAATGGCTTCCTCTTCTGTTTTGCCTGACATTTCAATAGATTTTATCATTGTTCTTCCTCCTGTTTGGGGAAATCAATCCTTTTTATCTTCTTCAAACCGCGTGGTTTCAAAACGTACTGTGGTATCCGCATCTTCTGTCTTGTTTACTTCCGGCATTTCCGGCAGCTCCGGTATATCGCCGTCAACGCTCTCATCAGAGTCCTCATAGTGCTCTTCACCGCCGTCAGCATGATCTTCGCTGCCGTAGCTATCACTGGAGTCCACTGCTTCATCTAAGTCATGAGCTTCGTCAGGAGTAATTACATTGCCATACTCATCAACTGCACCCGAAGCTAGAAGTGTAGCTTCAACTGCTTCTTCGTCAATCTCTGATTCACCCTCGCCGCTCATAGGGACGGCATCTGGATATCTGTCAGGTTCGTAGGCTCTGCCGCGGGCATACCGCCTCTTTCCTACTCTGCTGGGCTCGTACACCTCTTCCGTCTCGGATGGCGGTGCATTTTTCCGCTGCCACTGCACAGTTTTTTCAAGACGCTCCTGCTTTTCTTCAATTTGCTTCTTGCGCTTGGATTTGTTAGGATTCTTTTCAACAAGGCCTTCAGCTTTTTTGCGTTCAGTTTCTATGCGTTTGGCTTCTATTTCAGCCTCTTTAATAGCACGTATCCTATTTCTCTCAGCATCTTCGGCATCAAGAATTTTGGTATACTTCTTATTGAGCCATAAATCTTGGAATATTTGCAGCACTGTGCCGATTGTCCAGTAGAAGCTCAGTGCAGCGGGTAGGGTAAATCCGAAAAATACTGACATCAAAGGCATTAGCATCATCATGGTCTGCATTTGCTTGCCTGCGCCTTCGGCTGCCCCTGCTGGCATTGCGGGTGCCGGCTGTGTTTTGCGCATAATCCCCGCAGAAACAAACTGCGCAGCACCTGAAACTAGCGGCAGCAAGAACAGCAACAGCCCCCCGACCCAGTTGGCCTCGGAACCGCTCCAAATTGTGCCTTCATACCAGAAGAACTGCCAGTTGGGCTGCTGCCCTAAGTTGAGCACTCCGCCCATTTCAAACTGAATAGCACGCAGCCCCTGCTCATACCACTGAGTAAAATACTCCCAGTGCCTGGCTATGTGCTGCGCCCAGTCCAGCTCAATGTTAAACTCTCCAACTGTGCTTACAAATCCTGTTTCATAAATCCTATTATAAATTTCTCCGCCTTGCGCAATGAGATATTCGGGAACCTGCATCATCATTGTAATAGGATGGCGTATAGCTTGGAAGAGTGCAAACAGTATCGGCAGGGGCAGTATTCCCCATATACAGCCGGAAGCGGGGTTTATGCCCTCTTCCCTGTAGAGTTTTTGCATCTCTTCGTTTATTTTCTGCTTGTTTGTGCTGTGTTTTTTCTGTAGTTCCTGTAGCTTGGGCGAAAGCCTCGCCTGCTTCATGGTGCCCCTCTTGGCTTTCATTTGGAAGGGCAGGAGCACAACCTTAACCGCCACGGCAAAAATTAGCAAGGCAACGCCGTAGCTTCCGGTATGGTTATACAAGAACATGAGAAACTGAGCAAATGGTCTTGCGATAAAATCAAAAATTCCCATTATATCTCCTAATTTCGGTCTTAGGCTGCGGTTTTGGCATGAACAAAAATGTCCGCTAAGGGACGGGGTCGTAACCGCCCTTGCGGAAAGGATGACACCGAAGTATCCTTCTCAAGCCGAGCCATCCGCCTTTGAGTGCACCATATTTCTCAACCGCTTGTAGCGTATATGCCGAACAAGTCGGCATGTATCTGCAATTTGGCGGCGACAGCGGCGAAATATTTCTCCTGTAAAAGCGGATTACGGCGATGAGAGCCCGCTTACCAAGGTCTTTTCTCACGCTACGCCTCCCGGGCCGCTGTCCACAACAACTTTCAGCTTCCTAAAAAGTGAAATAACGGAAGCCTCAATTTCGTGGTAATCCGAAAACCTGCTCTTCATCCTCGCCACTATGACGATATCCAAGCCACAGGAGAGATTTTGCTCATTGAGCCTGTAAATCTCCTTTAGCCTGCGCCTAATCCGATTGCGCACAACTGCTCCTCCGAGCTTTGTGCTCACCGTTATACCAAGCCGATTTTCATTTCTGCCATTTTGCCTACAGTACACTGCAACGTGCTGTGACGCCGCGCTTTTGCCCTTGTTATAAAGCCTTTTGAACTCATAGTTCTTTTTCAGCGACGTCGTGATTTTCATGGGTGCCACCTCTTAGCTGCGGCCGGCTATCTTGCTCAAACCGCCGCTTGCACTGGGATAATCTGCTTCTCTTACAGTGTCAGTTGCGCCCTGCCCTTTGCACGGCGTCTCGCTAAAACTTTGCGTCCGTTTCTTGTGGACATTCTCTTACGGAAACCATGCTCCTTTGAACGATGCCTTTTCTTTGGTTGAAATGTTCTTTTCATGACTGCACCTCCTCTTAAAGTTTTTGGATGTAAAACTTTCTATTTCCATGGCTCCGAAGCAATTCGGAACCGCCGGATACACTTTGCCGCAAAATTACGCGGAAATGAATTATATAACACCGCCATTGCGCTGTCAATGTTTTTGGATTAAATAATGATTTTTAATAATATGAATAGTTACGGGTCACTTCCTGGATAAACCAGCCGCCGAACAGGGGAGGAGTGCGGGCTACACATATCTCCTGAGCATTTTTTGGAGAAACTCTTCGAGAAGTTCAGGAGTGTTTAACTTTGATATATAGTCATCTAATGTGCGGGACTGTTCTTTTGTAAGATACGGAATGTTCCACAAAGAGCGCACCATGCCCATCCTGCGGGCCAGTTGGTAACGGTGCCTGTCAGCTTCAGGCAAGCCCTCAAACTCAGCAAATACTGAAAGCATCTGCTTTTTGTCCTTTGTCATATGGCCATTTATATCCTCAAAGAGATTGCAGATATGATCGCTTATTAAGTACCCATCCGCTCCCTCAACATGCTCAATCATTTTCCGCAGTTCAAAAGCCTTTTCCAAATCGGAACACTGGCCGGACTGATTTGCTTCAATCTCGTCATAAAGCTCCGTGCCGCGGCGGGCCACGAAAGTTCTTATTCTGACAAAGTCAGGATTTACTTTATTTATAACATCGGCAGTTTCAGTGGCATTTACATCAGAGAGAGCTTTCCCGCCGACACCCGGCATGTAGTAAATGGATAACTCTATCCCTGCTGCCTTCACCTTACGGCCTGCCTCAACTTCCATCTGCTTTGTGCAGCCCTTGTTTATAAGTTCCAGCACCGCATCCGAACCCGACTCATAGCCTGCATGTATGCGGTCGAGCCCCGCCTCCTTGAGCTCCGCAAGCTGCTCAACACTAAACTTGTTTAAGGAGTCAGCTCTTCCATAAGTTGTAACGCGCTTTATACTAGGGAGAGTCTTGCGCAAATGTGTCAGAATCTCCCTGAGTTTGTCAAAGGACAGGACAACCGTGTTGGCATCCTGCAAAAATACCGACTCCTCGCCATTTGCCATCCAGCGCATTATGTGCAAGTACCTCTCTTGAACATCCGGCTGGAGCTGGTAAAGATCTTCAGGAATACCATCTAGGATATCCTCCCTGTACTGCGCTACCTGGTCGATATCGGCCTTAACCTCATCGACAGTGCGGGCCTTGAACGGATGTTTTCTATATAGTGAGCAGAACTTACACTTGTTCCACGGACAATTGCGCGTCACGCGAAGAAGTAGGCTATCCGCTTCGCTAGGCGGCCTTATCGGCCCGATTTCAAACGGTTTTGTGGCTTGCATAATTATGACCATCCCTTTCGCATCTTAGAATGACTGTGCACCGCTGCACTGTAACCATTTTACCACAGTTGTCAATTTTCTCCGAAACATACTATAACGCCCCGCACGCAAAGACAGCCGAAAATATGCAGCAGGCCTGGATTTCCGAGGGAATTCCGGCTTTATGCCGGAACTGACCGAGAAAAGACAGGCCTGCTGCATATTTTCGGCGGATGGTCTAGCAAATTCGGCACCTCAGGACATGCAAATGCAACGCTCCTGCATACAAAATGGGAGTCACTGCGTACACGCAAAGACAGCCGAAAATATGTAGCAGGTCTGGATTTTCGAGGGAATTTCGGCTTTATGCCGGAACTGACCGAGAAAAGACAGGCCTGCCGCATATTTTCGGCGGATGGTCTAGTCCAGCCCCTTTGCGCCCTTTCGCGCCCCTTTCATGGGCAACACTTTACATTTATTTTTCAAAGTTTTTGCAGAAATTGTATTGTAATTCCCTTCAAATACTATATACTTAACGCAGTTTGTTCAGTTTAGAGGTTATTATGCTTATTATCAGCTTTGATGCAGTCGGGGACCGCGAACTTAGCCGGCTGATGGAGTATCCCACTTTTTCAGCATTTGCAAAACAGGCCGCACTGTTTAAGGGCGTACCTACGCTCTGCCCCAGCAACACCTACCCGATACACACCTCAGTCGCCACGGGAGTTTTGCCTAAAGTCCACGGGCTCATATCAAATACTGAAGCCTTTCCTAAAAAATACCCTTGGTGGAATTATGACGAGGCCAAAATCCGTGTCAAGACACTCTGGCAGGCGGCACGGGAACGGGGGCTCAAAGTTGCTGCTGTGTTTTGGCCTGTCACCGGATACTCGAAGTCTATCGCCTACAACATACCCGAGATAATGCCCCGCCCCGGGGAGAAACCTATCTCCATGCTTCTCAAGGCGGGCAGTACGGCCTTGGTTTTGAAAATGGGGCTGCGGCACCGCAAATTGCTCAACGGCCTTAACCAGCCAAACAGGGACGCATTTGCCGCTGCATGCATGGCGGATATTTTGCGAAAACACAAACCGGGGCTTGCCCTGATGCACCTCACGGCCTTTGACACCCTCTGCCACATAAACGGAGTGGACAGCAAGGAGCTTGACGCTGCCTACAAATCACTTGATGATAATTTAGCTATTTTGCTTGAGGCTGCCGGCAGCTGCCGCGAGGTTATAATTTTCTCAGACCACAGCCAGCGCAACGTACACACTGTTTCAGACCCCAATGATATGCTCACCCACAAGGGGCTTCTACAAAAAAAGCCTGAGGCCTTTAAACCCGGCGGGAGCGGCTGCTTCTTCGAATGTTGTGGCGGTACCGCATTTTTCCACAGCGGAAACCTTGCACCACAGCAAGTGGATGAAATCCGAGCCGGCGTTGCGCAGATTCAAGGGTTTAGGCGCTTTTTGACAGAGGATGAAATTCACGGCAGCGGCTACGCCCACGCCGCTTTCGGCTTCAGCGCCGAAGACGGTCACGCTTACTTCTCCCTCAAGCCTCCCCACAAGGCCGACCACGGCTATCCTATAGATATGCCTGAGTACACTGTATTTTACATGGTGAAAGGCGCGGGCTTTGAGCCCGGCAGCGTGACTGAGGGGGGGAGTTTGCTCGACATCGCCCCCATTGTTTCAAAGCACTTGGGTTTAGATGGAGTCGGCAAATAGTTCACCCAAGCAAGGACAGGCTTTGAGCCGCCTGAGTTTACAAATTTCTGGGCTTAGCTTACAAGTTTCTGAGCAAAAATATTTGAGCAAAAATAAATATTAAATATGAGGTGGCACAAGTGGACAGTAATGTAACGGCACAAAAATCCGCAAAAATCAAATTTACCCGCGAAGAAAAAAGCTGGATGATGTACGACTGGGCAAATTCCTCGTTTGCAACAATCATGCTCGCCGCTGTCTTTCCGGTCTTTTTCGTCGGGATAGCCGGAGGCTACGACACACCGGGATCAATGTGGTGGGGCTACGGCGCCAGCGGCTCAAGAATCCTTCTTGCGATTGCCGCACCTATCATCGGGGTGATTATAGACTTCAAGGGGTTTAAGAAGCGGCTTTTTATAACATTTATGTCCATAGGAATATTGGCGCTGTTTTTCTTAGCGACTCAGTCTAGCTGGCAGCTTCTTCTCCTAGGTTATGTAATAGCTAATATTTTCTGGTCTGCCTGTAACTTCATTTACGACAGTTATTTGCCCGACATCACAACTCCTGACCGCATGGATCAGGTCAGCGCAACAGGCTTCGCATGGGGCTATATAGGCGGCAGCACCATCCCCTTCGTAATAAGCATTGGGCTTATTCTTTTCCAAGATCAGCTTGGCATCGACATGTTCACAGCCGTGCGCATCTCTATAATCCTCACGGCAGTCTGGTGGGGACTTTTCTCCATCCCGATGATCCGTGATGTCCACCACAAACACGGCGTAGCCGCACCGGAGTCTCATGCGGTACGGACCACTTTTAGAAACATCGCAAGAACCGCTAAAAAAATCACGAAAAACAGGGGGCTGTTCCTGTTTATCGTGGCTTACTTCTTCTATATTGACGGCGTCGGCACTGTAATAACCATGGCGACGGCGTACGGTGCGGAACTGGGACTGGGTGAGGTCGGCATGATTGGCGCACTCTTCCTGACGCAAATTGTAGCGTTCCCTTGCAGCATTATATTCGGAAAGCTCAGTAAAAAATATAATCCGCTTAACCTGATTTTTGCAGCAATCTTAATTTATATCGGCATCTGCATAATCGGCTTCATAATGGGCTTCGGCCTAGAGACATATTGGTTTACAGTTGGTGGTGCCACTGTGCTATTTTGGATTCTTGCGTTTTTGGTCGGCACAGTTCAAGGGGGCATCCAAGCCATCTCCCGCTCCTGCTTCGGCAGACTCGTACCGGCGGAAAACTCAGGCGAATATTTTGGGTTCTTTGAAATTTTCAGCCGCTTCTCAGCGATTTTAGGCCCCTTCCTCTACGCTACAATCCTCCGCGCGACAGGCAGGGCCAGCTTCTCAATCCTCTCTACAGTACTGCTGTTCATAGTAGGCTTCATAATTTTGCTGGCAAGCCGCAAAGATTTGAAGGCGCAACTGGCACACCAGCAGGCAACGCCATAAACAACAGCTTATCCTACGAGCCGCGCAACCTGTTGCTGCTCAGCCATCCACACGGGCATGTGGCTGCGTATCAGCGGAAACGGCGCAGAGCCGAAACTTAAAATAAAACGGTGAAATTCAAGAAGGTCGAAATCATTTCTCAAAGTGGTTTCGGCCTCTTGGCGCAGCATGGTCATTTCAATAAAGCCTAAACTGTATGGCAGGTACAGCAAGGGATTTCCGGTCACCAGCTCATAAAGGCTTTCAATAGCCTCCCAGCTCGTAATTCCGTTAGCGGTGCAAAACGCCACCACATCTTCTAGGCTCCAGCCTAAGGCGTTGACCCCTAAATCAATGCGGCTAATAAACATAAGATTATAAATCTGCTCATACCGCAAAACCGCAGCTTCATTTTCCGGCAGCCCCGCCATAAAATAGCTGTGCATCTCCACATAGGTTGCCCAGCCCTCGTCATACCCCAAATTCTCAAGCATTTTCCGGATAGGGTGCGGGGATTGCTGAAGAAAATACACAGTCTGGTACATATGTCCCGGATAGCCTTCGTGAGCCAAAATAGTAAACAGCGACAGATTATCCCCGATTGAGGCAGGGTTTACAAAAATCACATTCTCATGGAAGCTGTCTATGGCCGGTATTAGGAAAAAAGCCGGGCTAAGATGCTCCTGTAGCCGCTCGTGTACCTCATTTACAACAAAACCTGTCTCCCCAATCGGCGGAAAGTCCGCCTCTATGGCTTGGCGGAGCCTTTTTAGTATGTTCTCAGGTGTGTCGCCGGGGATTATGCCGATAGTGCCGTTTTGCGCCATTTCTGCAAGCCTAGGATTTCTGCGGTAGAGCCTCATGGCGTTGCTCCGAGTGGTCTGCATCCACTGCTCCAGCAGCCCGTCTATCTCCTCAGGGGTCCTGTCTGAACCGGTCCGCAAGCGCAGACGCGCTTGCGCAAATTCCCGCCCGCCAGGAAGGCTGTAAAGCCCGCCATAATGGGCACCCACACCGCGCAGATCCCGCATCGCTTCCAGAAGGGTTTCATATGCTGAAAACAGATTATATGAAATCAGCATTTCATTGCGCTCTTTGAAGGTTTCCCGCTGAGAACTGCTCAGCCCCTCAAAGGCATCAATTTTGTCGTTGAATATCTCAATCAAAAAATGATTTTCACGGTCATATAAGAGGCTCTCAATGTGCGCGGTAACCGAATCCACATTTGCCGCACTGAGAAAGAACCCGCGGGCAGCCCTCTCCCTCTCAAATTCAATTATGTCGTCGAAATATCTGCCTATATCCTCTAGCAGCCCGAGATAGATTTCGATATCCTCAAGGGTTCTAAATCTAAACTCGGCAAGCAAAACGGGAAGCTGAGCCTGCATACCGACAAGAGGGCGGACTACGCCTTGAAAAAACAAAGCATCTTCATTGTCTCTTGTGAGCCTTGCAATCTCGATATTTCTAAGCAGAATACTGTGGACAATCTGCTGTTCAAGGCTCATGTATTCAATCGAAAATTCCTTTAGCTGCTCCCAAAGTTCATCGTTTCGGGCGATGCCCTGCTCCACCGATTGAACTGATGTAACCGTGCCGAAGGTCGGTGGTTGGGGCGGCACCACTCCGAAAGCCTGCGGGTCTGCAAGCACAAAGTTAACCGATAGGCTATCTGAGGACACCCACTGAGAGAAAAGTTCATCCATGAGCTCATAAAACTCAGGTATGCCGTCACCCGGCGGGATGGGGGCAGGCAAGGGCTCTCCCCTGCAAGCGCCGAGCAGCACTGCACAAAGGGAGAGCAGAAGAAATATTGATATAAGCCGGTGCGGGATGCGGCTGGAGCTCATGTGAAGCCCTCCTACACGTTAAACCTAAAACTAATAATATCGCCGTCTTGGACTATATATTCTTTGCCTTCCAGCCTAAACAGGCCTTTTTCTTTGACTTTGGCCATGGAGCCCAGTTCTTTTATGCTGTCATATTTCACCACCTCGGCACGTATGAAGCCCCGCTCAATATCCGAGTGAATTTTGCCGGCGGCGTGTTTAGCTATGGTGCCCTTGGACAGAGTCCAAGCGCGGCACTCGTCCTCGCCTGATGTAAGAAATGACATCAGCCCCAAATGGTCATATACGGCATTTGCAAGAATTGCAATCCCCGGCTGCTCAATGGCCATTTCTTCCATAAACATCTGCTTATCTTCCTCGGGCAGGCGGGTAATCTCAAGTTCCGTTTCCACACATAGCTCAATTAGCGGAACACCCAGCCTCTCGCACATGGCTTTAAGGCCGTCCCTGTTCGGATATGACTTAGATTCCCACTGGCTCTCGTCGAGGTTTGCAACTGCAATGCGGGGCTTTTCCGTTAGAAATGTAAAGCTCTTTACAGCTAGGCGCTCTTCATCTGTCATGTCCATGTTGAGGATTGAGCCCCCCTCATCGAGCCACTTAAAGCTGCGCTCAAGCAGGGCAAGTTCAAACTCGTTTTCCTTGGTTATTTTCTTGCCTGTCTTTATGCGGCCTATTCTTTTTTCAATCATCTCAAGATCAGCCATGAGCATTTCGGATTCGACAGCTTCCAAGTCCCGTGCGGGATTAATCTCACCCATCTCATGGGCGAAGGAAGGGGAGTCGAAAGCCCGCAGCACGTGCACCAGAGCATCGCAGGGGCGCACGTCGTTTAGGAATACCGCCGCACCTGAGCTGTGGCCGTCAGTGGATACGGAAAATCCCGCCACGTCGATTATGTCGAGTTTGGCGTAGGTGGTCTTTTTGGGTTTGTATATACTAGCCAAAAAATCCACGCGCTCATCCGGCACAGCTCCCGTACCGATGTTTGCAGCGCTCTTGCCGCCTGATGCCGCAGCATCTGTCCTGCCCGTGAGCAGATTAAATAATGTTGTCTTTCCTGTTTGATTAAGTCCTATTAGGCCTATCTTCATTTATGCTTCTCCTTATGTTTGGTCTTATTAGGCAAGGTAAAACCTGTAAACGGCATTGTCTTTTTCGCGTTTAAGCACACTGCGCAGCTCTAGGTAGTTTAGGTGTGCCTGGCATTCGCCTACTGCGAAAATCTTTTGTGAGGGCGGGAAGGAGTTCCAGTCTGCTGCTCTGATTTTCCAGCGCATCTCGCCCGCTATTTCATAGGCAGTTAGGCCGGGTTTCTCCCTTACTATACCTTCTACTTCTGCAAGCCTCTTGTGATGATGCCCTATTAGCTCATCTATCCTCACATGAAAATCACCGGGCTTGCGGTGCCCCGGCAGGGCTATTTTGACCGGAAGTTCCCTCACCTGAGCCAGTGAATTAAGATAGTCCCCCAGCGAGTCATCTATACCATGCCAGGCTGTGATGTTCGGGGTTATGTCAAAGAGTACATGATCTCCTGTGAAAATAATCCCGTTATCTTCATCCCACAGGCACATATGCCCCGGTGAGTGCCCAGGCGTAAGAACACAGCGGAAATTGTAACCGCCGGCTTGCAGCATATCCCCTTCGTGGAGAAATGTATATTCCGCACCGCCAAGAGGGGCGTACTTGAGCGCAGGGTTTAGTTTGTCCAGATTTTCAATTATTTCGGCGGGCATGCCCAGCAGAGTTTCCCGCTCCTTGTTCCAGACCCATTTTTCATTATCCCATTCTCCGCTCCGCAAGGGGAGTTTCTTCATTATTTCGCCGTCGATTGCGCTTATATATGTGCGGCTGCCCTCAGCCGCCAGCTCAGACGAGAGCCCTGTGTGGTCGGCGT
>Ga0209755_10007061_pt1 | contig 12249 bp, 7 predicted proteins | sample TergutCo191P1_FD_187301 | JGI IMG/M metagenome (GOLD analysis project Ga0209755, IMG submission 187301) | Cornitermes sp. P1 segment gut microbial communities from Petit-Saut dam, French Guiana - Co191P1 (SPAdes) (version 2) | ecosystem: Host-associated > Arthropoda: Insects > Digestive system >... | reverse complement strand
CAATGAAAGCGCAGTTTGGTCACCAGACGGTGATAGCATAGCTTATTGTTCAATGGACAATGGCAAGCTCAACATTTACACTAGCGGAATAGACGGCAACAATGTTCAAAAATTGACTTTTGAAGGTAATAATGAAAACCCAACCTGGTCGCCAGACGGAATGTCCATAGCATTTTCCAGCGATCGCTCAGGAAGTCCGCAAATTTATATTATGCGTCGAGATGGCAGTGGTGTCACTCGCATAACAAACACAGGAGAAAATTCTTCACCTGTGTGGGCAAATCTAACCAAAGGAGGAATCCCATGAAGACAGTAGTCAAAGTCATAGCCGTAAGCGTAGCATTATTTCTTTTTGCTTGCGCAAAAAAGAAAGAAGCCGTGGAGGTTGAACCGCCACAGGCAAAACAACGTGCTGAATCATATCAGCAGCCAACAAGACAGGAAGCTTCAAAAGAAGACCCTCTGGAAGCAGAGCGTCGCCGCTTGGAAGAGCTTATGAACAGAATAATGGCTGATGATATTTATTTTGAATACGACCAGTCAACCTTAACCGCAGCGGCAAAAGACATTCTGGTAGAAGTCGGCGATATTTTAAAGCGTGAAAACCGCTTTACAATTTTGACCGAAGGCCATACGGACGAGCGTGGAACAGAATCCTATAATATGGGTTTGGGAATGCGCAGAGCAGATGCTGTTGTTAACTTTTTGGTGAACTACGGTGTTGCTGCCGGTCGCATGACAAAAGTCAGCTATGGCGAAGAACAACCAAAAGCATCAGGTAGCTCAGAGGAATCTTTTGCTCAGAATCGCCGTGCTGCATTCAGAGTTAAAGCAAACAATTAGTCATTCATTATGAAAATTCTTTTTTCTCTATTTTGCCTTGCGTTGTGCATAGCATTTTGCTCCTGTTCAAAGGTGACAATGCTGCGCACATCGGAAATCAAAGATGTGACCATGAGCACTAATCAGCGTTTGGATTCGCTTATGCTTATTATAGATTCATTGAAGCTTGAGCAGTCCAGATATTCGTCTCGCCTTAAAGCGGATCTTACGGATTTATCCTTGAAAATCAACGATCAAGGAAACAGTTCCGAAGCTCGCATGGAAGAGATAAACTTCCGCCTTGAACGCATTTTGGCTGTAGTTCAGCAGAAAAGCTCTGTTACAAGATCTGCAGCGGCAGGTTCGGCAGAAAAAGTTGCATCAAATGTGCATAATACCGAATTGGAAGCTCTGTACAATGCATCACGCTCGGATTATCTGAGAGGCGAATATGCCGTAGCCTACAACGGTTTCAAGCAGATATACGAGACTGCGCAAACCGGAGAGCTGGCGGAGAATGCTTTATACTGGATGGCCATGTGCATGCTGGATGCCGGCAGAAAGGAAAATGCGGAAACGCTTTTCAGAGGTCTTTTGGAAAAATATCCCGGAAGCATGAAAGTGTGCACAGTCGATTTTAAGCTGGCGAGCATGGCAGAAGAGGCCGGCAACAAAGCGGAGCAAAAGGCTTGGTTGCAAAGACTTCTAGGCGCAGAACAATGCGCATCAAGCAACGAATTTCAGCGAGCAGCGGATATTTTACAAGGGGAATGAGGTAATAAACTTCTCTCTGCTATCATGCACAAAAGAAGTTTCGCCTGTGTCCATTCTTATGGCATCTACCGGGCATGCCTCAACGCACAACCCACAGAAAACACAGGCCAAGTGGTCTATCTCAAAGCGAACCGCACGCTTCTCAACCAATCCATTCGCAGCTTCTCCCCCGTCAACTCTAATGCAACGAGCGGGGCACGCTGCTGCGCACATGCCGCAAGCAACGCAACGTGGCGAACCGTCTGCTCTCTTTAGCAAACGATGCTTGCCACGGTAATTATTTGGAATCGGTGGTTTTATAGTTGGGTACGGAATTGTCGGCAAAGTTTCGTATTTAAAGAAACCTCGCAAAAAATGTCTGAGCGTGGTGTATAAACCACGGATGGCCTCGGGTACATAAGAAATCACCCAAAGCGTTCTCTCAGGATGCCGAACCACTCGTGGCATATTCTACCACCTGAAATGCGCAAATGCTTTGTTAGCTTCTGCCATTTTATGCGTATCTATTTTTTTGCGAACTGCGCCACCATCGTTGTTCTTTGCGGCAACCAATTCTGCTGCCAAGCGAAGCGCCATGTTCTGCTCATTTCTCTTGCGAGCCGCAGTCAAAAGCCAGCGAAGAGCCAGCGCTTTGGCACGGTCAGGAGCAACCTCAATGGGAACCTGATAATTTGCGCCGCCAACTCTGCGAGTTTTAACCTCCACATGAGGCTTGATGTTCTCAAGGCACTGCTCAAATTTTTCCATAACAGACTCGGAACCCTGAACTTTTTTATCCAGCTCTTCGAGCGCTGTGTAAACAATGTGCTCAGCTATGGTTTTTTTGCCCTCTTTAAGAACAACGCCAACAAGCTCTGTGACCAAAGTCGAATTGAAGCGAGGATCAGGCAAAATAGAACGATGAATTGATTTTCTTCTTCTAGACATTATTTCTTCCCACCTTTAGTTGGAGCGGCTGCGGCTTTCTTTTTTACGCCATAACGGGAACGAGCCTGCTTGCGGCCGTTCACAGCTTGGGTATCAAGCGCACCACGGATTATGTGATAACGAACACCCGGCACATCCTTAACACGGCCACCACGGATTAACACAATGGAGTGTTCCTGTAAATTGTGGCCTTCGCCTGGGATGTAAGCGGTCACTTCCATCTTATTGCTGAGTCGCACACGGGCGATTTTGCGCAAAGCGGAGTTTGGCTTTTTAGGCGTTGTGGTATAAACACGGCTGCAAACGCCACGTTTCTGAGGGCAGGCTTTAAGCGCTGGGGCTGTTGTGCGGTTTTTGACCTTTTTACGACCAAGGCGCACTAGCTGTTGAATGGTTGGCACTCTAAATTCTCCTAAATGCTGGTTCTAAATATAGATTTTTTTTACTCAAGGTCTTCATCTATATCCCCTAAGTCTAGTTCCGGTGAAGAATCAACTCGTGGCTCTGCGAGCACAACCTCATCTTTTACATCGGAATCCTTTATTTCCATATTGCGTAAATGCAAAGCTCCTGTTCCGCATGGTACCACACGGCCCATTATCACATTTTCCTTTAAGCCGAGCAACTTGTCCTTTGAACCTGCTATGGTGGCTTTGGTAAGCACCTTTGTGGTTTCCTGGAAAGAAGCGGCCGCAATAAAGCTATCCATGGCAAGAGCGGCTTTTGTTATGCCCAAGAGCAGCGGAGCTGCTACGGCTATATCTTTGCCCTCTTCCTGCAATCTGCTGTTCTCTATGCGAAGATCTATTCTAGACACATCTTCACCGGTCAAGAATTTGGAATTGCCCGGATCGGTTATTGTAACTTTTCTCATCATCTGGCGAACTATGCACTCTATGTGCTTGTCAGAAATGGTAACAGCCTGCAAACGATACACGGACTGAATTTCGTCTATCAAATGCCTCTGCAATTCCTCTTCGCCCAAAATGCCAAGAATGTCATTCAAGCTCAAAGAACCTTCGGCTATAGGCTGGCCTTTGCGAACTCTATCGCCTTCTTGAACGGAAAGATGCTTGCCGTGCGGAACCACTATTTCTGCTTCGCCTTCGTTGCTCCTAATCAATACTATCTGGCCGGCGCTCTTTTCGGAACCGAATACCACCATGCCGTCAACAGGGGCAAGTATAGCAGGATTCTTTGGCTCACGAGCTTCGAACAACTCGGCAACTCTTGGCAAACCGCCGGTGATGTCTTTTGTTTTTCCAACCGAGCGTGGCAATTTCGCTATCGTTTGACCGCTTACAATTTCGGTTCCATCGTGAACGGTTAAAATTGCGCCATCAGGCAAAAAGAAGTGGCCTGCACGTTCGCTGCCTTGCATAACATTTATGGAAGCACGTTTGCGACCTCTTTTATCGTTGATTATAGTCCATGTCTCTATGCCGGTTGTTTCATCAACTTCGGAGATATAGGTTGTTTTTTCTATAAAGTCCAAAAGCTGAACTTTGCCGCCAACCGTGCTTATAATCGGGCTGTTGTAAGGATCCCACTCGTAGAGCAAGTCATCTTTTTTCACAGAATCGCCGTTTTTGATTTTGAGCGTTGCGCCATAAGGAATCTGCCAACGGCCTTTGTTTATGCCGTTTGTATCTATTAGCACAAGTTCGGCCATGCGGCTTATTTCAACCTCAGAACCTTTGTATTCTATCTCATCGCTGTTCTCAAGAAGAACCTTGCCGTCAACAGTGGCTTTTTTATTGTTATCCACAGTTATGCGGCTTGATGCACCACCGATGTGGAAAGTACGGAGCGTGAGCTGAGTACCAGGTTCGCCGATTGACTGCGCAGCCAAAACACCTACAGCCTCGCCCAAATCCACCAAACGACCGGAAGCCAACATTCGGCCATAGCACTTGGCGCAAACACCGAGCGGCGAATTGCATGTCAATACGGAGCGCACGGCAACTTCTTCTATGCCGGCATCGAGGATTTTCGGTATATCCTCTTCTTCTATCATTTCGCCTTTCTCTACCAGCAAAATATCTTTAACCGGATGCTTAATATCCTTTAAAGAGAAGCGGCCCAAAATACGTTCGCCCAAAGCTTGAACAATGTTGTCGCCGTCTTTTGAAGCGGAGCGAACAATGCCTCTTGCCAATATGTGCAAAGGACCCTTAACACCGGCGTTTATAATTTCTCTGAGCCTTGAAGTATTTATAACAGAGCCGGAAGAAACTATGGCTTTTCCATCTTCTCCCTGAACTGCCTTCTCTAAAGTCATGCCCACTGTTTTCTTGCAAAACTGTTCGTAATTTATTGCCTCAATGGTTTTCAGCTCTTTGAACATCACATTGCGCAAAGTTTCTTTTTCAAACTCTTCGCCTCTTTTTATCAACACTTCTTGAGTGCTGGGGTTCAAAATATCGTTAGCCGCTACATAACCTTTCAGCCTTTTCGTAAGCAGGCTAAGGCCTTCGGAAGTATCTTTCAAGCGTTCATAATGCTCAACGGAAATGCGCTCAGAAGTAATTTTCACTTCACAGCAATCATCTTCGGTTATAACAAGATTCTGCGCAACATCAACCAAACGGCGTGTTAGGTAACCTGCGTCTGCGGTTTTCAATGCGGTATCGGAAAGACCTTTGCGAGCTCCGTGAGTTGAAATAAAGTATTCCAAAGAATTCAAGCCTTCACGGAAACAGCTTGTGATAGGATTCTCTATAACTTCATGCTCACCCAATTTTCTGGTTGGTTTTTGCATCAAGCCACGCATACCGGAAAGCTGTTTGATCTGTTCCTTTGAACCGCGAGCGCCGGAATCTGCCATCATATACAATGGGTTAAAGCCGTCTCTGTCTTTTGAAAGCAAATCCCACTGCCTCTGAGCAACGTCGCTTGTTGTGCGAGACCACAAATCTATTATTTGGTTATAACGCTCGCCGTCTGTAACTGCGCCTTGATCATAAAGGTCTCTGATTTTATTCGCCTTTTCATTAGCCTCATCAAGCAGAGTCTGTTTTTCCTCAGGAATAACCATCTCGGCTATAGCCACGGAAGAACCCGCTTTTGATGCCCATTTATATCCTAAATCCTTCAAGCAATCCAAATAGTCAACCGTCACATGATTGCCTTTTATGCGGTATAAATCATCAACGGATCTTGCAATTGCTTTTTTGTTGAATGTATCGTCTGCATAACCCAAAACATCTGGAATCACCTGATTCAAAATAACTCTTCCTACAGAAGTCTCTATACGGGTATTTTCTTTGATCTGCAGATTTTCCACTTTCACTCCGGCTTTCGCCAAAACTTCGTCGCCGGATTTGTTTTCGCATTTTGTGTCGTAATCCAAAGCTCCACGGTAAAGCCTGCGGCCTTTGCGCAAACGAAGTTTTATCTTCGCATTCAAATCCACAATGCCGTTTTCGTAAGCCTGAATAACTTCTTGATCTGTGCCAAAGCACATGCCTTCGCCCTTAACATTGGGGCGTGGTTTTGAAAGATAATAAAGGCCAAGCACTATGTCTTGAGAAGGAACAGCTATTGGCTGACCGGAAGCCGGATGCAAAATATTGTTCGAAGAGAGCATAAGAACTCTGCATTCGAGCTGCGCTTCAAAAGAGAGCGGCAAATGAACTGCCATTTGGTCACCGTCAAAGTCTGCGTTAAATGCGGCGCAAACAAGAGGGTGCAAACGAATTGCGGAACCTTCTATCAATTTAGGATAAAAAGCCTGAATGCCCAAACGATGCAAAGTAGGCGCACGGTTAAGCATAACAGGATGGTCTTTTATAATAGGCTCAACTATATCCCATACTTCGGGAGATTCCGAGTCAATGATTCTCTTTGCGTGGCGAACCGTATTTGCCAATCCTTCTTCGCCCAGCATTTTGCGAACGATAAAGGGTTTGTATAGTTCAAGCGCCATTCTCTTTGGCAAGCCGCATTCGTGCATTTTAAGCTCAGGGCCCACAACTATAACGGAACGGCCGGAATAGTCAACACGCTTACCCAGCAAATTTGTGCGGAAACGTCCCTGCTTGCCTTTTAAAAGCTCAGAAAGGGACTTCATTTTTTCTTTCTTTTTCGCCTTCGGATCGCTGTCAAAAAGATTGTCAACAGCTTCTTGCAGCATTCTTTTTTCATTGCGCAAAATTATGTCCGGAGCACGTGCGTCTATCAACTTTTTCAAACGGTTGTTGCGGTTAATAACCCTGCGGTAAAATTCATTCAAATCAGATGTCGCAAAACGTCCGCCGTCTAACTGCACAAGAGGACGCAAATCGGGAGGAATAACCGGAAGAACATCTAAAATCATTCCTTCGGGTTTGTTCGGAGAATTTTTAAATGCCTCAACGAATTTAAGCCTTTTCAGAGCATCTGCCTTTTCGCTTTTTGAACCGCTGGTCATTGCTATTTCAGACAATTCCTTTGAGAGTTCTTCAAGGTTCAAATTCACTTCGCTCAACACTTTTCTCACAGCTATTGCGCCCATTTCGGCAACAAAGCTCACCTCTCTTTTAGCACTTTCGTATTCATCTTCGCCTATTATCTGGTTCTTTTTAAATTGTGAATTACCCGGATCTATCACTATGTATTGCTCATAGTATATAACTCTTTCCAAATCCTTTGCGGAAACTCCGAGCAAATTGCCTATTATGCAAGGTTGGTTTTTGAAAAACCATATATGAGCTATTGGAATTGCAAGCTCAATATGGCCCATGCGCTCACGGCGAACCTTGGAGGTTGTTACTTCAACTCCGCAACGGTCGCACACAACGCCTTTAAAGCGCTGTCTTTTATACCTGCCGCAGTTGCACTCCCAGTTTTTATAGGGCCCAAAAATCTTTTCACAGAACAAGCCTTCTTTTTCCGGCTTGAAAGATCTGTAATTCATAGTTTCCGGTTTGGTAACCTCGCCGAAAGACCATTCGCGAATGGTATCCGGACCGGCTAACTGAATGGAAATTTCAGCTACGCTTTTAGTGGAATCGGTGAATTCTTCAAGCATTGTCTGCCTCCGAGATTTTAATATCCAAACCCAGTGAACGGAACTCGCGCACCAACACACGGAAGCTTTCCGGCGTTCCTGGCGCAGGCGGGTTTTCGCCCTTGACTATTGCATCGTAAATTTTGTTTCTGCCGATAATATCATCTGATTTCACAGTCAGCAATTCTTGCAATGTGTATGCCGCACCGTAAGCTTCCAGCGCCCATACTTCCATTTCTCCGAATCTCTGGCCACCAAAATGCGATTTTCCGCCAAGAGGTTGCTGAGTTACAAGAGCGTAAGGGCCTGTGGAACGTGCGTGGATTTTATCTTCAACCAAGTGGTTGAGTTTCAGCATATACATTGTGCCTATCGTTACATCGTTTAAGAAAGGTTCACCTGTGCGGCCATCGTAAAGCGTTGCTTTTCCGGTTATGCCGGTTTTCGGGACATCCTTTCCGTACTTGTTTTTGAATTCTTTTTTCTCGCCATCTGTCCAGGAATTTTCGGAAATCTTGACAATGGGATTTTTAATATAGGCTTTTTTAAGCTCACTCTCTATGTCGCTGAAAGAAACGCCGTTGAACACGGGAGTTTCCACCCGCATGCCGAGAGCGGCGGCAGCCCAGCCCAAATGCACTTCCAAAACCTGACCCACGTTCATACGTGAAGGCACGCCAAGCGGGTTCAAAAGTATCTGAACCGGTTTTCCGTCTTCTGTGAACGGCATATCTTCAACGGATACAATTTTGGCAACAACGCCTTTATTTCCGTGACGGCCTGCCATTTTATCACCAATGGAAAGTCTGCGTTTTTTAGCTATATAGACTTTTACAACCTTGAACACACCGGGCTTCAGTTCATCGCCTTTGTTCACTTTGTCTATTTCTTTTTCCTTTAAGTCGTTCAATTCGGATATGCGGCGATTAGTTGTGCCGAGCAATGCGCTGGCTTCTTCCTGAACTGAGATCTCGCTGCAGAACACGGAAGAAGAAGCAAGTTGCGAGAAATCCGTTTTGTCCAAAAGCTCTTTGGTCCACTTTTTGCCCGCTGCGATAATAACTTCATTTGTTATGCCATTGCGAACATCACCGCTAGTTTTATCTAAAAGCAAGCGAGAGAGTTCCGGCTTGCGAGCCGCTTCTATGGACTTGGCCCTGTCTTCATAGTCTTTTGCTATTGCGCGAATTTTGTTAGCAAGATCTTCACGCAATTTCACTTCTTCGTCTTTTGTGTTTGCACGGCTTTCCCTGCGCTGGAATATTTGCGTATCTATAACAATACCCTTTACGCCGCTCGGAATGCGGAGCGAAGAATCGCTTACATCACCGGATTTTGAACCGAAAATAGCTCTGAGCAATTTCTCTTCCGGCGTCAATTCGGATTCGCCTTTCGGTGTTACTTTTCCAACTAGAATATCGCCCGGGCGAACTTCTTCGCCTATGCGCACAATGCCGTCTTCGCCGAGTTGCCTGCGATCATTTTCGCTGACATTGGGAATGTCTCTTGTTATTTCTTCTTTTCCGCGCTTGGTCTCTCTAACCTCAATTTCGTATTCTTCAATGTGAATAGAAGTGAAGGTATCATTGATAGCCAGTTCTTCGGAAATTATGATTGCATCTTCGTAGTTGTAACCTTGCCAAGGCAAGAATGCTACACGAATATTTTTTCCCAGAGCGAGTTCTCCGTTGTCGGTAGAAGCACCGTCTGCCAAAACATCGCCTACTTTTATTTTATCACCTGCTTTGCAAACAGGTTTCTGGTTTATGCAAGAATCTTGATTGGAGCGTTCAAATTTGCGAAGGTCATAGATATCGTGCGGCGGAAGCCCTAATGTTTCATGGGTTTCGCCTTCCTTATCTCTTAAAATTTCTATGCGTGTGGCATCTACAAAAGTTACAACGCCATCGTTTTTTGCTCTTACCAAAGTTCCGGAATCAAGCGCAACTTTTCTTTCCAAGCCGGTTCCCACAATGGGGGCTTCGGAACGAAGCAAAGGCACTGCCTGACGTTGCATGTTAGAACCCATAAGCGCACGGTTCGCATCATCGTGCTCAAGGAACGGAATCAACCCTGCCGCAACAGACACAATCTGCATCGGCGAAACATCCATTAAGTCAACTCTCTGGGTTTCCGTATCGCTCAAGGAAATTTCCGGCATATTCGGCAAGCTTGGGAATTCACCCTCTGCTCTGACCAAAACAAAATCACCTGTAAATCTTTTTGTTTGCGCATCTAAAATGGTACTGGCAGGCGCAATTCTGCACTGATCTTCTTCATCTGCCGTTAAATAAACAATCCATTCGGAAACAACCATTTTAATGACAGAGCCTGTTTGCGTAAAATCCACAGAATTGCTATCAATAAAAATGCCATTCTTCATCACTTTGCGGTTTCCGCCGATATTGAATTCAAAGCTCTTGTTGCAGAACAGATCAAAAAGTTCCAGATCTCTGCCGGAGAATCTTTTGCGAGCCGCTTTCATTTCACTTTCGCTCAATTCTGATTTTGCCAAAAGCTGCCTGTCTGCATCTCCAAAGAAAGTCTTCATTATGCCGGCATGCCATTTCGCTTCCGGAAATTCATAAGTTTTGCCGGAGCTATCTTTAAATTGAAGCAAGCCCACAATTCTGTAAGGAGATTCTATAAAACCAAAATGATTTACAATTGAGAATGTGGCTAAAGAGTTTATCAAGCCTATGTTTGCGCCTTCAGGCGTTTCAATTGGGCACAAACGACCGTAGTGCGAATGATGAACGTCACGCACTTCCAAACCGGCTCTGTCTCTGGACAAACCTCCAGGACCAAGCGCAGAAATTCTGCGTTTATTGGTCAATTCCGAGAGCGGATTGATCTGATCCATAAACTGAGAAAGCTGGCTGGAGCCAAAGAATGCGGCAACCATGCTGTTCACTGTTCTTGAATTTATAAGTTCGGTTGGCGTTAAAATGCCTTCTTTGTCACGAGAGGAGAAATTTTCCCTGACGGAACGCAAAATGCGGCTAATGCCTACTGAAATCTGATTTGCGACAAGTTCACCAACGGAGCGAATGCGACGATTTCCCAAGTGGTCAATATCGTCGAGAGAATAACCCTCTTCGTCGTTGTATAAACCTATCATATAGCGAATAACACTAACAAAATCCTCTTTTGAAAGTGTCATAATATCTCTAAAACTCTGCTGATCTTCATTTGCATGAACTTTGGCATTCAAGCGATAGCGACCCAGTTCGCCTATTTCATAGCGTTTGCGTTCAAAGAAAAGATTTTCAAAATGCTCTTTCGCAGCTTTGGGATCCGCTGCGGGCTGCGATCTTGTTATCTGGTAAATGCGCTCATGAGCAACTTCCATGTAGCTTTTTCTTTTCTCGTCTTCTTTCTCTTTTCTGGGATCTTTTATGTCATCGTTTGCCAAGGTATTGTGTATAAGATTGTATTCTTCTATGTTTTCCTTTATCACCTGAACTTCGGTTATGCCCGCTTCCGCCAATTTTTGGCAGGTATCGGCATCCAAAACGGAATTTGCCAAAACCACTATTTCGCCATCTCCATTAATAGCATCCTTGAAAAGAGCTTTGTTGGAATAATCTTCATCGGCTATCAGTTTCAGCGTTTCACCTGTGTGGAAAAGTTCCAGAATCTGGGCATTTGTTTCGTAACCAACAGCACGCAAAAGCACGGTTGCCGGCAATTTCTTTTTGCGATCTATCAACATGTAGAGAACATCGTTCTCAGTATTGAATTCAAGCCATGAACCTCTATTTGGTATTATGCGGCTTTGAAAAACAATTTTGCCGTTCGGAAGCTGTTCCGAATCAAAGCTGACACCGGGCGAGCGATGCAACTGGCTTATCACAACACGCTCGGCACCGTTTATTATAAAAGTGCCGTTTTCGGTCATAACGGGCAAATCGCAGAAGAACACATCATTTGCAATCTGTTCCTGCAATTTCTTTTCTTCGCCGTCTTCCTTAAAGGTTTGAAGCTTCAAGTGAGCTATAAGCTGGCGAGAGTAGGTAACTCCACGTTCTCTGCATTCCTTTATGGAATACCTAGGCATAGTCAAAGCGTAATGACTATAGCTCAAGACCAAAAGTTTTTTTGCGTCGGACACATCTTGAAATGCATCTCTAAACACACGCTCAAGCCCTTCGTTGCGCCTTTCTTTCTCAGGAACTCCGGCTTGCAAAAAACGATCGTAAGAAGCTTTCTGCATTTCCAAAAGATCCGGTAATTCCAAACGGAATTCATTGGATGAATAGGATTTCCGTTCTATCATGGATAACCTCGCCCTAAAAGATAGATGGAGCCTGAGCTTTTGCGCAGGCTTTGTAAAAAGAAATATTCAGAACAGGCACGCATTATTTCAGCATGACCTTTGCTCCAGCCGCCTCCAAATCTTTCTTAAGCTTTTCAGCTTCGTCTTTTGGTGCCGCTTCTTTAATCACGGCATCGGCCTTCTCGGTCAAAGCTTTTGCTTCTGCAAGCCCAAGCCCTGAAATAGCAGTACGCAAAGCCTTGATAACGTCTAACTTCTTAGCACCGCATTCAACCAGCACAACATCGAATTCTGTTTTTTCTTCAGCTGCTGGAGCCGCACCACCGCCAGCCGCAGGAGCGGCCATAACAACCGCGCCGCCTGCAGCAGCTTCAAGACCGTGAGTCTCTTTGAGGTAATCGGCCAATGCTTTGGCTTCTAAAAGTGTGAGGGCAACAATCTGGTCGCCTAGTGTTTT
>Ga0209755_10007060_pt1 | contig 12252 bp, 9 predicted proteins | sample TergutCo191P1_FD_187301 | JGI IMG/M metagenome (GOLD analysis project Ga0209755, IMG submission 187301) | Cornitermes sp. P1 segment gut microbial communities from Petit-Saut dam, French Guiana - Co191P1 (SPAdes) (version 2) | ecosystem: Host-associated > Arthropoda: Insects > Digestive system >... | reverse complement strand
GTATAAAGATGCTACCTCACTATTGGCAGTTGCATCTATAAAAACACTGTTTCGTAGGTTGAGTTCTAGAATGCGTGCTGCAAAACCATTGACATCAAGTGGCTCACCAGAGGTTGCTAATTTATCTTTTAAATCTGTAAAGCCGATGCCATCAATGTTAAAAAGCATTGATTTTGAATTCATGACACCTACTAAGCACAAATCTAGTCCATGACTAGCAAAAAGGGCTTTGTACTGTGCCTCCAATTGACGAGCAAGGATTCCGCCAACAGTTCCAATTCCAGCTAGGAAAATATTAATTTTTTTGCGGTTTTCTAAGAAGAAAATCTCATGTGCGACATTTAATGCCTTATGCAAGTCTGATTTTTTTACAACAGCCGATATATTGAGTTCAGATGATCCTTGGGCAATCGCAGCGACATTAATCCCATTCTTGCCTAATGACCCCAGGAATTTACCCGCTACACCAGGAACAGAACGCATATTTTCACCAATAACAGCAATGGCAGACATATTAGTTTCAACATTCAAAACAACAGCATCTTGTGCCATTTCAAGTTTGAAATTCTCAGCGATTGCATACTCTGCTTTCGCATGATCATCAGGTGCAATCGCGAAAGTGATACTTTGCTCCGATGATACTTGTGAAATCAAGATAACAGAAACATCTGCATCGGCAAGCGCGGTAAATAGTCGTTTCAAAATACCCGCAGTACTTGTTATCCCAATTCCGTGTAAAGTGAGTAGGAAGATATCATCAATTGATGAAATTCCCTTAATGCCAGCTGTTTCGCATGGCTTTGCCGTTACACGCGTTCCCGCTGCTGCTGGATTTAATGTATTTTTAATTTGCATTTCAATTTTAGCATCAAAGAGTGGCTTCACTGCTGGCGGATAAAGAACCTTAGCTCCAAAAATCGCTAATTCAAAGACTTCTGAAAAGCTTAAATGCTCAATGGTATAAGCTTGCCTTACTTTGCGTGGGTCTGCTGTTAAAAAGCCATCAACATCTGTCCAAATTTCAACGACATCTGCCTTTACCCCTACGCCAATAATCGACGCTGTATAATCAGAGCCGCCTCGACCGAGTGTCGTAGTTTCTCCTTTTTCATTTGATGAAATAAATCCAGGTAATACGATGCGATTTTTCTTTTTTAACAGGATATTTTCACAGTTGTCGTTAGTTGTTATGAAATCGACTTCCCCTTTTTCGTAATCATCATTCGTTTTAATAATATCTCTTGTATCAACAAGTTCGGCATCATCAAGAACATAACTAACGATTAAAGAACTCAATCGTTCACCAAAACTTACAATGTAAGCACGTGCTTTCGGACTTGCCTCGCCGATAAAATTAACAGCCTCTAAATAGGAATTAAGTTCTGTGAGCATGATATTCATTTGTTTAAGGATTTCTAATTTCAGCTCCTTAGGGATCAAAATCTCAATAATATCCCTGTGGCGATTTGTGATTTGCTCAATAATTTTATAAAAATCGCTATTACCCTCGGCAGCAAGTTTCGTCGCTTTAACTAAATCATCTGTAACGCCACCTAATGCAGATACAACAATAAATTTACATGTTACATCTGTTTCAATGATCTGTTTAACTTTTAAAATATTTTCCGATGTTGCTAATGATGAACCACCAAATTTTAATACCTTCATTATTATCATCTCCTCTACGCCTCATGTGCCCCATCTGTAATCATTTCAAGTGATAAAACCTGTGCCGCGTCTATCTTGGATAATTCCGCGAGTAATGCCTCAACTTTATTTATTGGCAACAAAGTCATAATGGTTGAACCTGCTCCGCTTAAATAGGTTGCATATGCATCATATTTTCGAGCTATTTCACGAACCTTTGTCAGCTCAGGGATTAACTTGCTACGGTATGGTTCATGTAGCAAATCACGCTCGATTAATTCTCCAGCTTTTCTGTAATTACCTGTTAGAAAATGAGCGATCATTGTATTGGCAATCGCTGATGCACAGACAGCCTCTTGATAGGATAGTTTACTAGGTAAAACTTGTCGCATTTCTTTCGTTGACATCTTGCGATCTGGGATAAATGCAACTAATCCGACCTCAGCTGGTTCATGTTTAACATATGATAATTTACCATCATGATAATTTGCGATAACAAACCCGCCGATGATTGCAGGTGCAACGTTATCAGGATGCCCCTCCGCCTCACAAGCAATTTGTAATTTTTCATCAAGTGTTAAATTTGCACCCCCTAACCGATGAGCAAGTTCAATTCCTGCAACAAGTGCTGTTGAACTACTCCCTAGACCTCGCTCAATTGGCACTTCATTTTTAACCCGTAGCATGTGAGGTTTCAAGTCGGGCGTAATTTTTAGTGCAGTTGCGACAATCAAATTATTTTCATCGCTTGGAACCAGATCGCCTAGATCATGGATGACATGCCATTCATCACTTTCTTTGAGGACTTCAACTTCTAAATATAGATTAACCGCAAATCCAAGTGAGTCAAAACCGCACCCAACATTGGCACTTGTTGCGGGTACTTTTATTCTCATGTGAGCACCTCCGTGATTGCTGTTTTCAAATCATCTATAACTTCAGGATGGAGGACAGGCTTATTTTTCAAATCAGCAATCTGCGATGGGACATCATTTAATGGATGGTCTCCAATCGCACGGGTAACAGCTTCAGGAAACTTATGAGGTGCTGCCGTTGAAACAATAATGGTAAAGGTGTCGTCACCTGTTTTCGCTTTGTATTGTTCATAGACATGCTTAGCGACTGCTGTATGTGGATCTAGAAGATAATGATCCGTTTCATAAACGGCTTTAATCGTTGCTAAGGTTTCCTCATCTGTCGCTGAGCCAGAATCGAATAATGAAAGGTCGTGGGCCTCATATGTGATCCGTTCCAGATTACTAGAGATTAAAATGTCCATAGATGGCGACAGGGTTAAATAGAATTCACGGTCATTATTATAGATGCCTGTTTTAAAGAATTCATCTAACACATCGTTTTTATTTGTTGCACAGATTAGTTTATGAATCGGCAATCCCATTTGCTTGGCATAATAACCAGCGAGAATATTGCCAAAATTTCCTGTTGGAACGACAAAGTTTATTTTTTCTCCTTCAACGATTTGTTTCTGCAAGACGAGTTGTGAATAAGTATAAAAATAATAAACGACTTGTGGGAGTAGACGACCCAAATTAATTGAATTGGCAGATGTGAAAAAATAGTTATCTGAAAATTGATTTTTGAATACATCATCAGAGAAAATTTCTTTTACACCTGTTTGAGCGTCGTCGAAATTCCCTTTGATTCCGAAGACATGGACATTATCGCCCTCTTTGGTTGTCATTTGTAACCTTTGAATAGAACTAACACCATTTTCTGGATAGAAGACAATCGCTTTTGTTTTCTCAACATTAGCGATCCCTGCAAGAACAGCTGAACCTGTATCGCCAGAAGTCGCTGCTAGAATAACTGCCGTTTTATCAATCTTATTTTTCGTAAGGGCATTTGTTAGGAGATAAGGGAATAGCTGCAGGGCAACATCCTTAAATGCGAGTGTTGCACCGTGGAATAACTCTAAATAATGACCGTTTAGCTTAACTGGTTGATAGGTTTTATAAGCTGATTCGATGCAAGTGGCTAACTCTTCTCCTGAAAAGTCAGTTAAATATCGCTTTAATACTTCTAGTGCGAGTTCATTATATTGCTTGCCAATGAAATTCTCGAGTTTTGGAAACTCAGTTGGCACATATAATCCGCCATCTGGAGCAAGCCCTTTGACGATCGCCTCTGATGCTGAAAGTTTCTTTTTTTGTGGATCTCTTGTACTGAAATACTGCATTCTTAATAGCCTCCCTTTGTAAATAAATTTCATAACATTATACAGTAATTTGAAAAAAAAGCAAGAAAAAAACCAATCTACTTTATGAAAACGGAACGCCTTATGAAAAATAGCGTTTGACTTAGTAAAATGATTAGATTGATAGAAAAAATCCCTATGCGAATGACATCATCACGCTCATAGGGATCAATATTTTATATCAGCTTTTTTTACTCTGCAACTAGTTCTTCATCTTCAATTAAAGATGTTTCTTCATTTTCTTCTTCAATCAAAGGCATATGCTTTTTAACTGAACGAATTTGTTTTTTAAATTCATAGAATTTTTTTTCAACTTCTTCTTTTGATTTTTCCCAGTCGAAAGCTTTAATATCTTCTTTGATTTCAACTAGTTTCGCTTGAAGAGCATCTTTAACCTCAGACACTTCGAAATCTTTAACTTTAGCTTTTAACTCGTCCACTTTTTCAAGTAGATCTTCTTTTAATTGTGGTCCTTTTTTAACGACAAAAATGGTTGCTGCAATGGCAAAAATGGCTGCGATAGCTGTAATGATGATTGTTTTTTTCTTCATTTGATAGTCCTCCTTATTTTTACGAAATCTTACTGTCTCGATTTTACCATGATAAAGAAAGAGCGTCAAGCTTTAAATGATAAGTTTCATCATTTCCTCTACTAAAATAGATCTTCTATCAGAAAAATCAATCCCGACCCGACTTAAAAGGTTATTCGTTTTGACAATTGGTGTGGTTTTTAGTAAATTGCAAAAGGTATTAAAGTCGTAAACTTCAAATCGATCAATGTTTTTTCTAAGCGCTGTATACTCAGACATTGCTAGAACTAGCTCTTCGTAGGTAAAGTTTCTACCTAAACGTAAATACTCACCCAACTCTGGAATTAATTGTTCAAATAAAACGCGTTTTTTCGGGGTAGTCATTCTTTTTAAATGATTTACCGCTGTAAGGTCAGTCTCTGTTAGGTTAAAGAGTTTTTGTATGACCGGTTGTAGCATTGTATCTGCATCTTTAAGGTAATAGTGATTTCCAGCTAAATTCAAAATGGCTTTTAGTCCGTCGCAGTAGCCCATTTTAATATTTAGTTTTGCATTCTCTGCGTTGAAGTCTAAGAAGTGCCCTAGATTTTCATTGCTTTCAATAACAGTGACATTTGCCTTTTTATCATAACGTCTGAAGACGCCGAATCCCTTTGTTCTAATCGCGATGATTTCATTGTATCCTTGGTCGATTAACATATTGATGGGACAGTTATTAATAATACCACCATCGATAAATCGATTGTCATCAACATGTAGCGGAGTGAAGATCGGGAGTTTAGCACTTGCTAGGATGTAATCGACTAGTTTTCCTTCTGGAATATCATCGATAAAGATTTCGTAGGTTTTTCTTTCGCTGAGGGAAAAGGTGACTAAGCCGAAATCGATGCCTGATGTGCGGACTTTTTCTTCGTCGATGTATGATGATAGAAAGCTTTTGATGCGAGAATGATCGACACCGCGATCTGAAACGAGCTTTTTTAATGCTGCTGTGATATTACCAGTAAAACCTTGATCAATTTTGAGTAGGTCAAGAAATTCTTGGTCGAATAACTGCTCGATGCCGACAGTTTCCCATAATTCTAAGGCTTTTTCGAATTCACCGCTGGCTAGCATGACGGCATTGATGGCACCGATAGAGGTTCCGACGACACCGTGGAATTCGTAACCTGATTCAATGAATGCTTTGCAGACCCCCATATGATAGGAGCCTTTTGCTCCACCGCCTTCAAGTGCGAAACCGCGTTTGATTTTTTCTGCTTCCATTTTATTCGCCACCTTTCGTGCACCACTGATGGTGCTTATCACCTGCATTTATGATGTGTTACACCTGTTAAGCATATGCCATTTTATTTGAGTGCATGCCAGTTTTTACCATGGTTGATTTCTACTTTTAATGGGACTGATAGCTTTGTTGCATGTTCCATTGCTTTTTTAATAATGTCAGTCATCGTTTCGATTTCATCTTTTGGGACATCGAATAACAGTTCGTCATGAACTTGTAAAACCATTTTAGATTTGACAGCTTTTGCTTTCATTAATTTATCGACTTCAATCATGGCAACTTTGATAACATCGGCTGCTGATCCTTGGATAGGCGCATTAATGGCGATTCTTTCCGCACCCTGGCGAACCATGAAATTTTTATGGGTTATTTCAGGGACATAGCGTCGACGTGAAAAAAGGGTTTCTACATAGCCTGTTTCTTTTGCCTCAGCAATTGTCTTATCCATGTAATCTTGAATGCCACTGTAGGTTTCTAAATATTCATCAATGTAGCGTTTGGCATCTTGCATTGTAATTCCTAAACTTTCTGATAATCCGAAAGCTTTTTGACCATAGACGATCCCGAAATTAATCGCTTTGGCTGCACGGCGATCGTCTTCTGTTACTTCATTGATATCTAACCCGAATACTTCAGCTGCTGTTTTGGCATGGATATCAACCCCTGAATTGAAGGCTTCGATTAAACTGTCAGTTTGACAAATATGTGCTAGAATTCGCAATTCAATCTGTGAGTAATCTGCCCCGATTAAAACATGCTCCACTGATTCTGGAACGAATGCTTTGCGAATTAGGCGTCCCTCTTCGAGGCGAATGGGGATATTTTGAACATTTGGCTCCGTTGAAGATAGACGCCCTGTTTGCGTTAGGGCTTGGTTGAAAATCGTATGAACCTTGCCGTCATCAAAACGAGCTTTTTGCAAGCCCTCGATATAAGTAGAATATAATTTTGTCAACATTCGGTATTCTAAAATCTTCTCGATAATAGGATGCTCATATCGTAGCTTTTCTAACACATCCGCACTAGTCGAGTATGAACCTGTCTTTGTTTTCTTTCCTGTTAAGCCGATATCTTCGAATAAAACCACCCCGAGTTGCTTTGGACTTCCGATATTAAAGGTCGTATCAGCTAAATCATAAATCTCAGTTTCTAATTTTTTAATCCGCTCATCGAGCCTCAGTCCCATTTCTTTTAATACATCCACATCAACTGCAATGCCCGTAAATTCCATTTGTGCTAAAATGAATGTCAATGGCAATTCCATTTCTTGATATAAAATCCATTGGTCAGCCTCTTTTAACTGATTTGTTAACTCCGTTGTCAACATTTTGATACTAGAAGTAATTTTGCTGGCATAATTAGCCATTATAGCGATTTCTGGTATAGCCCTTTTCGCCCCTTTTCCATAGACTTGTTCATCATATAAAACGTCATCTAAGCCATAATGAAGGGCTACTTTTGCAAATTCTGGATCAGCCGTTGTTGGATTTAGAACATATGCTTTAAGGAGTAAATCGCCAGTAACGCCTGCTAATTCTAAATTTGCCCATTTTAAAGCAACAGTTGCCCGCTTAACATCAAACATCTCTTTTTTAATGGTCGGTGATGCTAAGAAAGAGATAAATTCCGAAGATTCTTTTGCGATTTCAAATGGCGTGTAAAAAGATTCCTTTTCATTGACGACTGCAAAGCCAATGATCGTCGCGTTATGGTAATTAGATTCAAAAATTTCAATATGAAGGACGCAATCAGTAAATTCCTTTGCATTTAAAACAGAGACCTCCGTTACGATTTCTGTTTCATTTGCCACGTGTTGCGTCGGAGTTGCTGTTGCAACAGAAAGATTTTTCAAGAATGCATTAAATTCCATTTCAGTATAGAGTTCCCTCAACCCTTCAAGATCAGCCTCCTTGCGTACTAAGCTCTTTATGCTAGGTAGGTCTTCCATATCCAAATCAAGGGTTGCTAGTTCTTTACACAGTCGAGCTAGATCTTTATTATTTTCAACATTTTCTTTTTGTTTTCCTTTTAATTCGTCGGTACGTGCTAGTAATTCTTCCAGTGAGCCGAATTGTTTAATTAATTTGATCGCTGTTTTTTCGCCAATGCCTGGAATTCCGGGCAAATTATCCGATGAATCCCCCATCATCCCTTTTAAATCTGGAATTCGATCAGGCGTTGTTTCATATCTTTCCATGATTGCTTCAGGAGTATAACTTTCTAGCTCCGTGACGCCTTTAATGGTAAAATGGACAGTTATGCAATCATTGACTAGTTGTAACAAGTCTTTATCCCCACTGATAATATCGATTTTTTCAAATGATTCCCCACAACCGATTTGTGCCATTGATCCAATGATATCATCAGCTTCAAAATTTTCGACCTCATGGCGATGAATGCCCATTAAATCAAGGTATTTTTTGATCAAGGGAATCTGCTTGAGTAAATCATCAGGCGTCTCGGCACGTCCGTCTTTATAAGAGTCCAGTAATTGATGACGAAATGTTTTTTTCGCAGTATCAAATGCAACCAAGACATGCGTGTAGTCGAAATCTTTTTGAACTTTCATCATCATATTAATAAAGCCATGTAGTGCATTTGTAACAAAGCCATCCTTTGTTTGTAAGAGTCGTCCACTATAAGCAGTTGAATAATAGGCCCTATACATTAAGCTGTTTCCATCAATTAATAGTAATTTATTCATTCATATCCCTCTTTTCGTTGATATTAGTATACCATAACTCAATCATTTATGATACAATTGACTTATGAAAAAATTATTGACATTTACCGCACTGATCGGGATTTTTGTTCTCGGGTTTTATTTTTACTTTCACTATGTCGGTCGTGTTCGTCCGGTTGTGAATGAGATTTTTATTGAATCTGCTGATGTGCCGCCTGCTTTTGATGGTGCAAGGATCGTTCAAATCAGCGATCTTTTAGTGCGCAGTGAAAACTGTTTAATTCTCCTTGAAAATACGATTGAAATGATTAACACTTTAGAGCCTGACATCATTGTTTTTACTGGAAATTTATTTTTACCTGATGGAATTATTTTTGCCAATAGAGTCGAGCGGTTATTGCAAGAAATAGAGGTTGAATTAGCTAGGATTGCAATCTTAGGTTATCATGATTTAGCGCATGAAGATTTAACGGACGCTGTCCTAACAGGTGCTGGTTTTAATATTATTAGAAACGAATCTGTACAAATTTTTGATCAATCACCAATTGGTATTAATATAGTTGGCGCATATCCAGGAAATGATCGACAAGCGACCGAGCTTCTCTTGCAAACACATTTAAATCCTGAGCGTTTCAATTTATTCTTAGTTAACTCACCAGTATTTTCAGCGGTTTCCCTTAACTATTTGGTTCATGCCCAACTTTCTGGACACTGTTTAGGTACACAAGATGCAACGAGCCGTTCGGCAGTTTGTTTTCAATTTTACAATGGCACTTATCAGTTTGCTAATCAGTTAACATTGCATGTATCCTCAGGACTAGCTAGATTTCATACTTTTATTGGTTTAACTAGGCAACCTAGTATCGACTCCTTTTTACTCAGACTTCAATAATTTCATTGCTAATGAACACGAATAACTCACCTCTTAATCGTTGTTGTCATAAAATAATAAGACACAACTTCTAGGGAGGAGTTTTAATGTATAATCAAGTTCTAAGAAATCAAGTTCCAAATTTAAACCATTATCCAATAAATCAACAAGATGAGCGTTTCGGATTTTTACCATTTGTAGGTGGGTTAGCAGTAGGTGCACTTGCTGGTGGTTTTGGTGGACCTCGGCCTTGTGGTCCTGCATGTGGCCCTATGTACGGCCCACCGATGGCGATGCCAGTTACGATGATGCCGATGCAACCACCGCCACCACAATTTATTCCAGTACCAATTCAACCATTACCTGCTGTTATACCACCACAGCAATTTCAACAGTTTCAACAATTCCAAACCATACAACCTGGGGCAATGATGCAAGGGCCTATTTTGGAGTCTAATAAATTTTATATTAGGTGAAACGAGCTAAAAAGCTCGTTTTTTAGATTGAGATGTAGTATAATAGTGCATAGACAGTTAAATTAGAACTAAAAGGAGCTAAAAAATTATGTTAAAAAAATTATCATTTGCTTTGAGCGCCTTTGCGCTATTATTGGGTGTGGCGGCATGTAGTCGCAACAATGAAGATGAAATTGAAGAAAATACAACGGTTGCTTATGAGCCTGAGGATCGAGCGCCCACAGTGGAAGAATTAAGGGATAAATTTGAATCATTTTTTGAAGAAAATAAAGATTCTATTATTGCATCAATTGCTACTGACGGCGAAGATGTTCGTCTTGAACTTGCTGATGGTCATGAATTTATCATGACGATCGTATTAGATGACATAGAACTCAATGATGAAAATCGTGCCATTTACCTCTTATCATTTGAATTAACATTTGCAGATATGAGCGATTTGTTTGGTGGCCTTGCTAGAGAAATCAAAGAAGCAGCTGAAATTAATTATTTCCGCCTTACTGTGATTTTTGTCGATGTTAATGAAGAAATTATTGCTAGATCAAGTTTTGATGTTGGAGATCGAAGATTCTTTTTAGATGAAAATGATGTCGAAGTTGAAGAAGAAACAGATTAAAAAAGTTGATCTATTTTTTTAATTTTCTATGTCACAAACGCACAATCAGCCATTTTTACTCTTGAATATAATGGAGTGTATGGATCTTTTGTAAGCAATCTTGCCATACAAATTTGATTCAACTTCAAAAATATAAATCGAAACGGGTAAAATCACACACTTAAAAACCCTACAAGATAAATTCCTACATACGTTCATATACATAACCCGCGATGAAAAATCGCGAACACTCTAAAACAAATAACTTTAAATTAGTCCTCCCAATACTATTTTGAAACTTTGCAAACATACAATACGCACAAATGATTATAATACATTTGATTTTGCCCGCTTTTGTTTCAAGAAAACATTTCGATGATTTTGAATTTTGAATCTCTATTATAAAAAAGGCTGTATACCAAGTAACGTGATCACGCTTTAGGTATACAGCTTTTTTTGATTTTAATCTTCTAGTCTGACTGGCACAATCAATTGTAAATTAGATTCATCATTATCGTCTAGAACAACGAATGGTTTCATATCGCCATTGAATCCAAAGGTTATCGTACCATCATTATGTTCAATCGATTTTAATGAGTCTAACAAGAAAAGTGAACTACAAGCCATCTGAAGTTTTGATCCAGTTTGCGCCTGAATGCGAACAACCTCTTCTATTTTCCCGATTTCTGAGGAATTTGATTTCATTACCAAATGATTTTCTTCTGGTAGGATTGAAATTTTAGCGACATTTGCCCGATCTTCCCTAGCCATCAATGAAACACGGTCAACAGCATTAAATAGTTCACGATAAGCAACAGCGACTTTGATTTCAAAAGTGGTTGGAATAAAGGCAGCGACATCAGGGTAAACACCTTCGAGTAAACGAGATTGGAATGACATATCGCCATTTTTAAATAAAATTTGATTATTGGTAATACTGATAACTGTATCAGGATCAGCAAGATCAATCGTTTTTCCAAGCTCTGATAAACTACGCCCTGGAATCGTTATATTAAAATCAGATAATTCCTCAACTATAAGCGGAATTGAACGTTGAGATAACCTGAAACTATCTGTTGCTGTACATGAAAGCAAGTTATCGCTATATTTAAAGTTAACACCTGTTAGTACAGGACGCGATTCATTCACTGCAACTGAGAAGATCGTTTGCGCGACGACAGTTTTTAATTCGACTGTTGGAAATTTAAAATGATGAAGCACATTTGACAATTCAATTTCAGGGTAATTTGCAGCCGGAAGCCCCTTAAGCGTATATTCTCCTTGATGCCCACGAATTAAAATATCTGTTTCATCAAAGGTATTGATTTCAATGGTATCTGTTTCAAGTTTTTTGATAATTTCAAAAAAGTATTTACCAGGAATAACAATGCCGCCTGGTTCTTCAATTTCAATTAATGTAACAGTTCCCTTTTCTGTGAAAACTTCCATTGGTAAAGTTGTATTAATGGTAATATCTGAGTCACTCCCTGTTAAAGAAATCCCATTTTCAGTCGTAACAAATTTAATCCCTGTTAAAATTGAAAGTGTTGTTTTAACTGGCAAAGCTTTTGTTACATGATTTAATTTACTAATTAGAGCTTGTCTGTTAATTCTAATTTTCACGTTGATATCCTCCTATACTTAAGTAAGAATTCAAGTTGTTTATCGACTATTTTCTTAGATAAACAATTTTTTTAATGTTTTAACCGATGTAGCGAGTTCTATATTTTCTTTCATTTGACTTTCGATTTTTTTACAGCTATGCATCACAGTCGTATGGTCTCTTCCGCCAAAAGAATCACCGATTTTTGGATAAGAACTTTCTGTTAATTCCCGCATCAAATACATCGCAACTTGGCGTGCTAATGCAATTTCTTGTTTTCTTTTCTTTGACATAATATCGAGTGTTGTAACGCCATAATGTTCGGCAGTCTCTTTAATGATATTTTT
>Ga0209755_10007059_pt1 | contig 12255 bp, 4 predicted proteins | sample TergutCo191P1_FD_187301 | JGI IMG/M metagenome (GOLD analysis project Ga0209755, IMG submission 187301) | Cornitermes sp. P1 segment gut microbial communities from Petit-Saut dam, French Guiana - Co191P1 (SPAdes) (version 2) | ecosystem: Host-associated > Arthropoda: Insects > Digestive system >... | reverse complement strand
ACGCAACGCAACGCAACGCAACGCAACGCAACGCAACGCAACGCAACGCAACGCAACGCAACGCAACGCAACGCAACGCAACGCAAATATTATACAACATATTTTCCTCCTAGCCTAGCACTTTCTGGCGCAAATTCGCATTTTTTTCCGTTTCCTCGTTATGGCTCAATGGCCCGTCGCTTGATTCCAAGTGTGGGGCCCGTGTATATCTCTGCCCGTAGGGCGGCTTTCGGGTTTTAGGATCCGAATATTCGTGATGCCCGCAAAACGGTGAGCGCGGGTTTTCACACAATAAGGAGCTTTCCGTGAGGAAAAAACTTCAGTTTCTCGAAATGCGGGGCCTAAAGCTTTGCGCCATCGGTTTGGTTGTGGCAATCGGTCTTGCAATGACCGGATGTCCGGGTATTATAGGCGGCGACGATGCGAGGGAGCGGCCACAACCGCCTTCTCCTACCCTGACCGGAGCTGTCCGCATCGGGATACTTGGAGGAGGGGAAGCCCAATATGGCGCAACTCTGTATGCCGATACAAGCAGGCTTGACGGTTCCGGCCAAACTTCCCTTGTGTGGAGGCGGCAAACGGCCTCCGGCGCGGTAACCGTGGGTATGGAATTCGTGTACACTGTGCAGCCCGCCGACGTAAACCATATCATAACCTTAACCGCAACCCGGGCCGGCTATTCGGGCTATCGGATGTATTTCATGTCCATCGTGCTTGGACAAGGCACGGAAGGGCTCGTCTTTGTCTGGACGCCTGCCGGATACGTGGTGGCCGGCCCCGGCACGGTAAGCGGCTCGGTCGTTATCCCCCCATATCACAACGGCCGGCCCGTGGTAGGCATAGGGGAGGGCGCTTTCCAGAACAATACCAACATTACAAGCGTAATAATCCCTCCCGGCGTTCGCTTTATTGACGACAATGCGTTCAGGAATACAAACATTGCAAACGTAGCTTTTGCAGGCACCAGCCGGCTTGAGTCCATCGGACAAAATGCGTTTAGGGATTCCACAAACATCGGAAGCTTTACGATTCCCGAAAGCGTCGGTTCCGTCGGGGGCGGGGCTTTCCACGGCTGGAATCACGGGCAGACCATATACATTCCGTTTGCCCTGGATCAGGCCGACAACATGTGGGGCGAGGACTGGCGAAGCGGCAGCAATGCCTCCATCGAGGAGGGCGGGGATATAACCGATCCGGACCCCGGCCCTGGCTACCCAGACGATCCCTCGGTTTTGACCCTACGCGGGCAGGTGTGGACGGTGGATTGGGATGACAGGTTCCACACTTGGAGCTACTTCTTTAACGATATCCCCTGGTTTGTTTCTTCCCGGCTTGGCGGCAGCGGAGCTATTACCGATGGACAGTTGTACTTCTCCATAGGCGCGCCCCACGATTTTTCACTGAGAAACATAAGATACGTTTTTGACTACTTCGTCGGCGGCGACGGCGACGAGGACGGCGGCGGCAATGGCAACGGTGAAGAAGCTTGGCCTTGGCGGGCATCTGAAACCGGCGGCTCCCCTGCATCCAGGGCGAGGGGCAGCCAAAGGGAAGCCGCTTTGTCCACCTTTTCCGATGCGGGATATTGGAGCGACGTCCGCTTCTCCAATCCAAGCGCCGAGTTTGCCCTCTTGTATGGTTTGTCGGCAAGCGCCGGCCGAAGCTGGGGTTCCGGTTGGCTTTCCAGGTGGTATGAAATTGATACCGGCGCAATGTTTTCCCACCGTTATGTAACGTATATATTCGTTGACAGGGATGTTACAATTACCGGCACCGGCCAAACGGTAACCGGCTGGGGCGGCAGCGTAACCTTCCAGGATTTGAACCTCGTTCTTGAAACGGGCTGGAACGCCATATTGGTTTCCGAGACCGAGACTGCCGCGTCCGGCGGTGCCTGGAACGTAACGGTAGCCGTTTCCGTAGACGATCCTGACGATCTGCGATGGGAGTTGCGGGAGGAACAATGGACCGAGCCTCCTCCCCCACAAGACTGCACGTGCGACACCTTCGGCGCCTGTGGCGGCTGGGCCTGCGGCGGCTGGAACTGTGAGTGCGAGTACATTCCCCCAGTTGATGTCACGATCATAGTCGTTACGGAAATACCAAGCCGATATACCCATAACGAGCAGTTGATATGGCTGCTGGATCCCAATACCCGGCAAGAGGTTGCCCATGGTTGGACTTCGACGCACCAGGGATACCCTCATTGGCTGGTTTTGTTTTGTGTCCACACCGGGGATTGGTATGCCACATACGGGGCTTATTATATACGCCTGAACCTTTTTGATGCCTACGATGACGTTCACCGTTACTACTATTCCGAATACCCCAAAACCCTGACCACGGGCCTCAACCACGTAGCGTTAACCGACTTAGTGCGCTACGAGCATCCTCTGGACGGAAGTATATGGATATACGGCAACGCACAGTTGGGTCATTGGCTGTGGCTGCAGATCGATTGGCTTAATGCGGGATACCACTCTATCCAATGGGAAAGGGAAACCTGGGAATGGAGCTACGTTTTTGAGCCAATCGAAAACGCGAACGATAATGGCTACATCGTGCAGGAGGCCGATATCGGCCGCAGAATCAGGGTGGTTGTTACCTCCCCCGGTTTTTCGGGCTATGTTGCCGGCGGGCCGATCGGCCCCGTGCCGGAACCCGAGCCGCAGCCGCCGTCCTGCGGGTGTACCGCCAACGACTGTGGCGGCGGGGATTGCTGGGGCTGCGGGTGCGAGGATATTCCGTCCTATGATGCCACAACCATAACCGTTACGGGAATACCAAGCCGGTATACTTGGCATGAGCAGAAGATATCGTTGTTGGATCCCCATACCCGGTATGTAATTGCCCAAGGTTGGGCTTCGACGCACCCGGGAAGTTCTTGGCTGGCTTTTGATTTGTCTTGTATCCAAACCGGAGCTTGGTATGCCGCGCACGGAGCTTATTATGTCCGCCTGAGTCTTTTTGACGCTAACTCCGTGTGGACATTCTATTATTATTCCGCGTTGCCAAAAACCCTGACCCCGGGGGGCAACCAGTTAGCGTTGACCGACTTCGAGCGCTATGCTCCTCCCTTCACGGGAGTAATATTGATAGACGGCACCGTACAGTTGGGCCATTCGCTGTGGCTTGGCATCTATTGGACCGGTGGCCCTCCAGGAGAATATTATATCCAGTGGGAAAGGGAAACCTTGGCATGGAGCGGAGTTTTTCAGCCAATCGAGGGCGCGACCGATTACGCCTACATTGTGCAGGAGGCCGATATAGGCCGCAGAATCAGGGCGGTTGTTACCCACCCCTACTTTTCGGGCTATGTTGCCGGAGAGCCGGTCGGCCCCGTGCCGGAAGCGGTGGAGCCGCCGCCTGACCTTGTCTTTACAATCGACTTCGACGTGCCGATAGAAACGAATATTCCCGGCCCCACAATCAGCATGAGGGACGGCCCCGGCTCCTTTCCAACTATCACCGTCTCCAACCCGGAACGGTTCGGGAACATCACGTGGCGTATGGGGGCGGGCCCTACCCTTGGGCAGATAGGCTCGGTTCCTGGGTCGGCGATTTCGGGATCCCACGGTGAAACCGTTGCGCTGAATTCCGCCGTCCACGGCAACCGGCTTGGGCAGCACTTCATTACGGTGGAAGTAACAATAGGCGGCGTGCTGCACAGCAGGGTAATCACCTTTCACGTAACGCTTTAGGCATTAAGGAGGAACAAGGAATGAGAAATATGCAAACGCCGAACGGCAAAGACGGGGAGGCCGGAGTGAAAACCGCAAAAGCTTTTGCCCTGTCGCTTGTTGCCTGCTTTTTGTTGATTTTGCCGGGATGCCGAAACCCGTTCCAAACGCCTGCGGTGCCGGAAAACGATGGCGGCATGGGCACGTTTTTGCTGACGATTGGCGAACAGCGCCAGGCGCGAATGCCCACGGTTCGCCCCCCCGAGCTTTCGATGGACGATTTTGAAAGGTTCGACCTTCACTTTACCCGCGGCCAATGGTGCAGTACCGACAACGCGCCCGTCTCTGAAGTGGACTGGCAGAAAGGCGATCCCGTCTCGTTGCCTTTCGGTACATGGGATCTTCGGGTAACGGCTTTTGTTGCCGGCGACTATGGGCTTATCGACGTGGCGCAGGGCCGCCTCTTGAACCTCTGGGTAGGCGCCGGGGAAACGGTTAGCGGCAACGTCGTGCTTGCCCCGATTCCGCACCACCCGGACTACTTTCCGCACATGGGCGAGCTGCACTGGCACATACGTCATGCCGGGGTCGAGCTGAACCTTGCCAGAATGGATATTACGCGGCTCGACCGCCACCCTGACGGCGAGCTTTGGGGAAGCTTCCACTTCATAGGCGGCTATGGGGATCCGGACCAGAATCCGGGCCATCGTCTTGGCGGCTTGGAGGCCGGCCAGTACCGTGCGGTTGTTACTCTTAGAAACCTTGACAACGAGCTGGTCGTGGTAGGCACAATCGTGCATGTCTATAGGGGCATGAGAAGCTACGTGGACTTTGAGTTTACAAACGACCATTTTCAAATCCCGTTGCTGGATACGATCCTGGCCTTGTGGAATGAGGCCGGCGACTTGCAGGACATTTTTGCCGGGCTTGGAATATTCGCCGGGCATTTCGAGCACCTGGGCGTAAACGGAGTGAACGCCGGCAACTTTGAAGGTCTTGTCTATTGGTTCAACGCTTTCCGCGACCGCCTTACCCCGACCTGCCTTACGGAGCTGAAGACCCTGATCGACGTGGCCAGGCTTGGCGTATACAGCCGGGACGACAGCTTCCTTGCCGTTGCGCACGAACATCGCGGAGCTGCATCCTCGGCTATCGAAGCTTTAACGCATTTCGGAATAGGCAACGGCAACGGGATAACGCGCTTCATGTGGACGGGAGCCCGCACCGTGGAAGCCCATATAGCCGGCGTGGTTGTCGGGTTTGAATTTGCCGGCGACATCCCCGTGGGGATGCACGTGCCCCATGCCACCCTTGTCGAGCAGCTTGACTGGCTGCGGAACAACGCGCAGGCCGGAAACACCTATATTGTCGAGATAACCGGCTCCGAGTTTATTACTCCTGCGGAAGCGGCCCTGCCAACCTACATAACCGATCTCACCGTCATATTGAGGGGCGTGGGACCCGGGCCGAGCTACGTAAAGCTTTCCGCAAACGGAAATCTGTTCAGCGTGGGTTCCGGCGTTACCCTGGTGCTGGACGAGAACGTCACTCTGGTGGGGCGTAGCGCAAACGGCAACGGCTCCGAAGATAACTTCACTTCCGTTGTGAGTGTGGTTTACGGCGGCACTTTGATCATGAATGAAAGATCGAAGATCACGGGCAATACTGGCTGGAGTGGCGGCGTGTCTATTTTCGGCGGCACTTTCATTATGTATGGCGGCGAAGTCTCAGGCAATACCGGCGTTGACGCAGGCGGGGTCAGTGTTGGTTTGAGTGCATGGGGAGGTGTTGGCACGTTCGTCATGCGCGGCGGCGAGGTTTCCGGCAATACCGGCAGAGATGTCGGCGGGGTGACGGTAAGCGAAGGCATGTTGTTTGTCATGTACGGAGGCGAGGTTTCCGGCAATACCGGTAACAGTAGCCACATTGGCGGCGGCGTGGTTGTTTGGGGTACGTTTGTCATGCGCGGCGGCGAAGTCTCCGGCAATATCGCTTATGGCAGCGGCGGCGGGGTGCATATTTCTGCTAACGGCACGTTTGTCATGCACGGCGGCGAAGTCTCCCGTAATACCGCCGGCAGCGGCGGCGGCGTAAATATTTCTGCCAACGGCATGTTTGCCATGCACGGCGGCAAAGTCTCCGGCAATATCGCTTCTGGCAGCGGCGGCGGGGTGAATGCCAATGGTACGTTTACCGTGTATGGCGGCGAAATTTCCGGAAATACCGCAACTAGCGGCGGCGGCGGCGTGAATGTCAGCCCGTCATGGTCATCGGCTTTGCAGGATGTGGTTGGCGGCACGTTTGTCATGCTGCACGGCGGTGAAATCTTCGGCAACATCGCTTTTAACGGCGGCGGCGTGAATGTTGGCAACGGTTGCACGTTTAACATGCGCGGCGGAACAGTTTTTGGAAATACTGCTACTGGCTGGGACGGCGGCGGCGTATTCAATTCGGGCACCTTCCGCATAAGCGACGGGACTATTTACGGCAACGAGGTGGAAAATGGTGATTACGGAAACACGGCTTCAGACAATGGCGCATCGTTGTCCGGCACGGCTTTAGTGGGCACATTCGATGATGCCGGCCTGTTTGTGGAACCGGCAAACCATACATTAACCACCACCAATTACACCATTAAAGTTGAAGGCGGCGTTTGGCTAAATCCGCCGCCCGCTCCGGTAATAACAATCACGGCCCAACCTGCGGCAGAAACAACCGTAACGGCGGGAAGCATAAGCGGCAGCCTGACAGTAGCTGCAAGCGTTACGCCGGCTGCTTCTCTTAGTTTCCAATGGTTCAGCAACACGACAAACAGCAACGTCGGCGGCACTGCCATAAGCGGCGAGACAGGTTCGAGCTTTGCTATACCCACTGGCCTTGCGGTGGGAACGCATTTCTACTTTGTCGAGGTAAGCGCCGCCGGAGCCGATTCTGTCCGCTCCAACGTTGCCGTGGTGAATGTGTCTCCGGCACCTATTCCGGTAATAACAATCACGGCCCAACCTGCGCCAACAACGAACGTAACGGTGGGGAGCATAAGCGGCAGCTTGACGGCAGCGGCGAACGTTACAGGAGGAGCTTATCTTAGCTACCAATGGTTCAGCAACACAACAAACAGCAACGCCGGCGGCACTGCCATAAGCGGTGCGACAGGTTTGAGCTTTGCTATACCCACTGGCCTTTCGGTGGGAACGCATTATTACTTTGTCGAGGTAAGAGCCACAGGCGGGGCGGCTTCTGTCCGTTCCAACGTTGCCGTGGTGAATGTGTCTCCGCCTTGCAATCTCATCCACATCGCCAGCGGGACGTTCCGCATGGGCTTATGCCAATTTATGATGGAAGCGCCCCTGCGTTATGTAACGTTAAGCGGCTTCTATATGAGCAGCTTCCAGGTAACGCAGGGAGAGTGGTACGACGTGATGGGGACGCATCCAAGTTACTTTACGGGGGATAGGCTAACCGGAGGCGAAACATGGAGGAAGCTTCCGGTGGAACGGGTAAGCTGGTACGATGCCATTGTGTTTAGCAACAGGCTGAGCATTGCAAGTGGGCTGACTCCTGCATACAGCATAAACGGCAGTACCAATCCCGATACTTGGGGGCCCGTACCGACTGGCTCCGATGCGACATGGAACTCCGTTGTAGTGGTCCCAGGTTCCACCGGTTACCGCCTGCCGACCGAGGCGCAGTGGGAGTTTGCGGCCAGAGGCGGCCACGGTTCCCCGGGGAATTTTATGTTTTCCGGAAACGATGCCTTCACCAATGTGGCATGGGGAGGGACGAACAGCGGCGGCAGAACGCATGAAGTAGGCACGAGGCAACCGAACGCGCTGGGCCTGTACGACATGAGCGGCAACGTTTGGGAATGGGTTTGGGACTGGCTTGGCACCTACCCCACCTTTGATGAGACCGATCCCGTGGGTGCGCCATCTGGGGTTTTCCGCGTGACGCGCGGCGGGTGCTGGAACACGGGGAGCATTTTCCTTCGTTCCGTGGCCCGGGATAGGCATTCGCCGCCTACCCGGAACAGCTCCATCGGCTTCCGTCTTGTGCGCCCGGCCCACGGTGAGGCCCCGTTCGTTCCTGTAACCGGAATAACCGGAGTTCCAACCTCGACACAGGCGGGAATTCCCCTGGCCCTTACTGGCACGGTTAGTCCGGCCAATGCGACCGACCGCGCAATTGTTTGGAGCGTCCAAAGTGCTGGCACCACTGGCGCAACCTTAAGCGGCCACACGCTGAACACCGCGGCGGCGGGAACGGCGACGGTTCGGGCGACCATAACCAATGGCTTTGCCGTCGGGACGAGCTTTATGCAGGATTTTGCGATTACGGTAGCTCCTGCGCCCGTTATTACAATAACCGTACAGCCTGCCGCAACAACAAACGTGGTTGCCGGCAGTATAAGCGGCAGCCTTACAGTCGCGGCGAGCGTTACGCAGGGTGCCCCACTTAGCTACCAATGGTTCAGCAACACGACAAACAGTAATATCGGCGGTACTGCCATAGACGGCGCTACAGGTTCGAGCTTTGCGATACCCGCCGGCCTTGCGGCAGGAACGCATTTCTACTTTGTCGAGGTAAGATCCGGCGACGTGGCAGTGCCTGTCCGTTCCAATGTTGCCGTAGTGAATGTTGGATTCACGGTTAACTTCAATATGCAGGGCGGAACTCCACAGGTGCCTACACAGACGGTAAGCCTTAATGGGTTGGCAGCTCGTCCAACGCCTAACCCAACGAGGGCTGGCCACGTATTCCGTAACTGGTATGCAGATTCGGCCGGTACAGCTCTGTTTGATTTCAATGCCTTGGCAACCTCAAATAGGACCGCCTATGCACAGTGGAGCATACTGTCATTCCAAAACTGGACATCTATCCCTTCGGGTACGACGGGTAGTACGTTTCCTTACGGACACATAATCAGTGGCATAGCCTACGGTAACGGTACATTCATTGCCGCGAATTTTAGTAGCAGCAATATGGCGCGTTCCACTGATGGTGGCGTAACCTGGATAGCTATTCCTATAGGCCAGCTATTAGGCGAAGGAGTTAGCTTCCAAGGCATAACCTTTGGCAGCGGTACGTTTATAGCTGTGGGCTCTCAGGGCAGGATGGTGCGTTCCACCGACGGCGGAGTAACTTGGGCAATTATTCCTGCGGGTATGGGCGTTGGCGGCAGCACATTTCCTCTTGGTGCTGACGGCATCAATGGCATAGCCTACGGCAACGGCACGTTCGTAGCCGTGGGGGATCTGGGCAGGATGGCGCGTTCCACTGACGGCGGAGTAACCTGGACAGCCATCCCTTCTGGTGCGGGTGGCAGTACGTTCCCCAGCCAATGGCAAAATAGGATCAGCGGCATAACCTATGCCAACGGTACGTTCATTGCAGTGGGGGATATGCAAATGGCACGTTCCACTGATGGCGGAGTAACCTGGATAGCGGTCTCTAACACGGCATTCTCTGGCACAACGATAGATATACGCGGCATAACCTATGGCAACGGCACGTTCATTGCAGTAGGTTGGGCTGGCAGGATGTCGCGTTCAATTGACGGCGGTATAACTTGGACAGCCATCCCTTCTGGTACGGATGCGGGAGGCAGCACATTTACTCCCGCACAATGGATCAATGGTATTGCCTACGGTAACGGCACGTTTGTCGCCGTGGGGCATCAAGGCAGAATGGCGTTTTCCATTGACTTGGGCATAACTTGGACAGCTATCCCTGCTGGTTGGAATAACAGCACATTTACACAGACAATATCAAACATAGCTTTTGGTAGCGGCAGATTCATTGCTGTGGGTCCAGGAATGATGGCTCGCTACACTGTCGGCGAATAGCAAAGTGACGTAGTGTCGCCAAACGGAAACCGTTTAGCGTGATGGCTAACCCCATCACGCTAACACTTGGCGTAGCGGCTTTATGCCGTCTATCGGTAGTCCCTAGGAAACCGCTGAATTCCGTTAGTTATGGATCAGCGGTTTCCTAGTGGAGCCGTCTGCCCTACATAGTTGGTTTGGGAAAGTACTGAATCTCGGGAATGTCTTGAAAATGCTTGTCGCAAGTCCGAAGCATGGCGGCACCAGAGCTCATTAAATACTCGATCCAGCAGGACGAATCTCCGACGTTCACAACGGGCGATCTTCCTCGTCTCGAATATCGGCAGGATAAACCTGATGCAAAGTGTCGCTTATTGTGTTCTGCTCAACCATTGGCTGCAATCTGGCGTATACGGAATTGTCAACGGTTATTCGTGCTGAGGCACGGAAATCAATTTTCATGCGAGGGCAAGCCAAAAGCCCCCCTTTTCACGCCGAGGCGGAAACGGTATCATGCAGACCTATGGCCTACAAAGACAGCCTTTTCAGATCGATCTTCGGCAACGCAAAGTCGGCCCTGGCCCTCTACAACGCCGTGCACGGCACAAGCCACGATCCAGGGGACACCGAGGTCGTCATGAACACCCTGAACGAAACCCTGTGGACGCCGCGTAAAAACGACCTTTCCTTCACGATAAACCGCGGCCTGGTAGTCGTGGCGGAGCACCAGTCGACGATCAACGAGAACATGCCCTACCGCATGCTCCAGTACGTCTGCCGCCTGTTCGAAAACGGCCTTGCGGACAAAAAACTCGTGTACAGACAGGCGCTCGTCAGGCACGCCCGCCCAAGGTTCATCGTGCTTCTGAACGGCACGGTGGCGTTTCCCGACCACAGGAAGATGCGTCTGTCCGACTCGTTCGAGCGGGTGGCCGGGTTCGACGGCGTGGCTCTGGAGTTGGAAATCGACGTGTACAACGTGAACGAGGGCCGAAACAGTGATATACTTGAAGCGTGCGACGAGCTGAAAGGCTACGCGTATTTCGTGCACCGGGTAAGGGCACACGAGAAAGAGCTTGCGGCGCGCGGCGAAAAGCCCGGCGGCGAGGAAAGGGTGAAGGCGGCGATAAGACTTGCGATCCGGGACTGCAGGAACGCTGGTCTGCTGACGGAGCTCTGGGAAAACATGAGCCAGGAGGAGTTGAATATGCTTGCAAATGAGTGGGACATGGAGACGGCGCTGGAGGTCCGCGAGGAAGAGGGCTTTGAGAGGGGTGTGGGGGTAGGCAGGGAAGAAGGCAGAGGAGAAGGCGTGGAAACCGTTGCCGTAAATGCCTTGGCAAAGGGCCTCCCCTTTGATCTTATCCACGAAATCACCGGGCTTGACACTGAAACCATTACTGGCCTTTCCCAAAGGGCCCGTTAGTATGCTTCCAAGCGAAAATTGTTTTCCGTGAGCTGTGTCGCGCCTGCTACCCCATCCCGCAGGAAAAGGTTATACTCCGGCGGTGGACACAAACAACGAACTTGAACATGGGAAAGGCAAGTCGGACGACATCCAGTGGCACCCCGCCTTTTGCAACGCCATAAAGCTGGAGCTTGAGGAATACGAGAACGACCTGAGCTTCGTATTCGAGCACCCGCTCACAACCGGCCCGCTGAAGATAGACGTCCTGATAATCAAAAAGGCGAAAGACGTTCGGATCGAAAAAAACATCGCCGAGATATTCCGGGGGGTCAACATAGTCGAGTACAAAAGCCCGAGCGACCGCGTGTCGGTCCGGGACTTTTTGAAGGTGTACGCCTACGCCTGCCTGTACGCTTCGACCGAGAAGGACGCGGACATCACCGACATTACGCTGACCTTCGTGGAAAGCCGCCACCCCCGCGACCTTCTGGACCACCTGGAAAAGGTGCGCGGATGCGCGGTTGAAAAAAAACGGCCCGGGTTTTATATTGTTAGCGGGGATCCGCTGCCGATTCAGATAATCGACAGCCGGGAGCTGTCCGCCGATGATAACCTGTGGCTTAAAAGCCTGAACAACACGCTTGACGCGCAGGGATGGCGAAGGATGCTTGGGGAGATGTCGCGCACCGGCAGGAAGCCCGGCCTTATGGGTGCGTACCTTAACGCGATAACGAGGGCGAACAGGGAAAGCCTGAGGGAGGTTTACGAGATGAGCGAAGACGCATTGGCATTCGACAGGGTGCTTGAGGAAATCGGCCTGACCGCGAAGTGGGAGGCTAGGGGTGAAGCCAGAGGCGAGGCCAGGGGCAAGGCCGAAGGCGAAAACAAGGTGCTCGGGCTGTTCAGGCAGGGGTATACCGTGGAGGAAGTGGAAAAGATGCTTGCCCAGGGCAGTTCCGGGAATATCGAAGCTCCCCCAGGCGGCCAACGGTAAAATTCCCATCGAAAATCCGTGTCAAGATCAAAAGTGGCGGGGCTTAACATGAGTACTTGACTTTTTCGGTTGAATGGTGCACGATATTCGCAATGAAACAAGTACCGCCTCGCGGACGAAGCCATGCAACGGTGTTTAACCTGGGCTTGCCGTCCTGCCGTGGCTTTCCTGCGGCGTCCACGGTATACCCCGTGGATCCTGCGATCAAGTCGCAGGATGACGAATATGAAAACGTCATTCTACACAGAGATGAAATAAAAGCAGCGACCCTGAACGCAACGCAACGCAACGCAACGCAACGCAACGCAACGCAACGCAACGCAACGCAACGCAACGCAACGCAACGCAACG
>Ga0209755_10007058_pt1 | contig 12256 bp, 19 predicted proteins | sample TergutCo191P1_FD_187301 | JGI IMG/M metagenome (GOLD analysis project Ga0209755, IMG submission 187301) | Cornitermes sp. P1 segment gut microbial communities from Petit-Saut dam, French Guiana - Co191P1 (SPAdes) (version 2) | ecosystem: Host-associated > Arthropoda: Insects > Digestive system... | reverse complement strand
AAATACAAAAAAACATCCGAGCCTTACTCACAAATTAGAGTTAATCAGAAAAAGGGCGCGTAAATATTCCCTGTTAGGGAATTTCAAATATTTTTTCAGGAGTGAAAATTATGAAAGAAAACATTGGAAAATGGGCTAGAGACAAAATTACCGGGTTTGAGGGAACCATCGTCATTTTCGCATCTCATATTACGGGCTGCGATACATACTCATTACAACCGAAATGTAAAGACGGATCGAATGAAATACCTGAAAGCCGTGGCTTTGATGTTGGGCGTATTGAGATAATCGATACTAAAACGCCTGTTACAGCTGAACAGGTAAAAGATCCGAGCGGCAAAAAGGTTCGTGCGACATCGGGCGCATGGTCGATTAAAAGGGAATTGTTTTATGGTTATCAATATCGCTGGGTACGATGTACTTATTGACGATGAAGATTTTGAGAAGGCACAATACATCAAGTGGCATCGTATAAATAAAAACGGTAGCCCGTATTTCAGTAAATCTTTTAGAAGCAAAGATAATAAATATCATTCTATTTTATTACACAGATTAATTATCAACGCTCCTCATGGAAAACATGTTGATCATATAAATGGTGATACTCTTGATAACCGTAAATCAAACCTGCGAATTTGTTCAAGGACAGATAATAATTGTAATTTGAAACGGCGTGTTGATAATACTTCTGGTTATAAAGGCGTTTCATTTGACAAAAAGAAAAAGAAATGGGCAGCATATATTTCGAAAAATAAAAAGCGTCATTTTTTAGGGTATTTTAATACCCCAAAAGAAGCACATAAGGCTTATTGTAAAGCCTCAAAAAAATATCATGGAGAATTCAGGAGGATAGCATAATGTTATTAAAAAGATTAGAAATTTGTAATGTAAGGAAAATTAAACAAGCGTCAATTGACTTTCATGGCCCCGGATTACAGGTTATCCAGGGAGCAAACGCAAGCGGTAAATCATCGTTGGCATTGAGTATTTTAATGACAATGAACGGCGCAAAGGCAATGATCCCAGGTATGATAACTCAAGGCCAAGAAACGGCGGAGATTTTAGCTTATACGGATGATGGTCTTAAAATAAGAACTGTCATATCGGATTCAGTAAAACAGACAGTACAGCGATTGGATGAAACCACAAACCGTTATGTAAATGTAACCGGCGGCGTGAGGGAATTTTTGAACTCAATTTGTTCCGGTCTTGAAATGCCGTACTCCATGAAAAGCATGACCGATGAAAAAATCATCGAGTTATTGAAAAAACGCTGCGGCATAACGGACAAAATTCAAGAAATTGATAATAACATTACGGCAAAATCCCAACTCCGTACCGATGTAGGCCGCGATAAAAAGAAGCTGGGTACTCCTACTGTTGTAAAAGAGGTTAAACATCCCGAACCCATTAACGAGATACAATCAGAAAGAGCAAAAGCAAAAGAATTCCTCGAATGGGTAACAGATCGGTTTAATATCCTGTCTCAACAATTGCGAAACAAATGTAATTTTACTTCAATGGATGAACTCGTTGAATACAGGGATTCTGTAGATCAATCGCGAAACAACTTGATCTATGTCCTTGCAGAAAAAGAAAAAAGTGTCGGTAAAAAATACACACAGGAAGATTTGTATGCGCTGGAAAAAAGTTTTACCGAATGGGTAGCAAAAGAACAGGCAGCCAAAGATTATGACGAATACGATAAGAAAGTCAAGGAAATTGAAAAACTTGATACCCAATACAACGATCTCACAAAAGAGATCGAAGAACTCCGCGAAAAGCGCAAAAAAACGCTTTCTGAAATGAATCTGGGTGTTAAAGGGCTTGAAATTGGCGAAGATAATATGCTTTACCACAATGGCATATTACGCGGCATTACAGAAACCAATAAAGAAGGTAACTGGTCAACGGCGGAAAGCGTACAAGTGTTCTTTACATTGGGTGTCCGTTTTTCCGGCGATCTCAAAATTCTGGTTGTCGATAACGGCGAAAGCCTTGATGAAGATGTAACATCGGCAATTACAAAATGGGCAGAAAAATTTAGTTATTTGGTTATTTTGCTTAAAGTCGCAAAACTTCCCGATGCGCTTGAAGAGCAAATAATTTACGTCAAGGAAGGGGAGGTAATTAAAAAATGAACACAGGAGGCCCAGCGTTTCCAGTAATGGATACCGATGGAAATGTTTTATCCGATGATAAGCAAAATTTTTCATGTACTAGCGAAGGTATGACGTTACGCGATTATTTCGCTGCAAAAATCATACCTGCAATAATTCCGCCGCCTAAGACTTGTGAAGATTTTGATGCTATAAATGAATCGGTTGATTACGTTGCTGTATTTGCGAAAACCGCATATTTAATTGCAGATGCCATGATTAAAGAACGGGAAAGTAAATCTGTTGAAACGGAGGATAAAAAATGGGATTAATTTCAATATCAATTGGAATAACAATTTTTGGAATAATCATATTGGCAATAGGAAATATTGCGTGGCATAAAAAATGGTTTTTTTGGTTATGCAACGATACTGAGCCGGAATGGGCTGTAAGAATATTTACATGGATAGCCGGAATTGTTGCTGTGTGTTGCATTATTATCGCCTTATGTGTTCCAATCTCGACCGAAAAACAGCTTGCTTCATACGAAGCTATGAAAATCACAATAGAAGATGCTCGTAAACAAAATGGATTAAACGCAATTGAGAGGGCAGAAATAATTATAACGATTGCGACAGATTTCAATTACGAAATTATGAAGCATCGCAGGTTAATTGACAATGAATGGGTTGGAATGTTTTATCGAAAAGAAATAGTCGATCTCCCTCTTATTCTTTGGAATAACACGGAGGTAAAACCATGAAATGCGCGGCATGTGGATATGATGAAGCAATTCATTTTCGTAAACTAAAGCCCATTTTAGATGAAAATACTATGGGTGATCAACATGCGGTTTTAGCTTGCCCGAAATGTGGCACTATCAGACTTGAAAAACCTGTAGCAGAGGATGTACACAAAAACCGGTTTCACGATTGTAAATGCCCATGGTGCGGAAATACTCACCCTGACGAATTTGAAATTTTATCAACACAGGATAATACGGGGAAAATTTGTAATTGGCATAAGTCCGTAATATGCTCATGCGGCGCATGTGGCCCTCATGAAGATACAGCCGAAATAGCAATCGAGCGATTCAAGGCATGGGGTAAAAAATGAGTAAAATTTTAACTGTTGTATGGTGTGATACCGAAACAACCGGCCTTGACCCCAGAGATTCGGCGGCGTTTGAAATTGCCATGATTGTATATCGCGGAAATGAAGTTTTAGGCGAAAAGGAATTTAATCTGAATCCGCTTAATGATGTGATCAAATTCGGCGAAGAGGCATACAAAAAACATGGCGTATCTGAAGATACAATCCGCTCTTACCCTCCCGCCGAAAAGGTTATGCCGGAAATTGCTGAATGGTTGAAACAATGGGAAAGCGGGAACAGCACGGATGATCTATTTGTTTTCGCTGGTTACTGCGCTGATTTTGATTACAAGCATGTAAAATCGCTTTTTGAGCGATGTGGTATTCCAATTGAATATTTTTTCAGCGGAAGAATCATTGACGTGCATGAGCGCGTAAAAAAAGTTGGCGCAATGGGATTATTACAGGGAATCGAAAATTACAAACTGGAAACAATGACAGAGGCATTGGGAATTGTGCATGAAAGAGCGCATAGCGCACTTTCAGACATTAAAGCAACCAGAAGGTTGTATGAAGTTTTATATTCAATTGAAAGGAGTAAAAGAGTATGAAGATCGATGGTAGTGATGCGAGCGATAAGGGAAAAGCCCTTGAGCCGCAAAAACAGAATTTTAAGTCGCTTATAAATTCTGAACAAATTATTAGCCGGTTTAGGGAAGTAATGGGAGAAAAAACTATGTCCTATCTTGCTTCCGTATATAACGCATGGCAGAGAAGCCCGGAGCTTAAAAAGTGCGATGATATGTCGATATTATCCGCAGCCATGCAAGCGGCAACCTACGATCTTCCCATTGATTCAAATTTGGGATTTGCCGCGATTGTTCCTTACAATACCAAAATTAAAAATAAGGTAATGAAGAATGGTAAAGAAGTAATAGAAGAAACGTGGGTATCTCTCGCGCAATTCCAGATCATGTATAAGGGCTTTATACAGCTTGCCCTGCGCTCTGGGCAGTATAAAACGATGAATGTATCGCCGATTTATGAGGACGAACTTGAATCATACGATATTATCACTGGCGATGTAGTTATTAACCCGGTCGAAGATGGATTCAGGGCAAATGAAGTACAGGAAAAAATCTGTGGGTACGCGGCGTATTTCCGTCTGTTAAATGGATTTGAGCGGCTTGAATATTGGTCAATAAGCCGGTTGAAAGCGCACGGAAAAAGATTTTCAAAATCATTTGCAAAAGGTTACGGTCTATGGGTTTCCGATCCTCATTCCATGTATGCAAAAACTATTCTGAAAAGCACACTTTCAAAATGGGGAATTTTATCAATCACAATGCAAAATGCAATGACAACAGATCAAGCTGTTGTCAGAGATTTTAATAAACCCATTGACAACACAAATATCACATACATTGATAAAGCCATTGATCCAATATCTGGAAACGCAGAGACTGATCCCACGATTATTGCATCATCGGCGGCCGATGCTGACGCTGAAACATCGGCGGAAATTGTAAGCGCGGAAATGGAAAGCATAGAAACGGATAACGCTGAAACCGTTGCCGATGATACGCAAACCGAAGAAACAAACGGCGCAACGGAAACGAAACCTGTAACCGAAAAAACAGTCGCGGATAAACCGGCGAAGCCTAAAAAGGATAGCAAGGTATTTCCAAAAGATGAAGCGGATTATCTTGAAGATATGTTTGAAAAAGAACAAGCGGCTAAAAATCAGGGGGCAGTATGACAACTTATTGTTACAGATGCGGAGAAGAAAGGGAGATTGCGGGTCATTTCTGCCAGCCTTGCCTTGATGAAGTAAGCGCGGAAGAAAAGAAAGAAAGCCAAAGTCCTTTTCTTTCTCCCAGCGAAGCAATTATGGCCATGCTTAATGGCGAAGAATTGGATCGAGGTTTTGGCGTTATAGAGAAATGGGATGGTGAGCATTTTGTTTATCAAATTATTGGTGAAAAAAAATGGACACGCAAGCCCGAGAATGGTGAGTTTGAGGGGCTTCGTCGCATTTCTAAGCCGAGTTTTAAACTATTAAAGCCGCCGTTTGATTGGTTTTGTATAAAATATGACAAAGTTCCAGAGGAAAATTTTACAGAGATATTTCACGAGTTAAGAGATTATGCAAAAGCTGCTCTCAACGAAAAATACGAGCGAGACCATTCAGAGCCTATGAAGTGGATTAACTCTCCTTGCGAAGATGAGAATTATAACTCGGTAATTTGTCCTAAATGTTCAAAGCCGTTTGGAGCGTATTATAAGGATATTATTCGTAATTTCAATTATTGTCCAAACTGCGGACAAAAACTGGATAAGCCAGAGGGAAAGTAGAAAAACATGCGCATAAAACTTCCGGTACATGCGGTACGCAAAAAGTTAAAAGATAATGAATCTCCCTATGTCGTTTTGAAAGAACTTGACCGTGCCGGAAGGGATCGCCTTGTAATGCTTTTCAATAAAAAGAGTGATTGGGAGAAAAACAATAAGAAAGAATTCTTTTTGTGGGTTGAATTCGATCTCCGTTATCAGGAACGAACATATAAACAATTAAGAACTGTATGGAAGCTGGTAGAAATTATTTGGGCAAGTATGGAACAGGAGCCGCCAACAGAGGAAGAGAAATACGAGCTTTACGATGATCTTTTGCACGTTTACGCGGATAAAAGAATAAATCGTTTTGGCGAGAAAGTGCCTGTCCGAATTTCGCAATGCAATTCTATACAAGGCGCAAGATTTATTGACGGGCTTTTATACCACATATCTACGCTCTGCCATATTGATTATGACGCGCAATGTACGGTTGTAGACGTGTTACACGAATGGGAAGAATGGCGGGGAAGCCTTGAAGCAGACCCGATGGATTATTCAGACGTTGAATGTACCAGGCTTTTAACAGAATTCGAATGGAGGGAACGCCGTACCATATCAGAGGCAAGCGGCATGGGCGGCGCGATAGAACGCTGCCATATCGTATCAAGAGGCGCGGATGCGCGGGATATTGAAATGCCGTGGAATTGGCTTGCCTTAACTCACGATGAACACATGCAGCAACATCAAATGGGCTGGGATGGATTTTTAAGAATATACCCACACCTGAAGGGAAGGGTTGATCGGGCGCGGCGATTGGCGGAAAAACTTGATCTTGATTTTAAGAGTAGCCAGCTTATGAAAACAAAAAGTTTAGCAATGGAAGCAATAGAGGTATGAGGAAATGAAAGATAAAGGAATGAGAAATATATTACTGTTCAGAGGCAAGGGGCTTGTAACAACAGTAGTTAAAAATAAATTAATTAGTAATTTCCCTGGCAAATGGGTTTATGGCGGCGTTTTAGATGAAGGAAAATATGGCGTTTTAATACTGGATGGATATGACGGTGGTATTACTCATATTCCAGTAGATCCTAAAACGGTCGGGCAATATACAGGATTGCTTGATAAAAACGACACGAAAATATTTAAGGATGATATTTTTCTTTGCAATTTTAGAGGTAAAAAAAATAAATGTTTAGTTGTTTGGGAAGAGGCCGGATTTTTTGTAAAAATTATAACAGGTAATTATTCTGACGGTTTAAGCCCCGGCAGTTGGCGTATATGGGAGACAGCATATTATCACAGAAAAGTGATCGGAAATATTCACGATAACCCTGAATTATTGGAGGTATAAGATGAAAGAAGGAATAAAGATTTATGGCAAATGGATACATTGTTGTAAAGAAAAATGCGGCGAAAGTAAAGACGGGAAATGTAATATAAAAGGCGAAAGTAAAGAATTCCCATCAGACAATATATGTCATTTTCCATTTTATTATCCGTATAGCGATGAATTAGCAGAATTAGGAGTGTTTGAAACAACAGAGACAGAAATTAAAGATGTTCCTTTTTAATAAAGAATATTTTTATAAACAAAGGGGAGGGCGCATGTTTGAATATTTTGTTGCATTGATTTTAACTATAGCCGCGCAGGTAGGAGTACCGCCAAATTTCGCGCTTGCGATTGCTTTAGAAGAAAATCCGCAGTTAGACCCGTTAGCTGTCAATCAGAATGAAAACGGAACTCTTGATCGCGGTATCATGCAATTAAATTCTTCATGGTTTAATGGCAATTGGCAGGATCCGGAAATAAATATTCGCGCCGGTATTCTGCATATTAAATATTTAATGGAACAAACTCCATTATATACATTTTGGGCAGTCGCGGCGGCTTATAACTGCGGATATAGCCGATTTGTAAGTACAAGAGGTCCGCCTGATTCAACAATTGATTATGCGGGAAGAGTAATGAATCGTTGGAAAGCGTTAGAGGGCAGATATATTATGCCAGTAATTATTAGGGGGCGTTGGTAATGGCAAAAAATATGTATGAGTTTGTGGATGAACGATGGAACCCCGTGCGCGGGAAATGCGTATTTGATTGTTCTTATTGTTACACAAAACAATGGGGGCGTTCTTACCCTCTTCGTCTTGACGAAAAAGTATTAAACAAGAATTTAGGCTGCGGAAAAATGATTTTTATTTGTTCGGGATGTGATCTTTTTGCGCCCGATGTTCCTATTGAGTGGATATATCGCGTAATAGAACGGACGCGAAAATATATAAATAATGAATATTTATGGCATACAAAAAATCCAAGTCGGCTTACGACAATCATTGATCCGTTACCTAATGATATAGCTTGTGTAACTATTGAAAGTAATAGATATACTCCGCATATTTCAAAGGCAGTATCCCCAGATAATAGATTCAACGATCTGCGTTATTGGTATGGCAAAAAAATGATAACCATTGAGCCAATCATGGATTTTGATCTTGATATTTTTACAAGAATGATAAGAGAGGTATCTCCATATCAAGTAAACATCGGCGCGGACAGTAGAAACTGTAATTTGCCGGAACCGTCAAGAGAAAAAATAATCGCGCTTATTTCTGAACTCGAAAACTTTACAACCGTTCATAAAAAGACAAATTTAGATCGGTTATTAAAAGGAGCTGCGTAATGGCGAAGTCAAGAAAAACAATCAGCTTCACTGTTGATGAAAACGATTATCAGGAAATCATGCTTTATGCAAAAGCAAAAGGACACGGCGGTCAGTTTCCAGCATCGACATTTGCCCACTATTCAACATTCCAAATGATGAAGAAATATCCGCTTAGTGCGACCGAAACAAGGAAGATCAAGGATTTAATGGGTACAGATAACGAAAGCCTCAAGGCTGTACAGCCAAGCATTTCTAATGGCAATAAAAAACAAGTTACGGAGGGAAAAAGATGAAAGAAGTTGTATTAAATGGATTTAGTCGTTATTTGATTAGCGAAAGTGGGATCGTCAAATATAAAGACACGGGAAAGATATGTCCTGATTACAGTGATGGCAAGGGTTTAAAGCGCGGTTATCGTAAAATAAAAATATATGATGACGAAGGACAACGTAAAAGTTTTTCAATTCATAGATTAATGTGGATTGCGTTTTACGGAAAAATTCCAGAAGGTTTTGAAGTAGACCATATAAATCGTAAAAGAGATGACAATCGGTTAGATAATTTAAGAATAATTCCAATTGTGCATAACAGGCAACGGAAAAAGATAAAGGTGTCTGTATGAAAACAGCAGAGGAAATATTTACCCTTATTGAAAGTAAAGCAGTAAAAAAAGAAATGGGAATAAAACTCATTGAGAATTATGGGGTACGGCAAGAGCGTAATGTGTTGCTTGAATTAAAAGCCGAGGCTGGGTTTTTTGTGTCAGAAGAAATTCAAAAAGCCATAGAACGAATTATTGAAAAATTAAATAAATTATATGAAATGACAGCAGGAGCGGAAATAAAATAATGTTTGAGAATCGCATATTTGCAGGTAACAATTTAGATACTCTCAAAAAACTGCCTGACAATTATGTAAATTGCTGCGTAACTTCTCCGCCTTATTACGGCTTGCGTGATTATGGAACCGCACAATGGGAGGGCGGCGATCCTGAATGTAACCACTTTCGGGATAATAAGATTGTCGAAAATGCCACATTCTCCAGTGATACAATTGCTAAAGGAAATTCAATATACAAAAGTGTTTGTAAAAAATGCGGCGCAAGGCGTGAAGATTATCAAATCGGTTTAGAAGAAACGCCTGAATTATATATTGAACGATTGGTTGAAGTATTTCGTGAAGTTAAGCGGGTACTCCGCAATGACGGTACACTATGGGTAAATATCGGTGATAGTTATGCCGGAAGTGGGAAGGGAGGAAGCCCGAACAGCAGTAAACAATCAAGCAATAAAGGCAGTCAATCCGTAGGAAATATTTACGGAAAAACCGATGAAGCGGCACAGAGAGCAGCCGCGATAAATGTAACAAAAAAGACTTTTGAGGGAATAAAACAAAAAGATTTAATCGGTATACCGTGGATGCTTGCTTTCGCGCTCCGCACCGATGGCTGGTATCTAAGGCAATCAATTATATGGGCTAAACCTTCTCCAATGCCTGAATCTGTTAAAGATCGGTTTTGTAAATCGCATGAATATATTTTTTTATTATCAAAAGAAAAGAATTATTATTTTGATCAAAAACATGCCTTAGAACCGGCAACGGGGTATGACGGGCGAAATAAAACATATATGAAAGATAGTACAAAATATGCCGAGCTTGACAATACCGGGGAAATGCAAAATTCTTACGCAGCAAAAGGACATGAGCGATGGCCAAGCCGAGGTAATAATAATGAATTATTACGAACTAAACGCGATGTGTGGATAATTCCAAGCGAACCGTCAGACGTAAAACATTTTGCTATGTTTCCTCAAAAATTAATACTTCCATGTATATTATGCGGCTGCCCCGAAAATGGAATTGTGCTTGATCCATTTTTAGGAAGCGGCACAACAGCGTTAGTTGCAATTAAACTAATGCGTAAATACATTGGATGTGAAATAAATCCAGATTATATAAAGCTCGCTGAAAAAAGAATAATAAATGAAAAGGGGTTATTTGATGTGTGAAAAATACTACCTTGATTTATTCAGCGGGATTGGCGGCTTCGCACTTGGAGCGTTATGGGCTGGGTTTGAATTCAATAAACATTATTATTCTGAAATTGATAAATACGCTGTTGACGTATATAAAAAACGTTTTCCAACAGCAGAGGCATTAGGAGATATAAAAGATGTCAATTACGAAAAACTCCCAAAAGGAGAATACTATGTTACCGCCGGATTCCCATGTCAACCGCACAGCATTGCCGGGAAAAAACAAGCATCAAAAGACGAGCGCGATCTTTGGCCTGAATGTCGGAGAATGTTACGCGAATTACGACCCAGAGCGGCATTGTTTGAGAATGTCCCAGGTCTCTTTATTTCAGACGGAGGAAGATTTTTCAATGGAATTATGTCTGACATATACCGATGCGGGTATGATGCGGAATGGCAAGTTATATCGGCTTCGGAAATCGGTGCGCCACATATTAGAAAGAGGGTTTGGATTGCTTGCTACCCAAATAATCGGGGGGGTACATATCATCATCATTGGCGTACTCCTGATGCAAATATGGAACGCGGAAATAGGAGCTATGAGAATATGAAAATGCGTTTAGAAAAAGGTAAACCATTAAACCTTAACGATCAATTAAATGCGATTCATAAAGGCTTATTACCAGAACCGAGTAAAAAATATTTTCCTACTCCTACAGCGTCCGATGCTTCTACGGGAGCGATCATGGGTAAAGATGATGTATTTTATTTAACTGCAAACGGCATACCAAGAAGAATAAATAAATCTGGCAATGATGGAAGTTTAGGATTAGCAAGATATGTAAAATATATACCTACTCCACAAAAAAGAGATTTTAGAAGCGGTCAAGCAAATAGGGTTAACAGAAAAGGAAAACAAAATAATTTAAATGATTATGCCAAATTATTATCTAATAACGATGGGCAATTGAACCCTGACTGGGTAGAAGCGTTAATGGGTTACCCTTATGGCTGGACTGATATTGATAAAGAAATTGAATTTGAAATTGATTATCCCGCCAGATGGCTTAATGAAAAATGGGAAAATAACATCCCTCGTATTACACAAGTGGCAAAGAATAGAATAAATAGATTGATGTGTTTAGGTAATTCTGTTGTGCCGGAGATACCATATATTTTATGGCTATTAGTTAATGACATGATTGAATACGAAAATAAGGAGACATTATGAAAAAAACATTTAATGTCGTAGATATGTTTTGCGGCGCGGGGGGTGAAAGTACAGGCATACTGCAAGCTGCGCAAAAAAGAGACATGAAAGTAAATTTATTAGCAATAAATCATTGGGAACGTGCCATTGAAACCCATGCGGCCAATCACCCAAGCGCGGAGCATTTATGCGAATCTATTGAACGTATCGATCCTACAAAAGCCGTGCCGGGGAATAAGGTCGATCTTTTATGGGCATCGCCGGAATGTACACATCATTCCGTTGCAAGAGGAGGTCGCCCGCGAAGCGATCAAAGTCGCGCCTCTGCATGGTTGATATTAAAATGGTTATCCGAATTATATGTAGAACGGGTAATTATAGAAAACGTTCCTGAATTCCTTTCATGGGGTCCGCTTGATGAAGCGGGACATCCTATAAAGTCTGAAAAGGGTAAAATATTTCAAGCGTTTGTAAATTCATTGCATAGTTTAGGGTATTCAGTGGACTGGAGAATTCTCTGCGCTGCGGATTACGGCACACCCACAACGCGCCGTCGTTTATTTGTTCAAGCGGTAAAAGGCAGTAAAAAAATTGTATGGCCGCAAATTACACACATGAACGGCGCAGAAAACATGATGGGGTATAAACCGTGGATTCCGGCAAGAGATATTATTGATTGGTCAATACCTGGTACATCAATATTTAACCGTAAAAAGCCATTAGCCCCGGCAACTATCCGCCGTATCATGGCTGGAATAGAAAAATTTTGGGGTGATGATGGCTTACCCTTTTTAGCAATTTTGCACGGAACCAGTAATGCGGCAAGTGTTGACGATCCGCTTTCAACCGTTACAGCCGGTGGAGGGCATCATGCTCTTA
>Ga0209755_10007057_pt1 | contig 12257 bp, 11 predicted proteins | sample TergutCo191P1_FD_187301 | JGI IMG/M metagenome (GOLD analysis project Ga0209755, IMG submission 187301) | Cornitermes sp. P1 segment gut microbial communities from Petit-Saut dam, French Guiana - Co191P1 (SPAdes) (version 2) | ecosystem: Host-associated > Arthropoda: Insects > Digestive system... | reverse complement strand
ATTCTTGTAATTTTTAGCCAAGTACTGCACAAGGCTCCTTGATGATGGATCGTCTGTGATCCGAAACATGTTGGAGCACTTTTATTAAACATTTCATAATTTTAATTGTATCTACATATTATATATTGTGCATTTGTTGGAAAATGAAGTGTTTAATCAAGATTTTTACATTTCCCTATCAGCCAGCTATCATCAGCACCTCTTACTTTAATAGTAGCACAGGAAATTAACAGCCGATCAAGTCAGGTATGAAAAAGCACACATAAATACATCAATTAGTCACCATACAATAACCATGTGCTGTTAAGCAGATGATAAGGTAGTATTTTATTAAAACAATTCCAGAGGTGCTGCTTTATTCACTGTACCAAAACATTAGGTTATTCCAAGAGCCGTCACTTAACCACTTATTTCTGGTCTACATGATGTCCTTTCATTAGCTGAGTCTACATTCAATGGCACATCCTCCATTTGTGCACGTGGTACAAAACACATGATTGGGTGGAGGGGAACATGCAGTTTTTTTTGTCATCATTTATCTCACAAGATACAAAATTCTGCACATATTTCAACTTTCATTTTCTAGAGATGTTTCACTTTTGTTTTAACTGTGTTTCATTGAACTCTATTGGAGTCAATGAACTGTGTAACCCATAGAATATATTTTAATTGCACAGTCAAACACAACTTTTTATTAAGTAATTACAATTAAAAGATAATTAAATCATTTTAATTGTAATTACTTAATAAAAGGTTGTGTTAGACTGTGCAATTATATATATACTATTGATTACTGAACACAGTGGGGATGTCTCACCTGAAAAGTATGTGACCCAATAACTTCAGCCACCAAAAGACCTTGCATAAACTGCAGAACTATTAAAAAGCAGCACTCATGACATTGGAGAACCTGCGAAAGATTTCAGTATTATTTACAGAATGCACGAAAGGTGCCGCAACAATAGTTGCAACTTCCCTCCAGAATATAAACAAAACAGTAGGTCAACATACCTACTTCTTATGCTGTAAGGTTGCAGAGGAGTTTAACCTAATTTTAATGCGACAAAATTGATAAAGATTTATTTTATTACCTACCATTTGTAAATTACACAAAATTAGAAATTCTTTAAATGAAAAAATGATCTTATAAAAACACAACCACATGTGTAAGACATGCTTATAGTGTATATAATTCAGGTCATGTTAAATCAAGTCTACACAGCGTTACAAATTGTAATAAGAGAAAATATTTTGTAAGGATAAGAACTCTTGCTCATGAAAACAAATGTCTATTACCCTTCCTTTCATATATTGTATAATTTTTGCTTGATGGTGACCTCTGTGGTTGAAACACATAGCAATCTGTAAAAGCAGATTTTGTTTTTGTAATAAAAAGATAGTTGTGTTGACTGAATTGTTTGATACGTTAAGTTATAAAAACACCATAGGATGTCATCTGTTCAAATACTCAAATCCATTCTCTTGACAGCTGCTACTGATGGACTTTGCAAGAAATGTTTTACAGAAAGGATATCTGAAGTTATATTATGTGGTACATTATTTGGTATTCATTCAGGTGGGGACGAGCACATATGTTTACAAGTTTGGCAGGTGGAGTGATGGTGTTTATTGCTGTGTGCCTCTGGACCACTGTACAGCAAGATAGGGTATGAAGAGAAACCTCTTGCTGCTACACCAGTATCCTGTAATACACAAAACAGTTGTCCTTCTTTGGGTTCACGAATTTTGTGTGTCAAGCAAGTAACATAACTACAAAACATATGCTTTCTTCACACAATTTCAAATGACGTTCTCATTCTTTGTGTTGAATCTGGAGACCTGATCCACTAAATCAAAGATGTAGTGCACTACTGCAGGGGTACACTCCCAACTAATAGAACATTTCGATTTCAGCCCGACATTCAAAACTTGACAGATTTGTACTATGGAACTATCTGACAACTATACAGTGTTTAAAAATATGTGAAATATGGGGGATAATTCAACATCCTACACCAAGGTTTACCACTTCCAGCCTCTTTGTTTACTGATGGAACAGTATATCATGTGATGTGTAAAGGTAAAGTTGTCCCTATACCTGCCATGAAGGCATAGTAGGAGTAGAGGTACAGCTCCACTCATTCTTAACCTCAACAAAAGTAATGGCGAGTGGGCAGCCTCATATTCCAAATGATTTCACCCCATTATCCATTGAACAAGAGACTGGCTGGGACCCACAACATTTTCTGTATTTTTAGAGAAGAAGAAAATCTCTTGTCTCGTCCAGGGAATGAAAATCAGATCACCCAGCCCACAGCCTGCCTAATCACTGCACTGACTACACTATCCTGACTCAAAACTACATGATCCATACCCGACATTAAACCAAACTGTTGGAGTGAGACATCTCTATGTGTTTTTATTGACAGCCAGTTCACAAACCAAAGACTCGAAAGCCTTCATACAACTCCCTCTGACATGCAGTACTCAAGACATTACAACACTGCCTGATACAAAAACTTATTGAGAACTTCATTTTCCCCTTATTAAAAATTTAACATTATATGTATTACTTAGTGGTTTGGCAGTGGGGGGGGAACCACCTATGCATATATAAAACCAATGTAGATATCTACATTTAAAAAGAATGTTACAAGAATTTCAGAATATGTGTAAATTTTTTTATTAAAATCATTCTTTCTATTAATATTTTCTCCGAAAAACTCACATTTCTTTCTCAACTGGTGATGGCCCAGGGAAGGATCAAAATATGTTAGAGGGAAATTACAGCCTTGAATACACAGATATGTTACAGCATGAGCTTAGTCATATGAAAGTTGATGCATGGTTGAATTCTGCATCACCTCATTCCTTCTGTCCATATAGCTTCCTCAAACATGAAGACTAAGAATCTGACTGATCATTATTTGTAACTCTTCGTATGCAAAAATCATGTGCCTTTACAAATTGGTTTCCTTAATTTATAAAAAAAAAAATTACTAAGTTTCTTCAGTGAAAAAGTGTATTCAGTTCAGACAATCACACTTTAGATAATTTCAAATGCCTTGTACACAATTCTGAGGTGTGCCATCCCTGTTGTGTGTTTAAACTATATGGTGAGGTTTTCAGTCAAAAACACAACTGTAAGTATATGGCTAAATGATGGCGTTTATTGGCAATAGAAAAAACTACATGTTTTGGCCTACAGCGGCCATCTTCAGGTTTGACGACTTTCTTGCTAAAAGAGTTTTATATAATATGCCTAAACTGCAAGGTGATGTTGAGATCTCATCATCATTCTACATGCTTTTGTTAAGCTAAATTGGTGGGATGTCTACTGGGTCAATAAATTGTAGGAACCTGGGTGTGGATCTTTCCAGTTGGGTAAGTGCAGGGTTGGATTGTAGGTGTGGTATCTTATATGCCCTGTGTTGCGGGGTGGTGATTTATGCTGAATTGGTTAGTCTGACATCTTCTTCTTATCCTTCCCCTTATTCTCTGGAACTTTTTGTTCTCGATGGACGTTGGTCTACCTCCAGGGTTCTGCTATGTGTGCGTGTGCGTAGGCTTGGTGCGTTTGGCTTTCTTCCGACACTCATTGCTCAAAGAAATTATATTCTTCATAACGCAAACAGATCGGCTCCAAATTAAACAAACCACAGTTCTCTGGCAAAATTCAATTTCAGTAACATGGTATTTAGCAAATTCAAACAATACATAGACAATACGCATGTAATATTTGAATGTTTATATTTGCTAAATACCCTATCAATATTGAAATTGAATTTCTCCAGAGAACTGTGTTTTGTTTAATTTGGAGCTGATTTATTTATTTGCGTTATGAAGAATATCAGTTCTTTGAGCATTGAGTGTCACAGAAGAAACCCAAACGTGCCAAGCCTATGCACACGCACACATAGCAAAACCCTGGAGGCAGACCAACCCTGTCGAGAACAAAAAGTTCCGAAGAATAAGGAGAATAAGGGGAAGGATAAGAAGATGTCAGACTAACCAATCCCGCATAAACCACCACCCCCCAACACACGGCAAATAAGATACCACACTTGCCATCTAACCCTGCACCTACCCAACCTGAAAGAATCACAACCAGCTTCCTACAAGTTATTGACCAAATAGACATCCCACCAATTTAGCTAAACAAAAGCATGTAGAATGATGATAAGATCTCAACATCACATTTCTGCATATTATATAAAACTCTTTTAGCAAGAAAGTCGTCAAACCTGAAGATGGCTGGTATAGGCAGAAACATGTAGTTTTTTCTATTGCTAATAAACGCCATATACTTATAGTTGTGTTTTTGACTGAATTCACCTCACCATATAGCCTTGTACACAGTCTCATGGACTTCAATCCCTTTACCATCCAACACAATAATAAACACCCCCATTTCACTTCCTGCAGTAATGACCACATCATTTTAAAAGTATATGTAGTTTCCTATCGCTATTCAGTTCTTCAGGTAAAGTGCCTGCGTTAGCTGTGACAGCAAGCGCCCATAAACATATTATGTATAAAAGCAATCTAACTCCATGGAGCACAGTACTTATGCAGTAGCCTACACTCACGCAGCTGGTCAAGAAACTCCACACATTTTACAGAACCAAGTCCATTACCTTTGATACAACATACCACCTTCAGATTTTCTTAGGATTCTGTATGTATTTTTTACCTCTACCATGCAGGCTACATGCCCTGCCTGTCACATCCTCATTGACCTGCCAACCCTACTAATATTATATTAGCAGCACATATCATGTTTCCTCACTGTGTAACCGTCTTTGTAGCTGCACCAGTGCAACAAGAATGCAGTCCAACAGAACCTTTTTACTACAAACAAATGAAATCTCATTTTTATAAAAGTTACATGTTCTGACCTGCCAGGTCATCATCAGGCTTATAAAAATATATACACAAGACCAGCTGTACATCATTATAATTATAGTTTCATGAAATGAGACCTCATCTTTACAATCACCTTACAATTTATTAGTTGTACTGAGTATGGTACCTCACCATAGCTTAAATTATATCAGAATTATTATGTTTATGAGTTTTATTAGTTATGTAAAACAGATATTCTATTTTTTTGTTGAGTGTAAAAAAATCTGTACATTTAAAAAGTGACATTAGGGGGTCTAAAATTATAGAATTATATTACAGAACCCTCTCTTCATTCAGTATGTCAAAATTGTAAATTACAGGTTTGTCATCTTTAACACTAATCTGTTTTTTCTGTTTTTCTCCAAACTTACATCTTAATATGCATACACTGACCTCGCAATGAGCCTGTTCACGGACTTTTTCTAGTGTATAGTACTGCAATATTAATACCATTAAGCTGTATTTAGTGCTTTATTATATAAACTGTGAATAATTTGCATACAACTAAAACGAAGAAAAATCTTGTAGAAATTACGCACAGAAACATTATGCAATGTAATACTAAACACAACTTACAGATATTAATATTGTAATAATACAGAATATTAAAAATCCATGAAAGATTCAGTGCAAAGTCAACACAACCCCCTTTAATATATCACACATTTACATAAGCATAAAGAAGACTAATTTATGATTTAACACATCAATACATTGCACGACGAAAAGGGCTCTATAATACAATTCCATAATTATAGAATTTTAATGTCACTTTTAAGCGTACAGTACTTCTTATAGTCAACAAAAAGTACGATACAAGTTTCATAAAACTTCAAGGCTCATAACATACTTCTGACATAATTGGTTAACCTACATTGTAAAGTGATTGTATGGATGAGACCTAATTCCATGGAATAATAATTATGTACAACTGATATGTTTTACGCATGTTTATAAGCCTGCTGATGAGCCAACCAGGTCAAAACATGTAGCAATTTTTTAAAACCGAGCTTTACTGTTTTTTTATAACAATATAGTTGTGTTGGACTGTGTTCTCATTGTACTGATAATTTAAGGTACACAACAGGATGTCACCCATCAAGACTCTTTAGCTTCATTTTGTGCTACTGCTATTGCAAAATGTCTTTACAATATTTGTAACATATCAACATTAGCATTCAGAAAAACAATTAGGATGTGGCTATTGTGATTATACGTTACAGATCTGAGCCATCTGACATCCATCGATGTTAAAATACACAATAAGAGCATTTTTTGACAAGATAAACACACTGCCTCATATATAACTGCTCTACAATTAACAACCCAATGTGCTTCAGTTGGTGTTCTAAAAGTCTACCTTCTTAGCACTTGGAAGACAAGAAATTTAATTACAAGTGGATAATAAACATCCGAATGTTTCAATGTAAGTATCCCACACCATTCTAGCACTGGCCCATACAAGTCACACATCTGTGGAATCAATATATCCAGCATTCATTATCAGATGAATTTATCCCTAATTTATAGCTACAGTGCAAGCAAAAAGTTTCATAAACAGCGTTCGGACTGATATTGGTGGGGCAGTGCTAGAATTCATTTTTATGTTGTTCTTTCTTATTACAGTACAGTAACAGCTTTTACTATTAAAAAAAAAACACTACATTTAAGGCCTTCAATGTGTCAGACTCCTTTAACAGGGTAACATATCATGAGATAAAAAAAAACCAGGGAAAGGGGACACAGCTCCCAAAACATCCACACTCACACTTCTATGCACAAAATTGTGTCAATTTCCAGCAGTATATCTGCCCACTATATCTTGGCTTATAATGAGGCTGAAGATGTCAAACATGTCTTTGTAACAAGCAACTCTGTAATGACAAAACTGTGGAAAATGACCTGCATAGAGCTGCCTATGGTTTCAGTTTTTACATGAAATGCAAGAAAATTTCCTCTTAATGCAGAGGAATTCAAATTACTCTTACTGCAAGAAACAAGACAAAGTGTACACTAAGCATTTCATCGTACAGAAAACATCTCACTTGCATTCATATCCATGTTTCAATCAAGCTACAACTAAAGAAGAATGTATGGCCATTTTTTTTTTTTTATGTTCTGATTAACCAGTTACTTGAACACAGTTTCATTTCAGTTTATGAACCATACCTGAGGTTGCTTTTATGTCAAATATATGTTTGACACCCCTATATATTAACTTCACCATCAAAACAGCTAGATACAGAAGACAATCAATGAATAAAGTCTGATGTGTGATTACAATGTTATCTAATCCTACATATTAGTTGCCAGTTATCAATTGTGCAAACAAAGTAGATGGATTTAAAAACAGAAAATGAATTAAGGGATGAAGTTCACATGTGAACTCTTTCATTCAAAGACATGGGTCACAGGATGCTTAAAAGACATGAGATACGTAGTCTCTTACAGAAAACACCAGACTTCAGCATAACTACACATCTGCAAGTTAATTTCCACTGCCAGCAATACTGTTAACCTCACCCACAACAGAAGGAACACATGAAAATTAAACAAAGTAAAATCAGATACATGTTAATAAGACACAGTTAGCCAGGAACAAAAAGTGAAATTATGAAAACAAGTGCGGTTCAACTATATTATTCAACAAAGATGACATCTTCACAACACACTAGCTGGTAGAGGATAACTTTAAGCAGTTGCTGGAGGCCTCATTTCCTTTATACACTGTGCAATCAACGCTTCTTCAAACACAATTCAGTCTGCACAATAACAATTGTTTACCTCCACTGTGAACATACCCTCCACATCAGCACTTCTCAACCTTTCGCATCTTGTGTCCGACCACCAGTCACAATGGCAAAAAGACTGTGATCCCACCATAGTAAACCCAAATCTTCCATTTCCCTAGGGGTGTATTTTTTACAATCACCTACATTTTAGTATTATCTTAATCACTAATGTAAATTATTGTATTTGAGAGCTCACATGCCACCCATCTGACCATCAAGTGCCATTGGTTGAGAAACACTAAACACCACCACCTCTGTTGAATGTGTCAGCAGGTAAAGCATGCCCCTGACCCAGCCAAGCAATAAAGAGTCCACAAAATATCAGTCACAAGCGACGATGGTACATAGAGTGACGGAACAGCCCGTATTCCTGAGCAAGTCATGTGACTGAAAGACGTGCAAAGTAGATTATTCTCGTTTTATGATATATGTCTTAAAAATTGATTGGCTCGGGACTTGAGAAGTTTTCCACACCTTCATAATGCTCTTTCGTTATCATTAGTATCATTTAACCAATTTTCTCCTCTTCTTTGTTTCAGTTACTTACTTGACAATCAGACTGCACGTAAAAAATTCATGAATGTCTTTAGTTGTGGCTAATAACTACGATAAATGATAAGGATTATTCAAAACTCAAAGAAGCTTCAAAAAAGAATTTTCCCCATTGGCATTTGTTTTCTAAATGTTGGTGAGATCTTGAGGAACAACTGCAAGAAATCTTTCAATTTCTTTGCTTTCTTCACAAGTGATTTTGCAATATGCCTTTGTTACTAAATAATTAGTAGCCTCCATCATGCAGTTCCAAGTTCTAAGACGAATAAATGGCAGTGAACTCGGGGGTTTTGAAACAACGTTAAATTCATCTTATGAAACACCATACATTTGTTAATCCCACACACACCATACAACAGCAAATACCATGCTTCATCACTTCTCATGTTATAATCCCAGTTAGAAAAGTATCATGAAGTACCCAATGCAGTTTCATGACCTATGTTAGTTGATTCAATGATTACATTACTAAGGCCGCTTTTATACAGCTTTTAACAAAAAAAATCACACATAATGAATGCTGTAATTATAGTTACGTTCTCTTGGAAATGCCAAATGAGTTCTGCAACTTTCGATGAATATTATGTCATAGTAACATGAAGGGTTGCATGAGAAACACTCTGCTATAGACAGAACTGTCACTGTTGATGAATGTATTAAAGCACTTCATGACTTCCATGGTTACCACTGTTTGTTAGTGCAAGTACATTAGAAATTAATCACTCTGTGAGATCACTCCTTGGTTCTCTAGGGTTTTCCCTGGATGACGTTATTCACATGAAATATACTGGATATCCTGTGCCAAGTTTGGAGATTTTCTGTAACTTAATAGCCAATCTGAACAGGATACCTACTGAAGTATATGAGCTGCTTTATGGAGGGCTCTTATGCTGCATAAGAACCAAAAACTGTCAAGAATGCAAGAGACTTGTAGTCTGAATACATGGTGTTCCAAAATGAACATTGGTGATCACTTTCGTTTCCTGACTTGGTGATGGGAACAGTGTGACGGGAAGTTGGTAGTATCTTGACTACCTGAACAAGGAGGGAGATGGTACAAAGTTGAGGGTCCTGGCACTGCTTGGTCCCACCAGTGTACCACTGGGAGTGGGTGCAAAGGTGGCACCACATACGATTGTGGTACGTATGATGTTGATGGTGCAGGGAAAGACTGGTGCAGAGCAGGGGGTGGTGGCAGCACCAGTGTGGGAGGCGGATGATGCAGGGGCACAGTTGGGTGTGGTGCACTCCACACCACTGTGCTGCTGCCGGGGCCTGGGGGGCCCCACAGTATCTGCTAGCATTGTCGGTTACGCCAGTGATTCAAGTAGTCCTGATAACTCACTGAGATCTTCTCACTCTGGTACCGGGTCAACTTAATCGTGCGACGGATATCTGGGGTCACAGAACCTTTGTAGCCACCCTTTCGCAGCAGTGAGTCAATTGTCTGGATCTGGTCCCAGCCTAAGAAAATGTATGATCTTCAGTGTCATGACAATATGATTACGCATACCAACTAATTAATTTTTAAAAAATTTACAACAACTCTACTACCTTGTTCAGGTGCCACTTCTGGAAGATAGGTAGCGGTGCGTTTACTGCCTTTCTCATTGTGGAATTCTATCCGAATTCCATGCACGCCCACTTCCCAATCCAAGTAGTCAGAACCATCTTCAAAATGACGGAGTATTGACACTGACACATGAAGCTTGGAGAACTCATCACGAGTAATTGGGCTGAAGCGAGAATCCTTGAACGCACTTTCACATAAAGAAAGCAAGAAAGAAATTAGTTCACCCAAACTACCTAAGAAGTGTCCAAAAATGTACAATATCTGCCCCTTAGCATGAACTTGAACAGCAACAACATGATTGCAAGTAATTTTAAACATATTCAAACACCGCTATTTATATCTACTAACATAATACATCTCACTTTAATACTGGTCATTTAAGATTACTTAAATGCTGCAAAATGTGGTGGATCCTTGCAGTTCAGCATCAAGGTGACTAGGTGTACAATTCCATGTCTTCAACTGCTTGGTTTGTTACTATGTGCAGACACTATAAGCCAGGCATGCTACAAGGCTGCATGGAACACCTTTAAAACTACATCACCTCCAAATCAATGGTGAAAAAACATTATTACAGAACTCCACTGGTTTCCCATGTGCATACAGTGGTGGCAGACAGCCTGCTTACCTTTCTGACATGCATAAGGGCGAGGAAAGTCAGGGTTGGGACAAACAGGATTCAATAATACCAAAGGAAAGCAGTATCATGTCCAACAAACCAGTGGGGAAACCAGGCCAAGAGCCCTGCTCACCTGGTAACCGCATACTCGCGCAATCCACAGTGGAGGTTCATAGCATTAAAAGTGCCTATACAGCCTCGCAACCGCCTGTCCTTTCCAATCTTCCATGTCACAAACAGGGGGCTGTAAAGTGAAAAACATTTACATATCCAATTATTAACAGTGTAACTATTTTGTAAATAAATACTTCAATACCTAATTAAAACTAAGTGACATATAAATCATATTCAGGATGCTGTATACTCAACATAACTTGTGTTACAGTGATTACAGCATGTTTACATTACGAATTATAAACAAATAAACGAATTCGATTTTAACCTTGAAAACCATGAATGACCCACTTTCCCCACAACATACCATATTACACCTCAAGCAGATTAACTGCTAAACTACATTATTTCTGCCAAATTCCTTGCCACATACAAACCCTTCATTGACAACAAAAAATGCCCAACGCATTTTCATTAAATATTAAATCAATGAATACATCGTCACGCACACGCACCGAAATTTGATACTGAAAACAACTACTCACTATGGATCGTTGCAGAAGTTTGGAGTTTTTGGTGGATCCAAGCTATGTAGATGGCAGTATAAAACATCAAAACAGAAGAAGCACATTTCGGGATGTGCAACCATTCCATTTCGCACACCGTTTGGAATAAGCGAAGTTCCATTGCACGTTATACTAGTAGAATTGTTCAGCTTCTGTTTCTTCGTTCCGCAACATCCAGCGGCCATCTTTCTCCAAGGAAATAACAATGAAAATGCTACAGCGCGTTACAGGAAGGGCTTTCAAAGATGGCAGCACCATATGAGCAAATCAGCTGATCGTCACCACTATGGAGAGTTACCAACTTCGAATATTGTGTTGCAGTACTGAGTTCATTTAAGATATCGTGATCTAAGAATCAAGAACTGTTCAAATTATTAATTTTTTTAGCGACACACTGCTATGGACTCATGTTCGGAGTAAGGAAATAAAGATTTTCGTGCGGAATTTAACGGTACTAGAGAAACCTAAAAACATATCACATAATATCCGCAACTAGTAAGCAAAATTGCAAAATGTTATATTAATAGTTGTGTGAGAACTGTGGCACGAAAAAAAAAAAAGAAAAGCTATGGCCTTTCTTTAGTGTTCTAATTTTTTAAAAAATGTAAATCTTATAAATAAGCAACTTACCTCGGCAGAAATTTTTAACAAGCGGGATCCAGCTTCAGCGTAGCTAGTCTGCACTCTATCCTTGTGTGTGGAAGTAATGTAGATATGAAACTGGCTACTCATTTCAGCCTAATCCAGAGCTCCACTTTTGCTTATCGCCTTGTAGATTGTTATCTGGACGGGAGAAACAGGTATTTCATACTGCGCTGATAGACACAAGCGTTCTTCGTGACATAACACATTTTGGCGTTCGTGAATGGTACAGAATTCTCCAAGCCAATGTAAACATATGCACGATTTCACACGTCAGCCACGGTGCAAATGAGACTGCGTTCTTCTGAGATTTTAAGCAGCGTAGATTGGTAGGTTGTTACCGGCGTTTCGGGGCAACCTATCAGTTCTATCGTAAAGTGTCAAGCAGTTCAAGAAGAATGCCGAGAAGGGCGAGTGTTCCGGGCATTCTTCTTAGACCGCTTGATCCTTGACGAAGGAACGAATAGTTTGTCCCGAAATGTTGGTAAAAAACG
>Ga0209755_10007056_pt1 | contig 12257 bp, 12 predicted proteins | sample TergutCo191P1_FD_187301 | JGI IMG/M metagenome (GOLD analysis project Ga0209755, IMG submission 187301) | Cornitermes sp. P1 segment gut microbial communities from Petit-Saut dam, French Guiana - Co191P1 (SPAdes) (version 2) | ecosystem: Host-associated > Arthropoda: Insects > Digestive system... | reverse complement strand
GCCGCATATGGGAACGGTGGCGGGGTTATAACGTCTATCGGCTGTATCTCTCCCCATTGTGCGTATTCTTTCGGTGGAATGTAACCGCTGTTACCGGCTATCTTTTTTAGATATGCCTGTACTGCCCTTTCCCATATGGTAGTTATCTCTTTTGCTTCAAGCGGTGGAACGCACTTTTTTGATTGCTCCACATACTCACTACGAGATTTTTTGCAATCTCCATATTTAACCAACATTGTAAAAGCGAATTTCGAGAGAGTGGCGTTTCTTTGCCCCGCCGGAATTGCCCCCGGTATGTTTCCTGCCAAATTCCCCGCCAAAAAAGAATTATCGTTATTGCCGCCGGTCGTGGTTGCTGGTTGCTGGTTGCGTGGGTATGTTGGTGGTGGTTTGTTGTGTAACCGTTTCTACTTGCGGCAGTTCGCTTGTTTCATCCGTTGCCGGTGCTTCATCATGTGAGTGTAATTCCGGCGCGGGTATATCTGTTGCGGTTGGTTGTGTAGCCGTTCCTATATGCGGCAGTTCGTTTGTTTCATCCGTTGCCGGTTCTTCATCCTGTGAGTGTAATTCCGGCGCGGTTATATCTGTTGCGGTTGGTTGTGTTATCGTTTCCACTTGCGGCGGTTTAATAGCGTTCGATTTTCGTATGTTAATATCAACATCTAACATATAATCCGCTAACAAAATATCACCGTCAAAGTATAACACTTCCGCGCCGGGATTACCAAAAAAGAAACGCGCTACAACGTATTCATCGAAACCGATGCCGCAGGGAATATAAAACCATCTAAGGAAAAAGCATCCGAAAAAATAGACGGTGCTGTGGCAGCTATAATGGCTCTGGACTTGGCAACACGCAGGGAAAGTCGCGGCTCGGTGTACGATACGAGGGGATTGCTTGTTTTTGGTGGGGATGATGATTGGTAGTTGAGGAAATGGTCAATTTTCTATATAATGCGAATATATAAACACAAAAAAGGAGTTTACGGAAGAAAGCCTTGCGGAAACGCTAGCCCAAGCGGAAACCGAAGCCGCACCAACGGAAACCCCAACCCCTGCGGAAGAAGCCCCACAAGACGCGCCAGCTTCGCCAAAGCCGCGCAAGAAACGGAATAAGCAAGCCTAGCCTCGCATAAAATTTTATACGCCGGGAATCGCCTACAACAAAAAAGGCGATTCCCTTTTTATATTGGGGGTGATTATTTGGGCATATTTTCAATATTCAAACGCAACAAGCCGGAAAACCAGCTTTCTACATCCAAACACTTTTTCTTTGGCAGGGCATGCCAATCACATCATTTTGCGAAAATGGGCGAGACCATATAATTTCCTGCCATATCAAACCGGAACTGTTGCGTTTCATTTCACCTCGCTTTCTGTATGGACTTTGGATGAATACCGTGGCACGGGGAATCCGGGGATTGAAACATCGCTCTCGATTTCGTTGCCCCAACAGCTCCAATCTCCCGGCTGTCGCCTGCGAGCGAAAAGCTCCAAATACGATCCCGGAGAACAGCGTTCAATAATTTTATGTACTTCTTCGGGTTTGTGGCTATGTCCTTGCAATGGGGCAAACAGCCAGTTTGGTTGAGCCTTGTGCCGTATGGGTGCTTTGCCTTTTGTGCCGAGAATAACGAATTCTGCACAGTTTCTAAGGTAAACACCAAGCCCAAGCCGAGGCTTTAACCAAATGAAGATAGAGCGGGGCGTAAATCCCCATTTCCGAAGAACATCGTATCCATGTTCAAGTGTCGCCGCCGTAACCCACAACCAGCAGTGTGCATCTTCCTCGCACAATTCCGACACCGGCATAGCTTTTATTCGGTCAAGTGTCATAAGATTGTAGTGTTTTATTGCACCGCGACCCCCTTTTTGCTGAACATCCCAAGGCGGATCGGCAAGTATGGTGCGCCATTTTTTAGATGATTTTATCGTATTATTGTTGTCATATAGCATAAAAATCCTTTCTTGTTATTTGACAAACACAATTTTATATCAAATAGTTGTCAATAGCAAGAACACACCCTCTTTATATTGTCAACGCTTAGACAATAAAAAACAGGGGTACAGGCAATATTAGATGCCGATATTCCAAGCGGGTTTTAGTTTTTATGCGGTTTAGCTGAATTTATTAAACACCGGAAATTGCCTCAACTTCGGCAATAGGAAGGTCAGCAATTTTAGCAGCCTGTTCGGGGGTCAGCCCCATACCGAGAGCGTTTTTCGCTGTGGCAATAGCCTTCCGATGTTCGGCTTCGTTCATCTGTTCCGCAACATATTCATCAAGCTTCCACTCCGCATAAAGCAAACTCATAACTTCACCTCCATGTTTTTCCAAGAAGTCAGACAGGATATCCCTGTCCTTGCAGTCCTTTATTGCGTTGGCAATAGCTTCCTCAAGTGTCATACCAAAGTCTTTGTTCTTACGGATTTCATCAACGATGATTACATATCCGCTGAGTTCTTCGCTCTTTTGAACAAACGATTGGTTCTGCCCTTTGTTGATGTTCAGCACTCGTACATCAAGCTCCAAATTACCGCTTGGATTATATTCCTCCGGCGAATTCTTAAAGGCATCAGATAGCTTCAATGTTTTCTCCTCGGGGAAGTCTTCCGTGCCATTATATAGCACGATAAACTCCGGGCGCGGGATTTGTATCGCCGTTGACGAATAGATGTTTAAGCCCTTGGTTTTGGCATAGCTACCAATAACCTCTGCAAAGTAAATGAGTAGGCGGAGTGGCATATTTGGGTTAATCGATGATTGGTGTTCGATTAGAACACACAGCTTCCCGTCGATTATAAAGCTCAGGTCGTTGTATCTGCCTTTGTAGAACACATTTTCAAGGGTTGTAATCTCAATGGGCGTATCTAGCGGATAGTTGCTCCCGGATACTGCGTTGTATAACCTTAGTATGTGTTCCGGCTCGGAAAACAGCTTGGTGAAGAAGCTATCCTTGTAGTTGGTGTTCGGGTTCACGATGAAACCACCTCAATTCTATAGTATAATACCACAAACGGGCAAGGTAGCGTAACAGTTTTTATATGTAGATTTTAGCGTTTATGCAGTTTGGATGATTGGGTGATTTTGCCTATTTTACGAGGTGCGCCTTTAATTCTGCTATAGTAGCAACGAGGACACCCATTTCCTCGGCTTCTATTCGCAATAACCGCTGACCATTCATGCCCTTTGGGACATTGCCACCATGCTTTTCTGTTACTGCCTGCCGTAACATCTTTAGGTGTCAATTTACCGTTTTTAGTTTTGTGCCATTCTGCAGCGAGTTTAGGGTTTTGGGTTGCCAAATCGCTAACGCCTGTCAGAACTTTAGTGCCGGTGCAGAAGGGACAATTACTTCCGGCATTTCTATTTATAACAGACGCTTCCCATTCATGCCCTTTGGGACATTGCCACCATGCTTTTCTGCTACTGCCTGCCGTAACATCTTTAGGTGTCAATTTACCGTTTTTAGTTTTGTGCCACTCAGTAGCAAGTTTAGAGTTCGTTGTTGCCAAATCATTGTAGCCTTGAATGGGTTTCCGACCTAAACAATAAGGACATCCAGTCCCGTTGTTTCTGTTGCGAATTATGGCTGACCATGTATGTCCTTTGGGGCATTGCCACCACACTTTCTCGCCGCTACCTGCTGTAACCTGTGACGGTAGCAAATCGCCATTCTTTTCGTACTTCCACTCAAGTGCTAATTGAGGGTTGTTATCTGCAAGAGAACCCTTGATTTTGATTCTATTTTCGTTACATACAATGGTTTTACTCCGTGATCTATCGCAAGTACACGGCCAACCGGCGTTCATTTTCCGAATCTGCATCTGCCAACTACGACCACATTTTTTACATTGGGCAGGATTGAAATATTCTGCGCAGCGAGTTCTGGGACATGTCCGAATGGAGAAAGTTTAGCCATCCATTCAGGAAGATTCATGAGTGGTCCGAAATAGACCGTCATGAAAGAATAACCAAACAGAACCCAGACAAGACCAGAGAGTTTTGGCAATAGACCAACTAGAAAAACCGAAAGACCCATTACAACTAAAATAGCCGGGACGAGCAAGAGAGCAGAGCGAACAACTTCGCCCATATCCAAAATACCGGGCGCAGCTATAGCCGCAGCACCATAAAGACCCAGAGCTGAGGCGAGCATAAAGAAGATGCTGCCAAGAGTCGCTATAAGAATATATGAACCAAACATAGAGTAGCGACTGACGGAACGTGCAAATATAACTTCAATGCGACCACGCTTTTCTTCAGAGCGAATCTTGGAAGCGGTAAGCACAACTGGGACAACGACTATCATGGCCATAACTACGAGGATAAGGCCGGCAAAACTGAGGGCGATGGAGGTTGTAGGCTGTTTGACACGCCCATGTTGTCTCCGCTGTCATTTGTTGTCTCCATGTTGTTCCAACATCAGGTGCGCTAGTGACAAGATTACTGTCCACACTGCCGCCGCTCATAACTGGTGTAAGTGGATTTGGAGGTGCAGTGCGTTGTGGATATAGCCTTCCAGTTACTCCATGTCCGCCGTCTGAAGCTGTGCCGCCATCAGGTGACCACAGCAGGAATCGATGTCCGTCATTTACACCTGAGAAGCCTTGTGGATTGTTTCGCTGGCATGACACATAGATTACACCATTTGGGTCACGCCTAAACGGCAATAGGAAGTTTGCTAAATATTCACGGTTTTCATCATGATTTGTGATGACACATTTCCCCTCTCGGTCTCTTGCATAGTATAAATAGTCGGTTACATTCTCGGGAAGCAATCTAGGCGCGTAAACATCTCGCGTTCTCCAAACCTCTTCTGGCTCTGTCCAATGTCCGAAATCATACATACAGTGAAAACCACCGTTTATCGTTGTGCACGGTATAGAACACTGCCATGAGCCTCCCCACCAAGCACAACTTGACCAGTAAATCCAGTCCCAATTAGGCACCCATACAGGAGGAGTAGTACCGGCATAATACACTTCTACATCTTGTGTCATCCCCCAAGACCTGTCTGAACTTATATCCCACCAGCCAGCCTTGTCGTTAGTATGACGAAACTCAATTTGGTCTCCCGGTCTTGCCCAAACAGGGTTTGAGTCGTTGAATACACATACTCCATAGCCGCAATCACCATGATTTTCCCATGCTGGGAATCGTTCGAGTTGGAAAACATTCGGTGCCTCACGCGCAGTACATTCGCCACAACAATCTCCACAACAAGCGGGACAGTCGTCATCGCCGGCACATGCGCAAGGGCAACAGCCCGGTGCAGCCGTTGTACACGCATCATCCTCCCATCTTGCCTGAACATAGCGAGAGATATACTCAAATGTGCGCCCGGATGAGAGCCATCCGCCTCCATCAACAAACTGTGCAGCCGTGCTTGTCATGTTTCTCGCTTGGGTTATAAACTCGCCAACATAGCCACAGTACTCGCCAAGATGCAGGCGTACCGCTATGGTAATGTAGCCTCTTTCCGCATCATAGCCTACTCCCATTGATTCGGTAAAAGTAGCGTCATAGTCTGCGAGCAGTGGTGTCAGCATCTCGTGTACTCTGCTAACAATTTGCGCAGGAGTTGGATAGTCAGCCACCCTAAAGGTTAGCGACTGCGGACATCCTCCAAAGTTGAAGCCGTCATAAAACTCAATGGTTTGGCTTCTCCACCTTGCAGCATCAGCAAGAAGATCCCACCATTCCACAGGCTGGCTTATCGTTATGGGGTTTCCTGTCCTCCTGTCGATAATTCCGGTGTCGTTCCGAGTAGCATTGAATAAATCAAAAACTTCCCGTTCAAAAGCGCGCGCTTCGTCTTCTGTGACGATATTGGCTATAACAAAGGCAGTATTTGCCGTATTGTTACCATTGCCATTTGTCATGACGATAGTTTGCATTTCCGCACTCCAATCCACATCTACACCCAATCGTTCAGCGGCGTAACGAAGAGGTACAAAGGTTCGCCCTCCGTAAAGCATGGGCGTACCCATGTTGTTAGGAAGTGCTGAGCCGATTGTAAGATTGAATGATGACGGTTCGGGGTAGCTTTGGGTTATGGTCGCGATTTGTGTTGCTCCGTCCCAATCTACTCCTGCCCCAAGTGCTTCAGAAATAACACGGAGAGGCACCATTGTTCTGTTGTCGGCAATGAATGGGGCAACATCACTCTCCTGTGCTACGCCGTCTATCACAAGGGTAGTGCTTCCCACTGTTAGCACGATTGTTGCCGATTCGCCGTTGTTGCCATTTGCATATACAGCGGTCGAGGTGTGGCTTACTACAGCCACCAACATAAAAACTGCCGCAAGGATTATTGCGAATGTACGCAGTCTTAATCCGGCGGCATCTCCCACAGTATTCATGGGTCTTGCTTGCGTCTTCTTCATAAAGACTCCTCCTTTTTAGATAGAATTAGCGCATAGTAACGAAATAAACTTTTTAACTTATGTGTAAAAGGTCAAGCGTTAATGCGCCTAATTGTACATCTATATTGTAGCATACAGTTTACATAATCTCATTTTATGGTGTAATAATGCGATGCTTACAGCAACTTCCATGCGACACGAGTTGACAGGAGTGAGGGTAGAGTAAATAGTGCAGGGTGCATGGGTATTGTAACTTTTACAAGTAATTTATGTTTATCGACTACTAGTTGACACTTTTGCTGTTACTCAAATTCAATTCTCACCCGAAAGGTTACCCAACCTTGATATTCGGTACATCCGAAAATGTCACCAAGATTTGTACCTCCATCTACTGCAGGATTGGCAATAGCTCGTATTGGTTGCCCAACTTGTGCAAATTGTGCTGTGTCTTCTATAGGGACAATACTAAATGGCTGGGATGCTACAACAGTTGCGTTATCCCATACGCCTATAGGATTGGCACTTACAGATGAGATAGTTCCGATAATCGGCATTACATTCCTCCCGCCAGATACGATAGGCCCGCTCGGGATTTCAAAAGAAATATGCACATTTTGTGCAGGTCCCGTGACAGCGTTGTAGCGCGAACTTTGATTGTTGTGTATGAAAGCCGCAATGTATACCTCTTGCCCATCGCAAGTGATAATCAACTCGTTTGTTAAATTGTGGATATCCCTATTGGGAGAAAGCAGAACGAAGTCTCGTTCGTCTCCCGAGCCGTTGAGGACAGCAGGGTTACCCAGCATGGAATTGAAAACGATATAATCCGCAGGTCGCTGTAGCGTAAAAGTTGGGCGATCCAAGGGGCCTCGTAACTGCGCGGAAGACCAACCAGCGGTTTCACTTGCAATAATTGGAGATTCAATATCCGCCGTACCAAAGAGCCTTCCTTCAGATGTTTCTATGATGCTATATGTGTTTGGCAAAAGCCTGTTTATTACGGCATCTAATTGCATCATCGTAATAAAAAGTGCGATTACGGCTATCAAGACGGCAATACAGGATATAACTACCGATATTCCGGTGAGATAAGTTGAAATAACAGTTGATTTTTCTGATAATCGTGTCCATCTGTCTTTTTTATCTTCTTTGACTCGCTTCCGACCAGTCATCTATTCACCTCATCACTCTCGTCCATTGCACAGATACCATGCAAAATTTCCAAGTTTTTTACTACTGTTAATACCGACATTTTGCTCAAAGAACTCACAAAATGTATTGACAAAAACGAACATATGTGCTATAATAGGGGTAGCTAATAAGAAATTGTTATCTCCACTTAAGGGAAAGCGATAGACGCATTAATCCTTGGCAACTTAATAAAATGTTGTTAGATACCCCACCGGTCTTCACGACTGTGGGTTAGTTTGCGTGTCGCCAAATCCTTAAATTATCCTAAAGGAGTGTTTGTAATGACAAACAAGAATGACAGGAACTACCCGAATTGCGACCGTGATTGCGGTCTATGTGGAAGCAGAAGCAACTGTATCCGAAGAAAGCGGAGTAGTCCTATTTGTGCAAGCAATTATTTGTTATCTCAGATGAGCATTATTTGCACAGTGGGTAATATCCCCTTACCGTGCCGCTACGACTACGTCAGAGCAATTCCCGTAGAACAGGGATGATATTCTCAAAATAGCGGAAAGCCGGCACTTCCATGTCTTGGCGGTGCAGGGCAACATACCGATTTCGGTGGCGGTATATGTACGCTCCGGCAATTCCGGCAGTGGAATAAGCGGCTTTCCAGCCAAAACCTCGGATGCGTAACTATCCAAAATTTTAGCATATTCTGTACCGCGATATAAAGCCGCCAAATTTTCATATTCACGCGCTTTCCGCGCTTGTGCGTTCAATAATCTGCTTTCGGCAATCATATGCTGGTTTTCGCTGACTTGCGCGACAAGGCGATATTTTCCCGAAATAAGGTCATCCATAACATCCCAAACCCAGTCTATAAAATCATTAGCTTTGGGTTGGTTACTTCTGCGACAAATTTCCATTATACCTTTTCGGCTGTAAAGCGTTACATCCCTTGCTTTACCATCAACTGTACTCAACTTGAATACAGTTGAAAATTTATCCATCCGCTCTTTATGCCTATCATGAATGTTTGAAATGGCTATGCGCGGATTTGCATATCCCAAAGCAGTGCCAATCTGTTCTCTGGTCATGTAAAAATCTTCTTCATCTTTGTAAATATCGCACTGCAAGCCTTCAAACGCTTTTATTATCAATAATTTAGGTTCATCCACGAAAATCACCTCGTATATCAATATATGCGCGGCTGATTATCCGTGATTCTTGTTATTTCGACATGACTTGTACAGAATATTCATTTTGAAGTGTACTCGTTTTGGGTACAGTTGAAAAATCCAGTAAATCCAATGGGTGACGACCCATGTGTTGTTTATTGATGGTGTCCCGAAAGTGATTTATGATGACTATACCCCGAAGGGCGGTGCGGTTTTCGCAAGCGCGTCAAACCCAAGGGGAATAAACCGAAAAGGGGCAACAGTCATGCAAAATTACAAATTCAACGTGGGCGGAAAAGAAAGAAAAAAATTGGTAGAGGCGATTAGCGAGATATTGGAAGTCGAAACCGTCTACCAAAAAGCACCAACATATTCATATCAGATTGGAAACTTGGTAGTGGACAAAGAAGGCACTATCATCGGAGAAATTCCAGCCGAATTTTTAACAGCCCTTGCCGAGCGCGGTTTCGTGCCGGAAGGCAATGAGCCGGAGGAAACAGCCGAAACGGAAATAGGAACATTCGGAAGAATCCCCTGCGCCCGAAGTTCAAACCGCAGAAAGCCCAACCGAGACAGCCTCATCCATCGACAGCCTCAGCATTGATGTTCCGCTGGATGGGTTTACGCCGGAGACGATAGACAATCTTTGCAAGCTGGTGGTGGCGAAGGCATCGCTCATAAAAATGGCAATCGGCGCGGATGATTTGCCCATCCGAGTTCTGCCAGACTGCATTTCCTTCGATTGGTTTAAAGTTTCCAACAGCGAAAATATAACGGAATATTCCAAATTTATAACTGCCTTATGTGAAACTGCGAAGCGTAAAAAACGAGTAACAGCAAGGGCAAATGGCGATTTTGAGAATCCTCGGTTCAGTATGCGCACTTGGCTCACTGCGCTGGGCATGGCAGGGAGTGGGTACTCGCAAATCCGCCGCTTACTTACATCCAACCTTCCGGGTAATGGGGCGTATAGATATGGGAAGCCCGACAATGGCGTAATTCCAAGGAAACGTGAGCATATTCACCGTGAAGTTATATCCATTCGGCTGACCCCCGACACCATCGAAAAACTGAATGCCATCGCCGCAAATATTGAAACCGAAACAGGGCAACGTACCAGCCGAAATATGCTCATAGAGCAAGCGGCAGAGGCGTATGTCGCGGCACACACCGCTGAACCTGCGCCGGAAAACGAAGCCTCAGGGGATGCGCCGGAAGCGTAAACCAGAACCCTGCAAGCGTAAAAAAATGAGCATTTGCCAAGCGCAGTCTCCGCAGGGAGGCTTTCGCTTATTGGTGTTCCTTCATTATATATGGACAAGGCTGTGCGGTATAAACTGCCTCATCCCATAATCAGCAAACTGCGGCAGTACATAGTTTTTGCACAAAATAAGCACAGGGGGTTTATTTATTGCCTCAAGCATCCGGCAATGCATATTGTCGATGGAGGCTTGATTGCGATTAAACCAAGGCAAATTCTTCCTTAAGTTCCTCAACTTGTGACTCTGTTAATCCGAGTGTGGTCGCTACATATTGGAGACTCTGTCCGTCTCTTAAAAATTTCATAGCGGCTTCGAGGATTCCTTCTTCTTTTTTAATTTCCAGTTCATCCTCAATAGTGCATTCCCATGCTAACATATCACAGACCTCCCTGTAGTGTTTTTCCAAAAAATCAACTAAGATGCCTTTGTCCATGCAGTGCTTCACTGCCAAATGTATCGCTTTGTCCCTCGGTGTATTATTGTCCAGATGCATCCGAATTTGACTCATCAAGTACGCATACCCATCCAGCGTTGGGCTTTTTCGCAGGGCATCGCTACCACTACCATAATTCACATCTATGACCTTAACTTTCAACTCCAGCGAGAAGCTGTGGTCATCAAAGCGGAAAGCATCGGACAATTTCAACACACCATGTTCCAATTTTTCCTTGCCGTTGTACAGCACATAAAATTTTGGTGTCGGTATCGTGACCAGCTTATTCCTGTACAATGCACGTTTATTCGGAATCCATGTATATAAAATATCTGAAACATACGGCAAAAAGCGAACAGGCATATTTGGGTTCAGCGTACCTTGGTGTTCCTTCATCGCCAGCAGCTGGTTGTTTACAACCATCGCCAAGTCATTATTACGCCTTGTGATAGATTTGTCACCGAAGGAAAAAATACGCAAATCATCATCCGTTGTAAAATTCGTATCCGCGACAGCATTGCACAACTCAAGGGCGCGTTCTTCTTCGTGGAATAAAGCCCGAAAAAGTGTGTCCTTAAATTTCATATCGCTTTTTTGTGTCGGACGAGTATCCATCAGCATTCTCCCCTCATGGATGAATTATACCATGAGATGTTGCTTTCAGCCAAGAAAAAACCGCAATTTCTCCCTGTGCATCCCATCTGAGCCGCACACCCTGCCCATCTGCGAGGGGTTCGCAGTTTTCCGCGCCGGAATACTTGCCGCATCGCCAGCATTGCCGCAAACCGCACCATTTCCGGCAGTATATGCGGCTTGGCTTGCCCAAATTCCGAAGCAGGGCGAGGGCTTGGCGCAATTTTCCGACCCCGATGGCCAGTCCTTTTGCCCTAAAGCCCCCGTACCCCCGAAAAGTCCTCTTGTCCTCGAAAAATTTGATATTTGGCAAAAGATTCAAAAAAAAGTGCGAACGTGCTGTGAGCAAAGATAGCAATAATCACTGATTTCGCGCCGTCTTGATTCTTGAATTCCGAAAATTAATACGAGACCCATTGCCGGTGGTGTCATGGGTTGCACAGGTTTGTTCATCCCCCCTCCCGTCATTTTGCACAAAAGATTCTCTCCAAAACGAACATTCCGAACAAGTTTTATTTTTTATTTAATTTGAACCAGCGCGATACATGAATGCGCACGGCATCGGCAGTACTGTTTTTGTAAATCGCTTTGGCAACATCATGCCACGATTTCCCTTCAAGATACCGCAGGGTTAAAATTACGCGCACTTGCGGGTCCGGGATATCTGCAATAAATTTTTCGGCGGCGGATACCAATGTGGCAAGCTCATCCGCGCGGGCAGAGAGTTTGGCGGCCGTGTCGTAGTATTCCGGCGCGTGTTTACCCTGTATGCTAAACGCCCGCTTTTTGCCCGTGCTGTAGTCTAATCCGTAATCGCCCGCTGTCGAACCTGCGTTCTTCATTCGGATGGTTAGCATTCGCATCTCACTTTTTATGTGGATAATTTGTTTCAATTCTTTTTGCGTCATGAAACCAGCCCTCCCCGCGCAATCGTACATTTGACATAAGCCCGCTTATCGAATAAGATACCTCGTGTGCGCAGAAACTTTGTCGAATGCCGCTTGCCTTTGGGTAGGCGGTTTTTGTTTTGGTGTTGACGTGGCGTGGTTATCCGTTTAAAATATGGATATAATGAATGCAAGAGGAAACGCTTTGGCAGATTCTCTTGTATGTACGCAAGCTGGGACGGTTTTCCGGCTGAACCCCAGTAGTTACAACGTTAAACTATCAGGAGAGTAACCGTTTGCCTATTCCGAAGGGCGGTTACTTTTTCCTTTTATACGTCAACCACGCTAAAATTAACAGCGC
>Ga0209755_10007055_pt1 | contig 12262 bp, 8 predicted proteins | sample TergutCo191P1_FD_187301 | JGI IMG/M metagenome (GOLD analysis project Ga0209755, IMG submission 187301) | Cornitermes sp. P1 segment gut microbial communities from Petit-Saut dam, French Guiana - Co191P1 (SPAdes) (version 2) | ecosystem: Host-associated > Arthropoda: Insects > Digestive system >... | reverse complement strand
CTGAAGATGAGCTCAACTGCATTTCATGAAATAGGTATTTTCAGAAGGTGCAAGGCCTGCTTATAAGGTGGACATTAGCCCTCAGGACCCTTAAGCAAGTTGAACTGTAGGAGGAAAATAGCCTCGGAATTCCTGGCTGATAAAGGCTTCATATGGGATAAAGCTCCTGTGATGGCTACCATGCTCATTGGCATAATTAATGGAATGGTCTACAGTAGCCTCAAAATGTAACTTTACTAGCACATCTAAAGATGGCTACTTACATACATTTCTCTGGGGTGCTGACAGTGGTGTATCACATTAGCACCAATTTTTGGACACTGTCAAGCATATAATGAACTTTATGTATTCCATATCTCTGCACTGAAGAATATTTGATACTCATATGATAACCAACAAAGCACATTTATAAGTATGTTGAATCATATTATTATTCTTCACCAACATGTTTTGGTCACTCTGATGACCACAAGAAGAATATAATCACTATACAAATAACTGTGCAGAATGTATGATAAAACCTTATGATTTTTCTGTAGCATTCCATATGGTTATAAAATATCAAATTATACTGTCATTAAAATACAGTAAAATAGGGTGTATTTATGTTGTTTGTTTGATGTGTATAGTTAATTCGCACTCTGTTTGAGTAAGTGAAGTTGTGTACAGTGGAAGCAATCATAGGTGGTCATGAGCAAACTCTTCTCTTGTACTCTGCCAGGGTGTTAATCAACTATACACATCCAACAAACAACATAAGCACATCCTATCTTACTGTATTTTAATGACAATATAATTTGATATCTTATAACCATATGGAATGCTACAGAAAAATCAAGTGGTTTTATCATACATTTATGTACAATTGTTTGTATTTTGATTGTATTCTTGTTACAAGACACCCTGATGGTGGTCACAGAAGTGACTGAAACATGTTGATTAAGAAAAATAATATGTGATTGAACATATTTATAAATGTGCATTTGTTTTTTATCATATAAGTGTAAAACAACATATAATGTTTAATGTTTTCTGTTGTTAAACACTTGATAAATGAAGTGCAAAAACTGCATGATTGCTGGCTAGTCTTGATGTTCCCAAGTTCGTATACAGTACTGTTTTGGGAATTCTATTTCTTCCATTCTCTGTATATGCCAAAACCAAAGTAATCTATTTAACCTTAGTGTCTCTGTTATAGTACGTTTTTTAACACTTGCATAAATTTCTTTATTGGTTAATATCCTCCATTTTTCTTTTTCATGGTCATATACTGGGCCTGAAATTCTTCTCTACACTTTCCACTCAAAAGTGTTCATTTGCTTTCTATCTCTTTGTTAGTGTCCCAGTTTCTGATGCATGTGTTAACGTTTTGTCTATTACTGTGTTCTTTAATCTTAATTTTAGTTTCTTTGATAGGTTTTTATTTTTAAAAAATAGCACAAAGTATGTTTTGTTAGCATTTTTAATTCTTTCTTGCAAGTTTATTTGTTTATTTACAGTATAATAATAATAATTGTGTGTTTTAGACACATGAAGAAAAAGAGGTATCATCACTGAGATAAAATATTTAGAATTAAAATGCACTGACAACTGTATAAAAGTAATTTGTCAAACATAACAGTTCTGTAGGACTTGTAACACAGCTTTGCATCCATTTGCTTATCCCTTGGCTAGTCATACCATTACAAGGCACAAGAGAGGAAAGGAAACAGTAGTAATGTACATTACAAACTATTTTGTACAGAAAATGTTGCTAACTGTAACACACACACACAATGAAATCCAAATTCAGTGACCCCAGATATATTATGCCATGGGCTTGGATTGCCAGTTGGATAAAGTACTGAAGGACTCCTGTTGTAAAAATAAATCTTCCATGTTTCCTCAATATTTGTGAATCCATTCTATTGTCTGTCCCCATTTTATCTCTACAAACACCTCAGATAGCTTGTCATGATTACTGAATACTGTGTATGGAAGTGCTTCATGCAAATTAATCTCTGAATGGCCTCCCACAGGTTGTTGTTAGTCCACAACATTTACTGTAACATTGCCCTAAGTTATTGTACTATAAAAGAAGTAGATAATGTGTACATTCTAAGACCCTGGCTTATTGACAATAGGTGTGAATATCTTTTGTCTCTAGGAGACATGTATTTATTTTAACTTATCCCTAAGGTTTTTAACATATGTATAATTTAGTCATTTGCACAGTATAAATGAATTTGTACTCAGGTTTGGAAACTTGTATGTGTATTTGTAGTTTCTAAGGTAACCAAAGCATTTACATTGCCACAGCTGAAATGTCATCACCTGCAGAAAGTCACTACACTACAATGAGAAATTAAATTACTGACCATTAGTGAGTAACTTGTACTTGTACTTTATGCCTTTAATTCAGTAATTTTGATTTGGGTTTAAACCACTCTAAGAATACACTGTTCTTGAATTTTTGTCTGTTGTAGTGGCTTGAAATACAAGGTTATACGCATACCAGGAAACATAACCCCCACCCCCGCTTGAATTTTAATTATTTCAAAATGTACTTCTTGAGAAGTCCTTGTATGCCAAAATGGATCCACAACTTTGCAGTTTTAAATAACACTGCAGTTGTGTAATGTATGATTTGAGTGTCAAACACCTGATCGTGACATATAGATACTGGATGGAAATATCAAAAAAAGATTCTGAAAATGGTTGACAGTCTTGCTAATTCCAAATTCAAGAGAGTAGTTGACTCACCAATCATTTTTTATGTCAGCCATCCTCTTTGCCCCATTACTGCCTTGGTGGACATAATTATATACCTACCCTGCTTTACATATTGAAGACAGTTCTTCAGTTCTTGGCTTGTACAAGAATATGACTCATTTTCAAAATGGTATGAATGGCACTCACTCATTTCACTTGGAAGTCTTATTGCATGCAATATATATACAAAACACAATTAAAAATTCAACCTTCTTAATATTAAATGGAATGTAACAATAACTGTAGAAGGAGAAACAGAAACATAATTCTCCATACATGCCTGGTATTTGAAAATACTTCCAAGATCAAAATGTTTTGAAATAAGAGAAAATGAAAGTTCATTCTAGAAGGTATAAATTGTTCCTCAACTGCTGTTAAAGTACCTGCTGCAGTTTTGTAATTCTGGTATTTAAACAAGTTGCAAGATCTGTTATGAGATTGCAATGGTCTAGATTGTATTGAAACTGTATGGAAATGGGTCATTTTTAGGGGGTCTAGTGTAGAATTAATGGCAGACAGACTGGTTGTTAACTTCATACCCTGTAAAATGCAGATGTTTAAGGATAAGGCTGTTCCACTCATCCTACCTGATACTTGAAATGTCCACATAATTATTAAAGAGTATAGAGGTGAGTGAATGACAATTATTGCAAGAGTGGTGATATTTTAATTGTGGTCTAATACTTTCGAACAAACTTTTAATAAATCAAGAAGTATAATTTGTGTAACAATTTTTGACTTTGAACTACTACATCTGTGCTACAGGAGAAAACTCACACTTCACCCCTGTCTCCTTACTACATATACACACTCAACATAAATATTTTCAGTAGAATTAAATGTTTTATAATTGTTGATATACATCTAACACTCTGCATGCAATTATGTTTAATGTGCTCTTTGAAGAACTGGCTTTAAGTCTCCATCTTCATTGTTAAAGTGTGTGGAAAGAGAATGTATTCAGGGTATAAATGCAGTTGGTCCCTCAGACCCATAGTTCAGTTGATGGAGGTACCATGTACCTCTAAAACTTCAGCAACACAGCTCACTGCCACATGGTGCAAAAACCCCAAAAGAAGTATTGACATGAAGAGCATATTACCATAAAAACTTACAAAACCCGTTATTAAATTAGTTACCACAAGAAATGTAATGAACACACTCATTGGATTAACAATGCCTGGTGTGCCCCATCCCTGCTTCCTGGGAAGGAATGTGAAGACCAATGTAATTTAGTTCAAAACATTAACCTGAAAATGTCAGTACAGGCAATGTTGAATTTCATGGACATAAAATGGTATGAGTAAATTAAAAGGTTGTGGAAGTAAAGCCTCCTGGAGATGTAACTTCTAAATGAGTGAACTGCTTCATACATTTCAACCAATGGTAACAAATATTTTAAAATCAACAAACTGATTACAAAATACTATGGCCCCACTCCATACACACACACACCCACCACACCACACCACACTTACCTCACATGTGTTATGTAATTAAATGTAACACAGACTTTGTACAATAGTCTTCAAATCAGTCATCACAACAAATATGTGTAATACATTCTTTGGGTAAGAACACCTAGTTAAAAAAAAAAAAAAAAACCATGTTCACTTTCACAAGCAACAGCAACTAAGCACAATTGCAGCTTGTATCTCCCACCAAGGTAAGAGTGAGAAAAAGTCCCTTTGCCCTTATACCACATAATGGAATCCAAGTCTTACACATGTGTAACTTCTGTATGAGTGAAAGGCTTTACATATCACCTACTTAACATGCTGATACCATTCACCACTATGTACCTCCAGAATAAAGTCCTGAGAATGCTAGGCGAATACAAAGTAGTGCTGTTGTACTTAGTACACAGCACACATTTTGGCCCTCTTCATTTCTTGCCTCCTTCACACACAGTGGATACTATTATAACTAAATAAATGCTTTTGTATTTCACTAAAGGTCAGGCACTGCATTCTAATAAATGGTCAACTAGAGTGCAGAAGTATCTAAACATTATTATATAAAATTATTTCTACAAATTATAATAGACACTTTAAGGTCTTCTTAGGCAATCAGCTGCATCAATGTACATATATACCTATACCCAGTGTTATTCTGTACTGACACAGCTGAGTTTCTGGGAAGCAGTCATCTGGTCAGCACAAAAATGTTCAATTTCACATAAGAAATGCAGATAATAAGACGGCATTTATTTTACATTTGTTATTACCTACAGTTAATTCCATTTTGTGGGTCCCCTTTTGTATTCATCTCTGAGCTATTTCAGTTCTGCATCACGTTTGGGACGGTCTAGGGTGAGGTATCCTGCCTTTGCATGCTTTATAGTATTCATGCATCCCTTGTGGGAAATTTTGGAAGGGTACCTTTGTACAGACCATGACTGCTTCCTTCCAAATCTTATATAATTCATGCTTCATACTCGTATCTTCCACTGTAGGATCAGTTAAAAGGTAATTCATTGATCAATCAATCATAATTGATATTTGGTATTCTTACCTCTTCCATTCATTTACCAATTTTTCCATGAAATATCCATCATTTAACTTAGTGACAGCAGTCAAATATTTGATGTTAAGTAAGTAACATGTTCTTAAACAGATGTAGAATATTTATCATTGTTCGACTTAAATAAGTGACATAATGCTGTATTCTCATATGTTATTGCACAAATTCCCATTTGTTTAGTCACAGACTAATACTTTACAGATAAAGGAATTCCATAATTGCCCAAGAAGATGCAAATCAGAACTGCCCACACTGACAATTCACCTGAGGTCACACTCAAATCTTACAACATTATGAGAAGACTACACTGGCTTTTACAAATTCTGTCTAACCTACACATTCACAAAAACAAACATTTCAATAACAGAACAATAATATTGATATAAATCACCCATTAGGAGTTTTGACTATAATAAGTGCAGTTACTGAACACAAGTTCAGTATTCTGAAGAACAAATGAACGTCCTTATGGAAAGCCAACTAATGTACTGGAATGGGTATTTCTCTCTTTGTTTGAAGATAATTTTTTAATTAAAACCTGTCAAAATATGTCAGTATAAGAATTCAATTAGAACTGCAACAGTTTTATATTTATATAAATATCAGGTACTTTTTTGCCCATTGCAGCCAGACTAAAAAAACATTAGAAAAGTATAAATGTGTAATGCTAATAAATTTTTTGCTCCAGTCTTACTCTTTACTGTTATTTCATACTGTCTTACGTGCAAAATAAGTACAACTGCATTATAGACAATACTATCCCCCTTACTGTTTGATGTAATGTAATGAATTCCATTGCTTCATTATCTTTTCATTGCTGCATTCTGAATCTTAATAGATACTAAAACAGGCAGTCTTTTTATTGCTAAACACTGGTAAGCAATTTCTTTCCCACAGTGATCTACTGTTGCCCCACTTCATGCCTTACAGTACCAGTAATGGTGCTTGTGTTATAATTTACACTTTCACAGGTTATCTACATAAATGATTCACTTCTATTCAGGGTGGTTTCATGAGTAATTTTTACGTACAGTACTCTTGAAATGCATTCAATGTGTAAACGGTGCCACTTGGTGAACAGCAGGTAGGTGCTGAATACACTTACTCACTCCATGGTGCAGAGTCCTTCTTGAGAAGCTAACTGGTTTGCAGCTAGTCAAGAAATTCCCCGCATTTCACGGAACCCGAAGGTTCATTACTGCACTCACAAGCGTCCACCACCTGTCTCTATCCTGGGCCCGCCCAATCCAGTCCATATACCCACATCCCACCTCCTGGAGATCCATCCTAATATTATCCACCCATCTACGCATAGGTCTCCCCAAACACCCTCAGGTTCTGGTGCTGAATACACAGAAACCATAAATGTGACATAATTTTCAAGAGAAACTAAATAGGCATTGGTGATCAGTACAGAATCCCAAAACGTTGCTGCACGGCTTGGAAACTCAACGTTGCATGTGAACAAGCTCAGTTCATGTTAAAGCCACATTGTTCATGCTATTACCATAAAAAATCTCATACCTCTGGAATGTGAATTAAGAATTTGATATTGCATTATTTTCTTTACTTGCAAAATGTTTAATTGGAGTATGTGCAAGCATTATATAAATATACTCTGTGGATGTGAGCTTTGCTGAGATGTATAAGGCTGGTGCATTGAAGCCCTAATCATAGTGGAGTAAGATGTACTGCACTAGAAAATGTGGAAGCTATTCTTCAACACGCTATACCACTATGCATGAAGCCATGCAGTAGTCTGTTGGATGTAATGAATGATACAGTTTAGTGAGTCCAGTTAAAGATACATTTGTAATATGTAGGTGAATGCAAATTTTCCACTCTATATATACTAGTTTCTTACAATGAAAATTAGAAAATGTCAATCTTTAACATAACAATTCCTAGTTCCATACTGACCTTTATCTTAATATTCAACACATGAAGTAGCTATGCTATGTTATCACTATGGAAGTAGTTTCTTTACAACCTGATAATGTAGTGAGTCCAGCTGTTCTGTGATTTTTTGTTCTCCCAACAGGGTACAGCTTGAGTTTTGGAAACAAAAGAATCATAGTAGACTGTAACTGGGGAGTACATAAGGTACAGAACAACAGTCACACAACATTCACCCATACAGTGCTCCACAAACAGAGTAACAAATATCTTCAGTTCAGCATAAAAACATTAGAATTATATTTAATTTTTGATAGACATCACAAAACATACGTGTAACAAACTCCTGATGCACAGTTGCATCAACTGGTGAACCCTGAAGAGCATAGGAATGTTTGAGTTCTGTTCATCTCCCCTCTTCAGGTCAATTCCAACTTATCACATGCTCCTATAGCAATTTTGCTTAGTTTCAAGCAGAACTTAAAGCACATGGTAATCTTGTAATTCCTCTAAAAATAAAATTGACACATCACTTTGATGTTTTCCATATGTTTTTATTTATCTTTTATATAACCAGAAAAGTGTACTGTCATTCTTAGGCCTTGCAAGCAACCTTGTTAAAACCAGCCCATTGTATCAACAATATGTATAAAAGAGTAACAGCAGTGCAAAATTCATTTTCAGTGCTTTCTGTTGAATCAAATATGGCCAAGAAGACACGTAGCTTGTCTGATGGTACTAGTGAACCTGTTCACATGCAGAAACAGGTAATGTGAATATTGTATGTCGTGCTTCAGATTACCATGCCACCTTTGTCTGATCAGGTTATATGTATTTTTATTGCAGTAGCACTTCAGTTTAAATGCATAACAAATAGTTCAAAATTGTTTAAAGCACTTTCCACTGAACACCTTCTGGACGGAGTTGCAGATTGCTACAGTGTCCAAACTGATTTGTGTTACTAACAATGGTTCAGGATAGCCAGTCTGACATTTTTGACTGGATTTTTCACACTTTATGCTTAAAGTATGATTAATTAAATTTGTGCAAGAAATACTGATAACATGTTTATATTCAACTTTTCTGTTTCTACAGACACAATAAAATCCATAAAAATTCTTGACTTTTATAAAAGATACTCAGAATCCACGATATTGCATACTGTACCTTGTAAGAGAGGCTTAAATTTTTTACCTCAGACTAACATAGGGGATAAGCAAATCTTCATCACTGTCCAAACTGTGGCAGTCAGGCCCTGTGTTTAAGTAAGCACTACGCCATGAAAGCATGTGCACGAATGGAGGTACAGCTGCACACATTATTAACCTTCGCACTAGACAGAGGCAAGTGGTCAGTTATGAACTCCAGCTGCTTACACGAGGACATATGCTGCAGTACCCAGTAAATAGGCAGATGAGTTGAGGTCCAGAGAAAAATCTCCTGCTGGGGAGAATTCTTCATCCAGCCCATGGCCCAGTTAAGTCCATCCAGTTTGTTGGCATCACGAAATTTTTGTGTAACAAAAATGCCATTTGCAAAAACAACTTTGCTGGCCAATTCTCTAATTTTAGGTAAAACTTGATTATATATAAGAAATTTTCAGGAAATTTGTGGTCAGTAATTACAACTTGTGAATACTCTGTGTGGCTGTCCATTTAAAAATAAATCAGCACACTAGTCACTGTCACATAAAAATTCAATAAAACAGTAACAGTATATAAACTGTCCATTGGCCTTGGTAAAAGCATCAGTAAAGTTGTCACTGCCACCATGTTTTGAAGGTGCATAGGAGTGTGAAGATAAAGCTCCATGAATTACATACCTTGGCCTAAGCTGGACAGAAGTGGTTAGCTTCATGCTCTGGCCACTTTATCTATTCCCTAGCACTCACCAGATAGAAGGCTGCATGGATTTCAGCCACTCTGGGTTCAGTATGTGTGAAAAAATTCATGTCCCTGCCGAGAATCCGAATGTAGTTACTGTAACTGGAAACTGAAGCTGAGTCTCCTGCTAACCACATTACAACAGAATTACATCAGACAGCAATATGCTACTGATTGTTTTCAGACAGGTATAGTTACAGTTACTGCCCATGCCATAAATTCTGTACAAACTTTTGAAATGTTACATTCTAGAACTGCTGAGCTCATTGGTGCATTTATATAGAAGTTGGGAGCTGTTATAGTATTGTCTGTCTAGTGATTATGCTACAGGCTGGACAATATTGGCCTAGAATCCTGGCAAGAGCAAGAAATTTTTCTCTTCTCTAAAATAACCAGATCAGTTCTAGGGCCCAGTCAACTTCCTACTGAATAGGTACTGGGATGTCAATCCTTGGAGCAAAGCAGCCAGGGTGTGAGGCTGACCACTCACCCGCATGTACTACCAAGTTTCATGGCAAGCACAGAAACAGCCTTACCTTTACAGAAAAAGTCTGATATTTTAAAATTGAAGGTAAATGTAAAGTGGCAAGCAATGTGGCTTGAAATCATGCAGGGTTGCAGATGTACAGCTCCACACACACATTCCAGACCTTGGTACTGTACAGAAGGGAGCAGTAAGCTTTATGCTGTACCTCCAAGTAAATAACCCAAGTAGCAAGTGGATTTGAAACTGGTCTAAACCCCGTGGTTTCTATAAATAATAAACTCACCAGACACACTGAACTGAACGAAGTTTCATGTATAAAATTCATGGATGAAAGTTTAATTTTCTCAGGTTCTTAAATGGGAACTTTGACATTAAACCTCAATTTTCTGTTCCACATTACACAATATGAACAAAATTCATTTGACACTGGAATATGCTAGAAGGTAATATATATTTTATGACTCCATTTTATGATTCCATTCTCACTTTATTGAACAATAACTGTGCTTTGTAACTGTCCATATCAGTTCCTGGTACTGCATATATCATTCATAAAATGTCTACACCAGCCATTATTTTAAAGTTTCTCTTAATCTGCATCCCACCTGGGAACATAAATGTGAAATTGTGAACAAAAATGAAACAAGGCAACTTGTGACCAAGTATACTACCGTGGGTTGTCCCTTCTCTGTAGAATGTTGAACAGAACGTTTGATGAGTCCTCATCGCTCTCATCTGTGCTGTAAATGTTGCCTGGTGTGAATCTGACAGATGATTCTGCAAGCAGAGGCACTCGTAAATCTGAGCTGCTGTCTGACTGTTTCAGACCTCTCTCACTACTGGACAAGTCTTCATCCAATTCAGACATGCTGTTTCTTCTGCTGGCAATGATTGATTTGTGCACAACATGGAATATAATTCCTCCCAAGCAGACAAACAGGCCCACAGCATTTACTATATTCAAATGATCACCTGTTTCAACAGCCAGTATTAGTGTGCACACCTCCTGAGGAGAAAAATTATTCCACATTACAATCTAATAACCAGTGAAAATCTATAAGGAGAAAACTACTACTACTACTACATTGCTGCACACATGCATGCATGGGTCCATGACCCTTGACATTTTTGAATGGGAATGACATCAGGCATAAGATCTTAAGATGTTAAATTGTGAAACACACTTTATAGGCCTTATTTAGTCACAATATTATGACTGACATGATACACATATGTTTTAATGCATATTTCAATTTTAACTAAAGCACTGTGGTAAGACATAAAGACTCATGACATGCATTTAGACAGTTAAAAACACGCTGAATTTTTCAACACACTGCAAAAATCCAACCTGGAAGAGTACAGAGAAACCTGACCATGAATTTGTTTATACTTGTGAGACTTTGTTTCATACCTTGAAGACGCCTGCCACAGATAGGGTAAGGCTGGATGTGTGTGTGACAAGCAAAAACTCTGCAACTTCCATGCAGAATGCCAAAACAGCTCCTGCTACAATCTGCAGCAATATGACAACTACAGCAACTACATCATGATTACTGAAGAATTTACAGTTGGTAACCAGTGCCAGCCCTGCAAGGACAATTCAGCTTTATTAATGTACACCTAAACGATCAACGCAAAACTTGCCATCTTTTTGTTAAGAAAACTGATAAAAATTCAATTTGAGCTTTATGTAAATGTAAGTCATGTGAGACCAATATGAGCCAAAATTTAATTACTCTCCCAATTTTTTTCTCGTGAATAGGGTTCAGTAGCAGTCATAACCCCATCCCAGTATGCAGGCATATTTAGTGCAAATAACACATAATGTATACTATGGGAATATGTGAGAGGCCTGGTGCATGTCCTGCATGTTACATTCAGGAAGCAAGTGCAGAAACATATTTCCTCTTCAATACTAATAGAGGAAAAAAAGGTAAATGTAATGTAATTTATTTGCATTCTATAAATCCAAATTAGGATACCATCCTGTGGATATAGACATTGTCACATACATACTAACATAATATACATAGTGTTGGAAGAATCTTAGCTATACATAAAGTACAATAATAAAACACCTAAAACAAATTGTCAATTCAATTTTCAATGGAATATCTCTGATAATTAAAATATTTTTTACTATTATAAAAGGGATTTATGAGTAAAAACCTCTTTAAAGCATTCCAAACAGTACTGTCTGATTAGCTAAGTCTTTGATATTGTGAGGAAGGTTATTAAAAATTTTAATTGCTGAGTAGTACACTGCCTTTTGGAACTTTGTTAGATTAGCTGTGGGTGGATGTAAGTTGGTTTTAAATCTTGTGTGAATACCGTAGATCTGATTATTTGTATAAAATAAATATTTCTTTTTATAACAAATACTGATATTGAGAAAATATAGTGAGAATATAAGGGTAGTATTTCTAATTTTTTGAACGGTTTCCTACATGAATCTCTCATTCTTGAATTTGTGACGATTCTAATCACCCTTTTTTGAATTTTTAAAATCTTATCACTATATGGTTGATTTCCCCCAAAAATTATCCCATAACTCACATTTGAATGTATGTATGCAAAATAGACCATTCTTAAAGTTTCTGGAGACATTATAGCTTGTATCGTTCGAATTACAAAACATGCTGTATTCAATGAAAAAAAAGCACAGCTATGCATTGTGGATCTATATCCTATGACATGTGATTATATCATAAATGGAAAA
>Ga0209755_10007054_pt1 | contig 12262 bp, 6 predicted proteins | sample TergutCo191P1_FD_187301 | JGI IMG/M metagenome (GOLD analysis project Ga0209755, IMG submission 187301) | Cornitermes sp. P1 segment gut microbial communities from Petit-Saut dam, French Guiana - Co191P1 (SPAdes) (version 2) | ecosystem: Host-associated > Arthropoda: Insects > Digestive system >... | reverse complement strand
TGGAAGAACAGTCCGGCAATAAATATAAAAGCGCCGCACAGGCTATTAATGCAATGCAGCAATGGATATTTAATATAGAAGCAGGATTAAAGGATGAATTAAATACTTTGTGGTTATTGTCAGAGAATAAACAGAAAGAAAACGAAAAAATATTTTTATCGCAAGTAGATTCTTATATTAATGGAAATATTGATAAAGATAAATTAAATGCATCCGCTATTAATGCTTATGGAGAAAACGCGGCTTCTCTTAAAACGCACCAAAATAAAATGCATACTGTTATGTTAAATGATTTATCAAAGTATTTAGAAGGGAATAATAATTTTTACCCTGTTTTCAGCGCGCTTGGAGAAGAAATAATTTTATTTACAAAAAAAACATTAAATGATAAATATAAATCGGAGTTAGCGGCAAGAATAATAGAATGGGAACAAGCGGGAAAAGATATAGCGGAAAAGAAAACGGAATGGCTTAAAACCGCTGAAATGATATTGGAAGCAGGAAGGAATGACTGGGCGATTAGCGGCGAAAAAATGACAGATGCTTTTGAAAAGTGGATATCAAATTTTAATAATGAATACAATCGGATGGAAAATGAATGGAATGAAGCATATCTTGCAGGTTTAGAAGATAAACAAAAATGGATACAACAGGCTGCAAATGCCGCTAATAATGCATCTTCGGAATCAATATTATCATTGATTGGCGCAGAAGGAGAACGTTTATCCCGCATTATAGATACAAGAGAACCGTTAGGAATTTCGTATGAGGAACCTGATGCCCAAAGTCTGATGTCAGAACTTTTACAATCTTCGGGAATTATTAATATGGCAGGCGCTTTTGGCTCTTTAAACGGTATATCAGGAACCGCTATGGTAAATGTTAAACGCGGTATGGGCGGAATGGCAAATTGGGATTCTGTTCGTGTAAAAACAGAAGCATCCGATTTGGCTCGGAAGACAAATGAAGAAATTGCTATGATGGAAACAATGAAGCTGGCATATAACGTGCGTTTATCCGCAGAAGAAGCAAAAAAAGGATTAATCGAACAGGTAAATTTTGCAAATAAAAATTTCAGATCGAGCATGGATGATTATTTCATTTTTTCCGGGCTTTGGAGAAAAAATGGAAATAATTATGTAAAAGAAATAATAAAAGGCTCTACGCTTTTTTCCGGAATTATTACAGAAACCGCTGTTATTGTTGGTTATGCAGATTATGAATTAGGGGTAATTTCACTAAAAACAAATTTAGATGAAACATATCTTGCTTCATTGAATACTCTTGCTATAAGAGGCTTATTGGCAAATGCCGTTTTAGAAATTGAAATACTTGCAGAAGAAATATTCGGAAATGGCAAAGAAGCAGAGGAAATTGAAGTAAAAAATAAAGACAGTAAGCGAAGTCAATCTCCCGGAAAATTCGGCGCGCATATCGGATTTAGCCCCGATATGAAACCATCAGAAGAAGAAATAGGAAAAACAAAAAAATCAATGTTTTACGATCTAGGCAAAGGAGAGCTTGGGCGTCTGATGACAGATTATATTTACTGGTCTGTTATTAATGAAATTGGAAACGCGGAACTTGGCCTTGCTCCGTGGGATAAAAGAATGTGGAACGATGAAGACAGTATACTTGTCGCTCCTTCTCTTCGTTTAGTTGGCACGATTGCAGGTTCAATTGTGGCAGGTTGTGTTACAGGAGGCGCGGGCTGGGCAGGAATTGTGGCAAGCATCGCTATTGGGTCTGCTAGTGATTTTGTTTTTAGCTCACTTGATTTAACATATGGTTTCAAAGGATTTAATGAAGTAGCTTTAAATCTGGGTAAAACTTTATTGACAAATACAGTAACCGGTTTGGCAGGCGGATTATTCAACGGCATCACCAAAACTACAGGAACTGCAACAGAAACTATAGTTGAAGGATTTACAACAAATGTAGTCGGATTAGCTGGTAATCCGGTATATAAAGTAGCAGCTCAGACAGTTATGACAGGAGTGCAAACCGTAACGACATCAATAGCAACAACTGCAATCAGCGGAATTTATTTGAAAGAAGGGGAGCTGGCTTATCAAAATTTATTTAATGATGACTATTGGGATGGATTACTCACAAATACCCTGACAGCAATGTCAACTACTTTTGTTTCCACAGGATTAAAGGCGATTAATAGCGGTTTGGATTTAGAAAAATTGATAGGGTATAATAAATTGAATCAGGGTGATTTAGAAAAACTAAATAACCTTGTAGGTTCGCTTGCCGGACAGGGTGTAAATTTAGCAATGGGTAATGATTTTACTTTAAATATTCTTAACTTTGGTTTATTTTCCGGCGGAACAGTAAGCGGCGGTTTACTCGAACTACACCTTGGAAAAGACGGTGTCTCAATGAACTTCGGTACAGGCGGAGCCAATGTCAGCTTCGACAATATACTTGCTTCTATCAGAGGCGCTCAGGTTTGGCATACGAATATTCAGGTTGATAAATATGTAGATAATGAAGATAATAAATTTAAGGAGAAGGTCACCTTACGCGCACAATATGGTTACGGAAACGATGTGCAGAAACAACAATTAAAAGACATATTGAAGGGAGATGTATTAATTAATACCGATGCCGAAGGAGACTACTTCGCAGAAACTACAAGAAATGAAGACGGAAAAAGAGTAATCAATTTAGCTAATTATCAACAGGGATTAAGTGTTGAACAACAATTTCTGCTTGCTGTAATTGTTGGGCATGAAGCTTACAGAGACGGGTATGTAACTGACGACAATAATTTAGAAACACGATCTGCAACAATGGCGCATACAGAAATGGCAATAAGGATGATAAAAGGCGGAGAGAATATAGCTTTTAATGATAATTTAATTAAAGATATAATCGCATATAATCAAGGTAATGATTTTTTTAATAAATATGTTGATAAAAATTATGATTCCAGCGCGGATTACTGGAAATTAATAGTAGGCAGTGATGACATAGCTCGTTTTATATGGGATGGTTTGTATACCTTTGATTTATCAGAGATAGGAATAGATGGCAGAGTTAATAGTTTAGATGATGATGCCTTGAATACAATGTGGAATTTAGGACATTCAAATAAATCATTTGAAGATTTTACGGCAACAGTAGGGTTATTTTATACTTTGAATAATATTGCGGATATTTTTGAAAAAAAATTGAATGTTTCGCCCGATAATACAATGAAAAGCGAAACATATAACGAACACTGGAGCCTATTTACAAACGCTTTACGAGCAGCAGGAGAATCCGAATTATTTGCAAAGAAAGACGCAGCAATAATGCCTCTTGGCGAAGGACCGAATATTTTTGCAAATGGAAAAGGTGAGGTCACCTGTTTGTCCGGGTGGAGAGCTGTAACATGGGGAAGTAAATTCGGAGAATTTCAACTGCATACAGCATGGGATGTAGGCGCCAGAGGACCAAATAATTCACGTAACAATGCAGATACAAGATTAGTAGCTCCGATGGATGGTACATTAACTTTTGATTTTACTCAAGGGTATGGTCTTCGTTTGGTAACTTCAGATGGGCAAAATCAATCTATTACATACTCTCATGCGTCAGGCGCATCTATAAAAAACTATATAGATTTATTTTCTTATGATGGAGTGAATATAAACAACGCAAACCAATTAACTGGTATTAAGCAAAATATGGTTGTTGGGATAATGGGAAATACAGGAAATCTTTCCGCAGCTCCTCATGTAGACATAATATATAGAGTTAACGGAGTTATGCAAAATCCATCATCATTTTATAATATAAATAACTTTTCTGCGACTTCTTATGCAAAATTAATGAGTGGTTTAGGCGCTGGTACAGATAAATATAATATTGGCTTAACATCCACACAAGTACATGGAATATATAATTATCTTAAAACTACATCCAGTCTGAATAGTTTTAGCAGTTTTGGAGTCAATAGTTACCAGTTACAGGATTTCCAGTCTGTTTATTCATATAATTATTATCGGAAAAAAGCGTTTGAAGAAAGTTATGTAAAATAAAAAATTATTAATAAAAGCGGTATTTATAAAAATATACTAAAATTTAATTACCGCTTTTTATCTTTCTGTGCGTATATCCATTGACAATAATGCGAAAAAAAATTATTTTTCTATTACTAGGAAAATTAATATTTTGAAAACTATATTTGTTGTTGATGACAGCGACACTAACCTGGCAACGGCGGAAGAAGCGCTGGAAGACTATTTTAATGTTATGACAATTCCCTCTGCGGCAAAAATGTTTGCGCTATTGGAAAAAATTACTCCTGATCTGATATTATTGGACGTGGAAATGCCCGAAATGAATGGGTTCGAAGCGCTGACAAGACTAAAAACCGGTGGGAATTCTCACGCAAATATACCTGTTATTTTTCTGACAGGTACTATAAACGACTCAATCGAACAAAAATGCTCAGAATTCGGGGCTGTTGGTATAATTAGCAAACCGTTTTCGCAATCTATACTGATTGATCGTATAAATTCTCAAATTTAATACATTATTGCCAATATTTAGTATATAATGACTTTATGGAGGATTTTTGTGCGCTCATTTCTTGATAAAAGCAAAACAATAAATTCAATATACGCACAAATGCTTATCATAGTTGTCGCTTTCGCGATAATGGGCATTTCCAGTTTCTTTTTCGCTACTTGTATTGAACAAAAACATCTGGTTAAAGATGCGGAAAATGTAATGGCATTTACTGAATCTAAAATAATTGCAAGTATCCTTGAACCTGAAACTTTTCTTATGAGTTTCTCTGAAACAATCCGCAGTATGCTTGTAAGAGGCAATATCAGCGAAGACATATTATTGACTTATATGACGAGCATAACAAATTCTTTAGTCAGCGACAAAGAAAGGATGACCGGATTTATTACGACTCACGGTTATTTTTTTAATTGGGGAGGAAAATATCTGACTGGAAGAGAAATAACTCATCCCGAAAATTTTATTCATACTGACGCTTCATGGTATAAAGCGGCGATTGACGCGAACGGAAGGATAGTGATTTCAGAACCTTACAAAGATACGCTTATAGGAAATAATATACTGACATTTTCCCGTTTGCTTACTGATGATAATAATGAGCCGTTAGCGGTAATTTGCCTTGATTTGGAATTAAGCAGAATTTACAATCAGGCTATTTCAATCAATCTGACAAAAGGCAGTTATGGCGTATTATTAAATAATGAACTGGATATTCTGGCTCATCCTCGATCATATTTAATTGGCGTAAATATACAAAATCTTGACAGCGGTGTGGCTGCGCTCTCGGAAGAACTTAAGCAAGGTATAAATATCAACGAGCGCAGAGTTAAAAATTATACGTATGAAGATACAATCGTATATTTTAAGAAAATAAAATATGATTGGTATTTTGGCATTATTATTCCTGTTCGTGAATACTACAGAAGCGTGAACTATATGGCTATATTCCTGATTGTTCTTGGTTCATTGCTTGCATCCGGGTTATGTATCATGCTGTATTATATTGCTCAGGCTAAAATAAAATCCGACATGAGAACTCAGCAAAAAAGTAACTTTCTTGCGACAATGAGCCATGAGATACGCACGCCGTTAAACGCCATTCTTGGTATGACGGAAATTCAAATGCAAAATATCTCTCATCCTCCGTCAACAAGCGAAGCATTTATTAAAATAAACAATTCCGGAAATTTACTTCTTAACATTATCAACGATATACTTGATCTTTCAAAAATAGAAGCCGGAAAACTTGAGTTAGTTCCCGTAAAATATGATGTTTCAAGCCTGATTAACGATATTATTCAATTGAATTATATACGTTATGAAAGCAAACCAGTAGAATTTAATATAGAAGTTGATGAAAATATTCCGTCCATATTAGTCGGTGACGAGCTTCGTATCAAACAAATTATGAACAACATACTTTCTAACGCTTTTAAATATACTTCCCGCGGCGAAGTTACATTATCAGTAAACGCCGAATGTATAGGACGCGGAGGCGGAGCAGTCATAGTGACGCTGATTTTTCAGGTGAGAGATACAGGGCAGGGAATGACGCCTGAACAAATCAGCAAGTTATTTGATGAATATACGCGTTTTAACCTGGAAGCAAACCGTACAACGGAAGGCGCCGGTCTTGGTATGACTATTACGCGAAACCTTATCGATTTAATGTACGGAAAAATAAATGTAAAAAGCGCTGTCGGCGAAGGGACGACAGTAAATGTCCGCCTGCCGCAAAAAACAGACGGTGTCGGAATCCGCGGAATAATCGGAAAAGATGTATCTGAAAATTTACGTAATTTTAAAACAGGCAGCGTGATTAAATTTAAGAAAACACAGATATCGCATGAATATATGCCTTATGGACGTGTTTTGATTGTAGATGACGTAGAAACAAATCTATATGTCGCAAAAGGTCTTTTAATGCCTTACGGCTTAAAAATCGATCTCGCGGTAAGCGGCTTTGAGGCGATTGAAAAAGTAAAAGAAGGAAATGTATACAATATTATTTTTATGGATCACATGATGCCGAAAATGGACGGTATTGAAACAACAAAAAAACTGCGTAATATGGGATATACAAATCCTATTGTAGCGTTAACAGCAAATGCTCTTGCTGGGCAGGCGGAAATGTTCCTTAACAACGGATTTGATGATTTTATCTCTAAACCGATAGATATACGCCAGTTAAATATTTCGCTTAACAGATTGATTCGGGATAAGCAGCCGCAGGAATTAATAGAAGCCGCGCATAAGGAAAAAGAAAAATTAGAAAAAAAGCGGGAAAATAATTTTGGATATCAGAATGTTGACACGCAGTTGGCGCAAATATTTGCGCGTGACGCTGAAAAATCAATTAAGTCAATTAAGTTATGCCTTGAAAAGAAATTTAACAATGAGAATGACATTCAATTGTATATCATCAATGTTCATGCGATGAAAAGCGCACTTGCGAATATCGGAGAAAATGAACTTTCTTTGACTGCCCAAAGACTCGAACAAGCAGGCAGAGAAAAGGACATTAATGTAATACAATCCGAGACATATGACTTTATCAACAAATTAAGCTTTGTTGTAAAAGAGATAAATAAAAATAATTACGCAGATCAAACCGCGGAAGATACGAAAGAATCAATTTTATTTTTAATTGAAAGACTTAATATCATAAGAGAAGCGTGCGCGACTTTCGATAAAAAGACAGCTAAAAGAGAGCTTGCTGACTTAAAAGAAAAAACATGGTCAAAGGAAACCAGACATTTTCTGAATACGGCAGCAGAGCATCTTCTTCACAGCGAATTTGACGAAGTAACCGCGGTAATAGATCAATTCATAAAGGGAACCAATAACTGAGCGTTATCTGAAACTAATTAACTCCATTTCAAATACCAGAAAACTATTTGCGGGAATTACTCCTCCTGCCCCTCGGCTTCCGTAACCAAGTTCAGGCGGAATTATAACAAGCCGTTTTTCACCGGCTTGCATATCAAGAACCATCTCGTCCCAGCCGCGTATAACCATTCCTGTACCCGCGCGGAATTCCAACGGCTCTCTTCTTTTTATAGAGCTGTCAAATTCAGTCCCGTTTAGAAACCTGCCTGAGTAATGCACTTTAACGGTATTTCCTGACGCAGGTTTTCTGCCGCTGCCTTGCTTCTGAATAATATAAAAAATTCCTGAAGATGTTTGCTGAGCATTCGGATAATCATTTTTGATTTTTGCCAGATCCGTCTGCCTCTGAGATTGCGCGTTGTTTGCGCTTGCAGATTGTATACTACTAAGCAATCTGTTAAAATTTTCCTGATCAGCTTTAAAAGAGTTTGCTTCAGCTCCGTTGCGGATAAAAGAAACTTGTATAATTTTCTCTCCCTGTTTTATTGAGTTAACAATATTCTGTCCCTGAACAACATATCCGAAAACTGTGTGCTTTCCGTCCAAATGAGGAGTCGGAACTATCGTGATAAAAAACTGACTTCCGTTTGTTCCAGGACCTGCGTTTGCCATCGAAAGAACGCCAGGTCTGTCATGCTTTAGCGATGAAACAATTTCATCGGGAAACTGATAACCGGGACCGCCCCTGCCTGTGCCCTGCGGGCATCCTCCCTGTATCATAAAATCCGATCCATCGCCGTTAGCTACTGATATAACCCTATGAAATTTAAGCCCGTCATAATATCGCTTACCTTTTTGGCTGTCCATATTGCCTTCCGCAAGAGCGACAAAATTGCAAACCGTAAGCGGCGCTCTCTGATATTCCAGGCGTATAATAATATCTCCCCTTTCTGTTGTAATCCGCGCAAAAAGCCCATCGCCCAGATTTTGAGCGGTAATTGTTTCTGTTGTACTCATAATCAAAATTATTCCTATCAATAAAAATTTTCTCATACGATTAATATAACATAAAATGATTGCTGTGTCAGTAGTTGCTTTTGGCATGGTTATTATTCGCCTTGACTTAAACTTAACAATAGTTTAGCATTATTTTAATGAGTGAAGATTCCAACGAAAACCGGCATTACCAATTCATCTATGACATCGCTGAAATAGAATGGTTCTACAAATATGCGGTGCCGCGCGTAGAAGAAGACAAAGTTCTTTTCTGGAGTTTAAGTGCGCGTAACAAACTGCTTGACGTAGAAGAAAGAAAAACTTTTATGCTTGGACGCTCGGAAATGATGAAAAAAAGCGTTATTCGCAAGAACGGTTTTTCGTTTTTTATGGAAAGCCTGCGGACTGCTGAGTGCCATAAACAGGGAATGTTAACGAAAGCACGAGTGCCGTATCCGCAGAAGTGCCTCAGGCTTTATTGGAATCTTAACCCCACATCGGTTAGAAAAGTCATCTTTGAACAGCAAAGACTTATTAACGAATACAATGAGGAGATGATTGCCGCCGCTTTAAAAAAGAGCGATACCGCAATCGAATCTGCTTTTCATAAAATGAGGCGCATTTTCGATGCCACGCTGTCGTTGTACGCAAGAGCATCCGCTGAAAAATTATGGTCTGACTTTGAGATTGATATCGAAAAGAGCGATCTTATCAAAGATGCCTATTTTGAATTTGAAAATCAATCAAGAAAATTTTTGACAGAAAAAATCGGAAAGAAAAATTTTTTACTTGTTACTTCTCCCGGCGGATTGCATTTTCCAGTGAAAAAAGCAGCGCTGCGGTTTAATCCGAAGGAAATAACAGACGGCTTGAGCAATCTGGCAAAAGAATGCGGATTGTCAATTATTGAATGTGTCAGGAATCAAAACGAAATGATTGTGCTTCCCGGAACATACGCCTACCGCGCCGATGGCTCTCCGTCTTCGCCTGTCGTTCTTAACAAAGACGACTTTGATCAAAATGATGAAATAAAAAAGAACGATTAACGTATTTTTTTACATAAAATATCGTATGCTTTTAACTCATACGGACAATCTATAGAAACAATTTGCTCGGGAACACTTACAGTATCTCCGCTGAATATAAAAGTTTTTCCGTTAAGGGAAGAGGGCGATAAAACCTCTATCTCATCTCCTGTTGAAATTTTATTTTTTATTTTGATTTGAATATCATTTGATTCTCCGTTAGTTGTCAGGTTTTGATTTTTCTCCGTTACAACAGCGGCAATTTGAAAATTAGAAATACTTGCCGCCGACTTCTCAACTTCTTTTTTTTCATCATTAAAAGTAAAACCTGTTGTAAACGGACGATGAGGCAGTTTTTCCAGTTCAGAAGTATAATCAAATTTTTCTCCGTTCATTGCACGTTTGTATGTGTTAACAACACCGCCGATATAATGCTCATTTTTCATCCGCCCCTCAATTTTAAAACTTGCGACGCCGGCATCAGCCAATTCATTTAATTTATCGATCAAACAAAGATCGCGGCTGTTCATGATATAAGTGCCGTTAGTATCTTCCTCGACAGGAAAAAATTCATCAGGACGTTTTTCCTCTAGCAAAACATATTTGTAACGGCACGGATGCGCGCAATCGCCGCGGTTAGCGTCCCTTCCCGTCATGTATTTCGACATCAAACACCGCCCCGAATATGAAATACACATCGCGCCGTGAACAAAAACTTCGATATCCGCTTTGCCTTCAAGCTGTTTACAAATTTCGCTGATGTCTTTGATAGGCAGCTCCCGCGCAAGAATAATTCGATTTGCACCTAACTCAACATATTGCATCGCGGCATAAGAATTACAAACATTGGCTTGCGTAGAAATATGGATTTCTAAATTTGTCAGCGACTTAAAAATTTTTAATACTCCCGGATCCGAAATAATGACGGCATCTACACCCGCATTTTCCAAAAACAAAGCATACTTTTCTATTTTAGCAATATCATCATTCTTAGCGAAAATATTTACAGTAACATATATTTTTTTACCAAGTGCATGAGTATATTTAACAGCTTCTATTATTTCATCTTCAGAAAAATTACCGCTTTTTGCCCGCAGTCCAAACTCTTTTCCTCCGATGTAGACCGCATCAGCGCCGAAATTGAACGCTGTTTTTAATCGGGATAAATCTCCCGCAGGAGCGAGTAGTTCGACAGTTTTTTCGAATTTATTTTTCAAGTTAGGTTTATTATATCATAGTTTGTTGGAAATATCTTTAGTTTTATATTATATTTGATAGTAGAAAAAATTATATTGCTCGATGTTGAATTTTGTAAAAAATAATTTTACTTGACAAATATTGATCAATAAAGAATAAAGATAATATGAAAATTCCGGAGAATATGCAAAAAAAATATAATGAAATTGCTCCTTTAATTATCAATTTTTACAATGAAAAACTCAATGATGAATATAAGGATTTGTGTCTGCGTTTATTAGAAAAACTCTGCCGCAAGCGATCCTCTCCATTGCTTGGCGGACGCTCAAATACATGGGCTGCGGGAATAATTCATGCCATCGGCTCAAATAATTTTATATTTGATAAAACACAGAAACTTCATTTAACCTCAAACGAAATTTCAACCGCATTCGGTATTTCAACCAGCACTGCGGGAAGCAAAGCAAATGAAATCAAAAAGATGTTTAAAATAGATTACTTTAATCCCGAATGGCAAATAGACGAACTAATAGAAAAAAACCCAATAATTTGGATGGTTCAAATCAACGGGCTTATCGTAGATATTTGTGACATGTCTCCGGAAATACAACAACAGGCGTTTGAAATGGGAATTATTCCATACATACCGGAAGAAAAAACAGAAAATAAAAAACAAGAAACAGATAACAATGTTCAGCAAGAAACCAAAAATGGATCGAACACAAATAAAAAACAACGGGAAGAGATTAAAGAGTAATTATAATTGTTTTAAACAAATTATTTGACAATTGAAAGGAGCAGATAAGTCATGAAAAAATTGCTTTTCCTTATCATTTTAATTTCCATTTTTCTTTTATACCACATACAATGAAAATTATAAAGGCAATTCCAAATAGTAAAGTGAGTAATGCAAATATACTGAGGATTATGCTCCAAAATTCTGCTCAAAATTCTTTAACGTTATATTATCCTTAACCTCTTCGTGCGGAATTAAAAGATACTTCCATGGTTTACCGCCATTCTTGGCATTATGATCAGAGGCGTGACTGCACCAGACCTGAGCGTTTTTTTTTGGCTTTTACTTCTTCAGCGTTTATTTGGTTCTTTGCCTTTGTCTCAATCATAAAAATTGTGTCTTTTGTTTCTGCGACAAAATCAGGCACGTATTCAAAACTTTCGGTTCCATTTTGATAATAAATCTGGAATTGTCCTTGTGTAGGCTTAAACCACTTGATACTTTCCTGTTCAAGAATGACAGAAAAGCGGCGTTCTGTATCAGAATCAAATTTTACAATTGAATACAAACATTTTGAAAAGCCGTTAAATATTATCTGCCCTATTTTTGATTTATCAAAATTTGTTTCACGAAAATTAATCGGTTTTGTATTTACATCTGCGGTGAAGGCGATTTCTTTAAGCGTAGTAAATCCTTTTGTGATTTTTACTTCAAAGTCTGAAACGCTGTCGTTTCGGTTTTTCTGCATTTCGCTGTAAATAAAATTTGCAATCTGTCTCTGATTATACAACACTACATTGCGAACATCTTCATCATTTTTTAGATAGCCTTTTATATGAATTATTAATTGCGCACACAAATTATATAAAATATCATTATGTTCATCATAAGATATATCATCAAATTCCTGGAGAATTTGAATTAAACTGTCTTCCAAACGTACATCGGTTTC
>Ga0209755_10007053_pt1 | contig 12263 bp, 10 predicted proteins | sample TergutCo191P1_FD_187301 | JGI IMG/M metagenome (GOLD analysis project Ga0209755, IMG submission 187301) | Cornitermes sp. P1 segment gut microbial communities from Petit-Saut dam, French Guiana - Co191P1 (SPAdes) (version 2) | ecosystem: Host-associated > Arthropoda: Insects > Digestive system... | reverse complement strand
AATCCCGCCAATCAGACGGCGTTTAAAGTGTTAAAAGAACAAATTGAAAGCGTTCTTTCAACTCTTCCCGCGAGGGAGCAGGAAGTATTAAAAATGCGTTTCGGCCTTGACAACAATTATTCGCTTACCCTTGAAGAAGTGGGCTTGTTTTTCAGCGTAACGCGTGAAAGAATAAGACAAATAGAAGCGAAAGCGCTCCGGCGCTTAAGGCATCCGAAGAGGAGCCGCAAACTTAAAGATTATCTTGACCATTAAACATATGAGGAGGAAATTATGGTAACAGAAAACGATTTGGAAAAACTGCGCACATTGCAGGCTATTATTTATGAGAAACACGGTCTTGAAAAAAATATACAGGAGATTCCGAAACTTTTGGGAACTCAGGAAGAAATTTTAAACAGACTAAAGAAAAATTTCATCGAGAAAAACACTGATTATGAGAGATTTAAAGCTGAGGAAGCCGACCTGAAGAACAAACTTTTTGAAACAGAGCTTATCAGGGAAAAATCCGAAAAGAACATGGATGTTGTCACAACTCAGCGTGAGATTGAAGCATTGGATAAAGAAATAAAAGACGCAATGGATAAAGAGCTGCAATACCGCAAGGATATCCAGCAGAGGGAAAGAATCCTGTCAGAGCTTGATATAAAAATAAAAGAGCAGACGTCATTAATTGAGCAGCAGGAAAAAGAGCTTGAAGATCGAAGACAAAAAATAGAAGCCGAGATTACCGACAAGCAAAAACAGCTCGACACTCTGCGTAAAAAAGAGAGCAAATTAACGGATAATCTTGACAGTGAAGTTGTATTCAAGTTTGAGAGGATTATCAAAAATAAAATGGGCATCGGAATTGTCGCGATAAAAGGCAATGTCTGCATGGGCTGCCACATGATTTTACCTGTCCAATTCGCCAACGAAGTCCGCATCGGCGAAGAATTTGTTTTCTGCCCGTACTGCTCGCGCATCCTTTATTTCGAAGAATCCGCGGACGGCGATGAAGATTTCTTCAACACCGAAGACACCGGCGCTCTTTCCGATCTTGACGACATGGAAGAGGAAGAAGATGAAGAATACGAAGAGGAAGAAGAGATTATCAATATTGATTCAGAGGAGTAGATTTCCGGCGAAAATAAATCCGCCGATATCTACTGTTGCTCTTTTTCTTTCCAGAACAATGGTGTTTGTGCCGTCATCGATTATTTTTCTGACAAAAAGGCATTTGTCCGTCTATATCGACTAATTTTTCTCCTTTAATAATTATAATTGCGCGTCAGAAATTGCGCCTGTTTCCGCCGAGAAAGTATCAAATTTATCCATGCTTTTTGCTTTATCTTTCAACTCCGCTGGTTTACAACATACTAACAATTCTTTTCCAATCATCAGATAAATATTTTAAATTTCCGGTATTAAATAAATATCCGCTATCATGCGCAAATTCACCTATACCTTCAAATTTTACTTTACCTGAAATACCTTCTATCTCTTTGATTTTTTCTAAATCACCGGGGCATATTTGTCCATTCCATGACGTTATATTATAATTTGTTCTGCCTTTTTTTCCGCTATATGGTAATTTATTGAATGAATTATTTTTTTCAATAAAACCGCAAATATAAGCAGGAACAGGATAAAATGTTGGCAATTTATTATACAATTCATCTGCTTCTTGTTCTGTAAGTAGTCCGATTTCTTTGCCGCGTTGTAATATTTTATCTCTAAATATACTTAACTTCTTGAAATATGCAAAAAGATGATCTCTGCCGACGCCAATTTTAACAAAAATATGAACATCAGAATGATTAAATTGATCTCCGGGAATGTCAAACCATATGCCGTTCCATTTTGTTGTTTTAATTGATATATTTAATTTTGGCGGTATCCAGTCAGAATTTTCTCTTTTAACCTTATGAATATCAGTAGGCAAATAATCACTTAATTTACCACGCTCATGTCCTAATTCTGAATCAATGTTAAACTTTTGCTGTAGAAATAATTTAAAAGCATATTCACCTAAATAACCTCTTGTCATATCTGCCCATAGTTGCCCCATATCTCTTTGTCTGCTTGAGCCATAATCTGTAGGGGCTGTTTTATCAAGAATTTTTAGAGCATTTATACACATTTTCGCATACCCATCTTCTTCGATAAAAACACAATTTGGAAAAAAACGATTTTTTAACCAATTTTCAGCTGTAGAATAATTATTAAATTCACCTCCTGCAATTGCTTTTTCAATTATTATATTTGCAGTTATATTGTCAACGCTGATTTTTTTAGCGATTTTATCTATTAATTCAACAGTTAATTCCTGATTAATTTTTGCCATATGATTCTCCTTTATGCTGAAAATAACAGCCCCTGTTCTGTTTCTTCAAAAATTGAAGCTTCAACAGCCGGGTAATTAATTCCTGCAAATAAATTTAATATTGCTGTAAATATTACTTTAGATAAAACAGGGGGTACAGCCATTCCTATTTGTTTTCTTACATGTTCTTTCTGACCTTCAAATACGAAGTTATCAGGAAAAGTCTGTAATCTGGCTCTTTCTCTATTAGTTAAAGCTCTGTTTTCAGACCAGTGATAACCATGAGTACCTCCACCGCCACTTCCGGTTATTGTATAAGATGGCTTTTCCGGATTTAGACGGCGATAAATTTGACTCATTTTTGCGCCTTTAACATTTAGTTTAAGTTCATCAGGCAATTCTGTATTCCAGATATTTTCACCGGGTTTAATATATTTCAATCTTTCAATTACTGTTTCAGATTGTGCTGTATGTTCATTATTAAAAGCATCCGGTTTAATTGGCGGTATTTCAATAGCAGTTCTAGCAGAAATATAATTATCTTTATACGTAGGAGCAGGAACTTTAAATATTTTATTTAGCGTTTTATCAATACCAACAATTATAATTCTATGGCGGGTTTGGGGAACACCATATTCTTCTGCTTTATACAAATGCGTTGTTAGTACATAACTATTACCTGCATTTTTTAGATCCTCAATTATTTTATTAAAAGCTTTACCTTCATTTGCACTGGCTAATCCGCCAACATTTTCTGCAATAAAAAACTTAGGTTTGAAATAATTTATAACTTCAACCCCATAAGTGTACAAAGGACCAAATTCACCGTTAAATCCTTTTTGCTTACCAACTAAACTAAAATCATTACAAGGAAAACCGTAAGCAAAAGCGTCTATTTTTGATAATTTTGTTATATCTAATTTGCGAACATCCTGGCATATAACACTTTTTGGTTTATCAGGACAAATATTTCTACTATAAGTCATGCATGTTTCTTCGGAAAAGTCATTAGCCCATGCATGTTTAATAGAAAATATTTCATTGCCTTTTTTTACTTTTGAATTTATAGCGCCTAATGCAATTCCTCCAGGTCCGCAAAATAATTCACCTAGCCTAAGAGTATGTTCTTTTATCTTAGTTTTATTTTTTGTTTTAGGTTTAACATCATATGCGGTTCTTGTTCTCATGTTTATAAAACCCTCTTAAATTGTTTTTTGTAAACACTAAATGGTTTTTGAATAAAACCATTATCCAATGCAATATAAAGATAACGTGCAAATATGGAATTAAAAGGACTCCATTTTTTTGATAATTTTAATATTTCCTGTTTTGATGGAAAAGAATTTAAACCTTTGTACCATATAAAAGCATTTTGATATGCCATATCTTCATAAGGAATAATATTTTCTCTTCCAATAACAAATATTAGAAACATTTTCGCTGACCAAATTCCAATTCCTTTTACAACTGTTAATTCCTTTATTATTTGCTCGTCAGTTAATGCAGCAAAATATTTATAACTATAATCATTCTCTTTATAATAATTAGTAAAATCAATTATGCTTTGAGTCTTTTTCTGCGAAAGACCTATTGCTTTAATTTCTTCAAAAGATAGAAGTGAAATAGATTGAACATCTAATATACCAGTTTCACATAACTGAATTAATCGGGTAATTAAAATATCTCCCACTTTATTTGATAACATTTGGTTGATTATTGTTTTTACCATAAAGCCATAACAATCTGTATCAAGATAGTAGGTAATATCACCAATCAGAGAGTATAGAATATTAAAATTAATATCATTTTTTAATAAATATTCAATCTGCCTAGTTTCTTCCGTTAAAACTATTTTTCTTTTAATTATTTGGCCTTTTTGCTGAATGATTGCTTTTTTAACTGATATTTCAGACTTTTTTTTTGCTTTCTTTATTGATGAAGTGTTTTTTATAGCCATGTACTGTGGTTTTTCCCCGACTTTTACCATATTTTACATTATACCATACTTATCAATCCAAAACTACTGATAAAATAGGCAAATTTTTCTTGTATTAAAATGCAAAACCCTTAAAATTTAATAGAAATTCAGAGATTTTTAACTTGATTTAATTCTTTTTGCTGGTTCCTATTGAAGATAAAACGCGATAAACCATAAGCCGGGTTCTGTTTTTAATCGCTGCCATCTGTCTAAAACAGCCGTTTCCGGCTCTTTTCGGCAGTCTACCTGCGCTTGACCGGCGGGCCGCCGGCGCAAATTTTGCGTGCGCTGCTTGACTTTGCTCCTGATGAGGCTTGCCGTTTTCCGGCTTTGCCGGAAAACGGCTTCGAGTTTTACCTGCGGTAAAACTCGTGCGTATTTCCCGTGTAAACCGGAATCTTTCCGGCATTGTTGCCAATGCCGAGGTGGGCTCTTACCCCGCCTTTTCACCCTTACCTGACCGCTAAAAATGCCGAAATGTTTAAAAAATCAGCATTTTTAGCGGTCAGGCGGTTTGTTTTCTGTGGCGCTGTCTGTTCCGGCAGTAAAATGCTTTACATTTTGTAACCGGACCCGGGTATTACCCGGCATCATGCCCTGCGGAGCCCGGACTTTCCTCCCGCAGTAACCCGTGTGGGGCGCTGCGGGCGGCAGCATGGTTCATCGCTCTTGTATTATACTTCAAATTTTTAATGAATTTCAAGCGATTTTAGTAAAAATAATTGACATAATATCTAAATTTCTATAGAATTCTCTTAACTAAAATGTCCGGAAACAAATCAAGGTCGAATTATGGCCGTCAGGTTATTCTTCTCAATAAAATTCGCGTGTTTGGGATAGTGTTTACAGCGGTTTTGATAGCGGTTATTTCAATTTTTTTAATTTTTCGCGTAAGGGACGGAGTAAGCAGCGAAAGACGGGAGCTTTTGCAGGTTTGGAATGACGGTGATTATGAAAAGGCGTATGAAATCAGCAAAATTTTATTTGAAGAAAAACCTGTCGATTATTTTTTACTTTCTGTTAACGGATTTTCCGCGTTTCAATTGGGAATTTCGCAGATAAATAATCAAAGCACTCTTCAATATATTGACGAATGTATTTTTTCATTAAGAAAGGCAAAAGCCGTTATGCAAAAAGATCCTCAAAAAGAAAAACAGCTCGGCTATCTTTATTATGTTCTTGGAAAAGCATACGGATATAAAGGCAGAGAGTACGCAGACCTCGCCGTTAAATATCTTGAAACGGCGGATATGCTTTCATGCGACGCTTCCGATATACCTCAATTCCTGGGCATCGCTTACGCGTCTTTAGGGGATTACAGAAGCAGCGTTGAAGCTTTTTCCCGTGCGATGCTTCCCGGCCAGCCTCCGACAGATAATCTTTTAATCGCGATAGCGCGGTCTTATATGGCAATGGAAGAATACAATATGGCGATAAATTATTTACAGCATTGCGTTACCATTTCCAACGATTCCAATTCGGTCATTAATTCAAAACTGATGTTAGCTGAAATTTACAGCGTGCTGGAAGATTACGCAAACGCTGAAAAACAATATTTGAGCATTTTAGAAGAGACAGGAGAAACAGCAGAAGTTCATTTTCAGTTAGGTGAACTTTATAATCTGCAGGGCGATACGACAAGAGCCCGTTCAGAATGGAGAACCGCGTACAGACAGGATCCGCTTCACACAAGAGCGAGATCGCGTCTGAATATTTAAATAAGATTTATCGGAGGAAACATGTTAGGCAGCATTTCGTCAGATTTTGGAATTGATTTAGGGACTTGTAATACCCTGATTTACATTAAAGGAAAAGGCATTGTTTTAAACGAGCCTTCCGTTGTCGCTGTCGAGCGCGGAACAAAAAAAATTGTAGCCGTCGGAGCTGACGCGAAAAGAATGTTATGGAAAACTCCTGAGAATATTATCGCCATAAGGCCGATGAGAGACGGAGTTATCGCCGATATCGAATCAACAGAAAAAATGATCCGCTATTTTATCTACCGCGTTTATCCGCGCTACCGGTTTTTAAAACCGCGCATGGTAATCGGCGTTCCTTCCTGTATCACCGAAGTTGAAAGGCGCGCCGTCGAAGAAAGCGCTTACAAATCCGGGGCGAGGGAAGTGCACGTCATTGAAGAAAGCCTGGCAGCCGCGATCGGAGCCGACATTCCGATTAATGAGCCCGCAGGCCACATGATTTGCGATATAGGCGGCGGCACGACGGAAATTTCTGTAATATCGCTTGGAGGCATGGTAGTAACGCGGGCAATCCGCATAGGCGGCGATGAATTTGATGAATCGATTATCAAGCACATTCGAAGCGTACACAACCTCATTATAGGCGAGCAGATGGCGGAGAAACTCAAGATTGAAATCGGAAACGCCTCTCCCGATAAAAATATCGAAAAACTTGAAGTGAAAGGAAATGACGCGATAACAGGACTTCCGCGCAGGCTTGAAATTGATTCTGTCGAAGTGAGGGAAGCGTTAAAAGATCCCATAACGCAGATTGTAGATGAAATAAAATCCGTTCTTGGAAAAACACCGCCTGAGCTTGCTGCCGACATTGTAGACCGCGGAATTGTTATGACAGGAGGCGGCTCAAAATTGAAAGGACTTGATAAACTCATTGTAAAAGAAACCGGAGTTCCCGCGATCATCGCGGAGAATCCGGAGTTATGCGTAGCGCTCGGAGCGGGGAAATATTTCGAATACCTAAAGGGAGCTGACCTTACAAAAAATATTTACGACAGATTAAACGGATAGGAGAATTATGGGGAGGGGCGGAAGTAAAAGCGGTTTACTTGGTTTTCTTAACAGATCGGATGACAGATCTTCCGGCGGAGCGTCGTCAAACATAACCATTTTTGTTTTTGTATTTTTATTTATTATCTCTTCCGTAATGCTTTTGCTTTCGTCAAGAAATTTTATTTTTGATATTCAGAACGCCGGATTATCGCTGTTTACAGGGATTAGGGGCGGTATACACGAAGTAACGTCGTTTGTTGAAAGGTCTGTTTTGAGCATAAAAGAGCTTTCCAATTTAAGAAAAGAACACGCGGAATTATTAGAGCAGCTTGACCGATATCGGGAACATGAAAGGAGCAACGCGGAAATTTATCAGGAAAATATCCGTTTAAAAGAACAGCTTGATTTTTCGAAGACTCTGCGTTACCGCAGAATCCCCGCGCAGATTTCAGGGCGCGATCCCGACAACCTTTTTTCCGCTATTGTGATAAACAAAGGAAGCTACGCGGGAGTTGCGAATAACATGACGGTTGTAGCGTGGCAGAACGGGATTCAGGCGTTAGTAGGAAAAGTAATACAAACAGGCATTCTGGAAAGCATTGTTATGCCTGTGTATGACATTAATTCTCTTGTTTCATCACGCCTGTCAGTTTCGCGTTACGAAGGAATTATTGAAGGGCAGGGTAATACCGAATCCTCGCTTTTAATGCGTTTTATTCCGAAAAGAGCGAGAGATGAAATTAATATCGGCGATATTGTTATCACAAGCGGCATGGGAGGCATTTTTCCCGCCGATATCAATATTGGACGCGTCTCTAAAATAAATGTTCCCGAATATGAAACAACCCTGGAAATTGAGATTAATCCGATGATTGATTTTTCAAGGCTCGAATATGTTTTCATAATTGAAGCGGAAAACGGCAATGCCGAATCCGGTATTTCACAAACGGGATATTTCAATGATTAGAACAATTATATGGACAGTTGTATTCAGTATTGCCGCCGCTATTTTACAGTCTACATTGATCGGAATGCTTCCTTTCCTGAAAGTGATTCCCGATCTTGCTCTGTGCATTGTTGTTTTTTCGGCTTATGTAAACGGCACTATGACAGGCCAGGTTTCAGGCTTTATATCAGGGCTTTTGATTGATTTTCTTTCAGCGGCCCCTCTTGGAATGAACTGTCTTGTCCGCACATTAATCGGAGCGTTGGCTGGAATTTTCAAAGGCGCTTTTTTTCTTGATATCTTCCTTATGCCGGTGTTGTTATGTGCAATCGCGACATTATTTAAAGCGCTGATTATTTTTGTACTTCATCTAATAATGGGGCCGTTGGTTCCGTCTTATTCATTTACATCATCTTTACTCTGGATTGAGCTTGGATTTAACTGCGCGTTAGCGCCGTTATTGTTTTTGGCATTAAAACATTTTAGACCGATAATGCCGGGACGGAGATAAAGGCGTGAATGATAACACTTCAAACAGGATAATAATATTCAGAGTGCTTTTATTTCTTGTTGTTTTCGCTTACGGAGTAAGGCTTTTTTCCATGCAGATATTATCAGGTGATATGTATCTGACAAGAGCGCAGGATATATCAAGGCGGACTTATATAATCCCTGCGCAAAGAGGTGAAATATACGATCGTAATTTTAAAGATCCTCTTGTAATTAATAGAGATTCTTTTGCCGTAACAATTACGCCTTCCGAAGTGCCCCGGGGCAGCATGGATGAAGTTTTAGAGTTTGTCTCTGAAATCCTCGGTATTAGCACAAATAACATAAGAGAGAGGCTTCCAAATCAGTATTTACAGCTTTATCAGCCTGTTGAAATTGCGGCTAACGTTCCGTACGAAAAAATCGCCGCCCTTGCGGAAAGAAAAAATACTCTTCCGGGCGTGTCATGGCATATTAAATCTGTCCGCAATTACGTTAATACCGGAAGCATGTCGCATGTTTTAGGTTATGTAGGAGATATTACCCGTGACGAGCTGACAACTCTTTACAATTTGGGTTATCAGCAGGGCGATGTGATAGGCAAAATGGGAATTGAAAAGCAGTATGACGAGCTATTGCGCGGCAGGCAGGGGTGGGAAACAAGAACCGTAGATTCAAGGGGGAGGCGGATACAAGGACGCGAAAATACAATTGTTCCCCCTGAAATGGGAAAAAATCTTGTTTTAACAATTGACGCTAAAGTTCAAAAGCTTGCGGAAAGAGCTCTCGGCACTCAAATAGGGACTGCTGTTGTTATGCGCCCTTCTACAGGCGAAATACTGGCAATGGTATCATATCCGTGGTACGATCCGAATATTTTTACTGACGGAAATATTTCCAATTTCAGAATTCTTGCCGAAGATACGAATAAACCTTTCTTGAACCGCGCGATTCAGTCTAACTATCCTCCGGCTTCAACTTTTAAAATAATTATGACAACAGGAATCCTAACGGAAAAAGTTTTTCCGCCGGAGCAGAATGTTCTTTGTTCAGGTGTTATGCGGTACGGAAACCGTGACTGGCATTGCCATATTTATAACAGAATAAGAGGCAGTGGCTCTCACGGAAGATTAAATTTATCAAGAGCGCTGGGGCAGTCATGCAATATTTATTATATGACTGTCGGAAGGGACTATCTTGGCGTTGAAAGAATTGTTAAATACGCGAAAGAATACGGTTATGGAGATCTGACAGGCATTGATCTTCCCGGGGAAATTCCGGGTTTTATTCCGACGCCTCAATGGAAGGAAAGACGTTTTCACGAAAGATGGCAGTTAGGTGACACGATGAATATGTCCATAGGACAGGGCTACAACCTTGTAACGCCTCTTCAGATGTGCAATATGGTCAGCATGACTGTAAACAACGGAAAAATTTACAAACCGTATGTTTTAAAAGAAGTGCGCGATCCTGTTACAAACGAAATTGAAATAAGTTTTCAACCTGAATTACTGCGTGAAAGCAGTATTAGTAAAGCAATATTTGAACAGGTGCGTCAGGATATGAGAGGCGTTGTCAGTACCGGAACAGCTCAATATCCCCTGAATATAAGAACAGTGCAAATTGCGGGAAAATCCGGAACAGCGGAAATCGGGCTTGCCGACCGCTGGCATTCATGGTTTACAGCTTATGCTCCGTTCAATTCACGCAATCCTGAAGAGCAAATTGTGGTTACTGTAATTATTGAAGCGTCAGAATTTCAGGTTTGGAGAGCGTCAATGGTTTCAGCTATTATTTTTCAGGGGTATTTCGCGAATCAGGAATACGAATCTGCGGCCAGGGCTTTAGGATTACAAGTAAATCCCGGAGTAAATTAATGAGGCTTAAAAGTTTTCTTGAAATTGATTATTTATTGCTGCTTCCCGTGATAATTTTAATTGTTTTGGGAATATTATTTATATATTCGTCCGGTATAACATCAGAAGGAGTGCAGGTTTCAAACGAATATATCAGGCAGATTATCTGGGGGTCTGCGGGTCTTGCCGCTGCAATTATTTTGTCAATGATAAATTACAGGCGGTTTTATAATATTTCTGTTTACATTTACCTGTTTTCTTTACTGCCTCTTCTTTACACGCTTTTTTTCGGTTATGTGATTTCTAGCGCCTCCCGCTGGGTGAGGATCGGTTCAATCGGAGTGCAAATGTCAGAGTTTGTAAAAATATCCGTTATAATTCTGCTCGCCCGTTTTCTCGCCGACACAGATCGCAACAGGGATGCGTTTTCACGTTTTTTTGTCAGTTGTATAATCGTTTTTATTCCGATGGTTATCGTTCTTCTTCAGCCTGATCTTGGAACCGCTCTCGCGTATTTGGCGATTTTTATTACAATGATTTTTTTTGCGGGCGTTTCTACACGTTATCTGGTTTTTATAATATCATGTATTGCGCTTACAGGGATTTTTTTGGTACTGCCGCTGTGGCAGACATTTATTTTAAAAAGATCGCTTCCGATTCTCGCTCTGCTCACCAATATAAAAATAGTTATTATTACGGTTCTTTTCTTTGTACTTGTCGCCGCGATCGCGCTTTTTGGATATTTGAAATTTAAAAAGAAATATTTTTTCTGGCTGGTCTATTCATCCGCGATAGTAATATTTTCTCTTGGAGCATCCTATGCCGCGAGAATCGTGCTTAAAACTTACCAGTTAATGCGGCTGATTGTTTTTTTGGATCCGAATGTAGATCCGCGCGGCGCAGGCTGGAATATTATTCAGTCGGTAACGGCGATAGGAGCCGGTGGATTAACAGGCAGAGGTTATTTGCAGGGAACGCAGAGCCATTACAGGTTTCTGCCGGAGCAAAGCACGGATTTTATTTTTTCCATTTTTTCGGAAGAAACGGGATTTGTCGGAGGAATAATTGTATTTGCCCTGTATTTTCTAATTGTTAACCGCCTGCTTTATTCAATGAAAAGAACGACAGATCCTTTTGCCAAATATTTCTGCGCGGGACTTGCGGGACTTATAGGTTTTCACTTTATTGTAAACGTCGGCATGACAATGGGCGTTATGCCGATTACCGGACTTCCTCTGATTTTTATGTCATACGGCGGATCATCAATTCTTGCGTCAATGATCAGCATCGGTATTGTGTTAAGCATTTATGTCAGACGGCACAATAGATAAGTAAACAATGGAGAATTGAAAGTTGCTGATTGAGAATGAAATAAAAAATTACAAGGAATTTATTGATCCTCTTAAGATACTGGGCGGTCTTCTGTTGTCTGTTGATAAACCGGCGCGTTATACCGGCGGGGAGTTTGGAAGATTAGCAAATAACAATGAAAAAAATATTTTAAGAACTGTGATAGCTTTTCCTGATCTTTATGAGATTGGAATGGGAAATCTGGCGCTTAAGATCATTTATAATTACATGAATAATATAAAAGGTATTCTATGCGACAGAGCCTTTGCGCCGGCTCCCGATTTTGAAAAATTGTTACGCGAAAAAAAAATCCCCCTCTACGGGCTTGATACCGGCATCAGTCTCGCAAAAGTTGATCTTTTAATGATCACTTTAGGTTACGAGCTTGGCCTTAACGGCATTTTAACATTGCTTGACGTATCCGGGATTCCTCTGCGCTGTGAAGAAAGAAAAAAAGAGATTTCACCTGAAAATAATTCTTTAGAATACCCAATAATAATTGCCGGAGGTCCTGCCGTTTCCAACCCTTTGCCTTATTCGCCGTTTATTGACGCGTTCTGGATTGGAGAAGCTGAAGCAGGTTTTTTTG